>Ga0070747_1000264_pt1 | contig 26904 bp, 21 predicted proteins | sample VirMetDEL_Mar_31_FD_77321 | JGI IMG/M metagenome (GOLD analysis project Ga0070747, IMG submission 77321) | Aqueous microbial communities from the Delaware River and Bay under freshwater to marine salinity gradient to study organic matter... | ecosystem: Environmental > Aquatic > Marine > Coastal... | reverse complement strand
TCCGTTAACCATCCAATCAATAATTTTAGCTTCTGCAATATAAGCTTGTTCAGCCTCTTGCATGATACGCTCTTCAAGCTCCTCGTCGAAAAGCTCTGGATGCTCTTCTCTTATGGTGTTAATAATCTTAATTCCTACTTGAGCATGAATATTTTCTTCGTTTCTTGTATATCTAACCTGTTGCTCGGTATCCTTAAGAACGTTCTTGTTTCTAGAAAACCAGTTAATAACGTAAAACTGACTCATTAAAGAAACATTTTCCACAAACAGCGTAAATAAAATGAGAGCATACAAATATTGCTTCTTAGAATCCTTGTAAAACCTGTGTGTATATTTACGCAAATAGTTAACACGACCCTCAATAAAGTCTAGCTTTAGATTTTCTTCGAATACGTCTTCTAAACCAAGGACCTTAAGCAGTCTTTCATAAGCATTATTATGAATAACCTCTGTATTAGCCATTACATAACCAAGGTCAGTAAGAGAGGGGTGAGGTAAATTGTCGCCCAGTTTAGCCCAGAATTTTTTCACAGCAACTTCGATTTGACCAATAGCAGAAAGAGTTCTTATAATTATTTCCCTCTGCTGGTCATCCATTGTTATATGGAAGTCTTGAACATCAGAAGAAAAGCTGAATTCTTTGTCCGTCCAAAATCCATTATGCATTACTTCAATGAATTCTTCGGCCCACGGGTAATTATTAGGTTTTCTTGATATCTGCTCTTCGAATATGCTCATTTTAAAATGTTAGTTTTTGGGTTAATAAAGCGAATCTGACTAAACGTAGTCTTCAAGTGTGATCGCTGATTTAAGTTACACTCAGTATACCTGTTTTTGAACCACAAAACAAGAAGAATATAAAGTAAAAAAACAGAGAAATAAATTCCCAAATTCTTTGTTTTTTTCTAAAAAAAACTATTATTAATACGAACGTAGAGAGTATTAATAATGCGAAACCTTTACTTATAACGAAACCTTTACTCTTTACGAACCCTTTAGGGCGAAACCTTAACAGAGCGGGACGGTTACGTATTAATTATACGTAGATTTAATTTGCATGTCAAGATAAAAATTAAAAAAAGGTTTTTATTGACAATTTCAATAATTTTAGTATTATTAAGAGTAATTAAATGAACAATGAATTTACAGACACGGAGTTAGCTAATAGAGTCAAAGAAAAAAATGACGAAGGAGCTTTATTGGAGTTAATAAGCAGACATTCTGGAATATATGTAGATATGGTTAAAAGGTTTGGCTGCAAGAGCCTCTCTATTGATCAGGTCGGAGATATACTTGATGAAAAAGACTATAATATATATAAAGCTGCAATAGACTATGAAGAGGAAAGGGCTAAATTTTCTACGTATTTAGCAAACAAAACAAAATTTATCTGTTTAACAAAGAAAACCCAGAATAAAAAAAATAACAAATTTATTAACTACGAAGATGTTGATTTTTTCTTGGTTTCTAAAGATAATACCCCAGACGAGGAATGCTTTAATAACGAAAAGTTTTCTAGAGCCCTAAACATGATAGTTAAACATAAAGATGAAAGGGTCAAAACAATCTTTATTGAGCGATATTTTGGAGGGAAGGGAAACAAAGTTACCCCTTGGAACAAGGTCGCTAAGAAAGTAAACTTGTCAACACAAGGTTGTATAAACATACACAACAAAACAATCAAACAATTTCAAAACAAGATTAAAAATGAAAATATTAAATTTTGACGGCCCTATAAACTCTCTAAGCCTTGGTAATGTTTCAGTAAACTTTTTAAAAGAACTTTATAAAAAAGAAATGGAAACAAGGGTTTTTCCCACAAACAACAAGATTGATACGCAAGCTTTCAATAAGCTTGACTCTGGTTTTTCTGATTGGTTGAAAAATTCCTATAATTCACGATTAAAGAAATTTACAAAAGAAATACCAACACTAAAAGTTTGGCATATTAATGGCTCTGAAAGAACTCTTGGTGTAAACCAATATCTTTACACTTTTTATGAAGTAGACTCGCCAACCGAAGAGGAAATAAGCATAGTTAAATCACAAAAGCACGTTTTTTTCTCATCTTCTGAGTCTGCTAATTTTTTCAAAGAAAAAGGGTGCAACAATGTTTCTTACATTCCCCTTGGATTTGACCAAGATTTTTTTGTAACCGACAAGAAATACTTAGATGATGATATTATTCATTTCGGGCTAATAGGAAAGTTTGAAAAAAGGAAAAATACATCTGCACTAATTAATATATGGGCTAGAAAATTTGGCAATAACCCGAAATATCAGCTAACATGCTTGGTTAATAATCAGTTTATCGGAGAAGAAAAGCAAAAAGAAGCGATAAGTTTGTCCCTTGGCGGTAGAAAATTTAATAATATAAACATATTATCTACATTAAAAACAAACGAAGAAGTTAATGAACTAATGAATGCTATAGATATTGATTTGTCTGGACTCTCTAACGGAGAGGGTTGGAACTTACCTTCTTTTAATTGCTCTGCTCTTGGTAAGTGGTCTATTGTAACTAATAGCTCGTCGCATAAAGATTGGGCTAATGAAAAAAACTCAATATTAGTAGAACCAACAGGGAGGCAAAACTGTTATGATAACATGTTTTTCAGGGAGGGGGATGCATTTAATCAGGGCCAATATTCCAAAATTGATGAAAAGGGTGTAATAGATGGCATCGAAAGAGCTTTGAAAGTAGCAAAGCAAGAAAACACTGAAGGTTTAAAGCTTCAGAAACAATTTACCTACGCAAAGTCAATCGACAAAATACTAACTAAAATCTTTTAATATGCCTATATACTTATATAAAAATCCTGAAACTGGAGTTTCAAAAGAAGTAATTCAAAAAATGCACGACGAACATGTTTATGAAGAAGATGGCGTAAAATGGGAAAGAGTTTGGCTGTCTCCAAATGCTTCAATAGACACCAAGCTTGATGCATCAGATAAAGTCGGCTTTATTGAAAAAACAGGCAAAATGAAGGGTACTGTTGGAGATATGCTTGATTATTCTGCAGAACTCTCTGAGGAAAGAGCCTCTAAATCAGCCAGTGGAGAAGATCCAGTAAAGAAAAAACTTTTTGGTGATTACAAAAACAAAACTGGCAAAAAACATATGTCAGACAAGAAAAAAACATTTGAAAACTCTAGCGTAAAAATAGACCTAGATTAAATTTGATTTTTTCTTAATACCCTGTGATAATATTTTCACAGGATATGAAACATACTTTATACAAACCAAATTCAAAAAACACTGGAGCAGCATTTAGCTTTGATTCAGTAAAAGATAGAGACGGACGAAACGTTCTGTTTGTTTCTATGATCCAACAATACAGTTGGGACGATAACAAAAAAAACGGATCTTTCAAGGAGAACGCCAAGAATCCAGACAAGTCAGCAACAATTATGTTGTCTTTCAATGAAGCTGGAGAGTTCATCTCATCTTTTAGATCTAGAATCCCATTTGTAGCCTTCCATAAAAGGAAAGACGACACAACTATTATTAAGTTGACTCCTTGGGATAAAAAAAGGAAGGTTGTAGGCGCTGATGGCGAGAGTTGGCACGAAACCCCTGCTTGGGGTCTGTCTGTTGTTAAGAACTCGGCACAGACTTTTAAGTTACCAATTGAGGCGGGAGAGTCCGTTGTAATAGAACAGCTTTTAAAATCATATATTGATGAATGCCTAAAAGCAAATTCAAGCGATTATTCTAACAAAAACCAAAATAACGATTATAGCAAAAAAAATAACGATTATTCTAAAGGTAAATCCGAAAGCAAGCAAAAACAAAGTTTAGACGAATCAAACGAAGATGACGTCCCGTTCTAAAATAAAAGTATTAATTCATTCTAATTATTCAAGACTAGGCACTGGTTTTGGTAAAAACATGAAGAATATACTTTTCTCTTTATATAATGACCCAGATATAGAGCTAATAGAAGCAGCCAACGGTGCTCATCAGGGAACTGACATGCTGACACCTTGGGATTGTTATGGAACCTATCCTTCTGACCGCAATCTACTCGATCAGATTAATAAAAGTGGAGAAAAAAAGAGGGCCGCAACTTATGGTTTTTATACTATAGACCAAATAATTGAAAAGGTAAAACCTGACGTATACCTTGGAATTGAAGATATATGGGCGTTCAAACAGTTCGAAGATAAGGAATGGTGGGACAAAACCAAAACTATTATTTGGACAACTCTTGATAGTCTGCCTATATTAGAATCTGCTAAAGAGATCTACTCTCGTTGTGATAAAATGCTTGTTTGGGCCTCTTTCGCAGAAAAGGCAATGAAAAAGCTTGGTTGCGAAAACGTAGAAACACTTCATGGGGCTGTAGATTACGAAAATTTCTTTACATTAGAAAACAGAAAAGATTTAAGAAAAAGGTTTAATTTGGATAATTCTTTTGTAATTGGTTTTGTTTTTAAAAACCAACTAAGAAAATCAGTTCCAAACCTACTAGAAGGCTTTAAAAGGTTTAAAATATTAAACAAGGATTCCAATGCAAAGCTGTTGTTACATACAGATTGGGAACTTGGAGCTGGTTGGGACATACCTAAATATATAAAAGAAAAAGAAATAAACCCAGATGATATATTAGCAACATACATTTGTAACGATTGTAATTCTTACTTTGTACATAAATATTTAGGAGAAAATCAAAAATGTCCATCGTGTGATTCTCCAAAAGGATTAAAAACAAAAAATAATTCAAAAGGAGTGAGTGAAAAACAACTTAATGAAATATACAACTTAATGGACGTTTATTGTCACCCGTTTACAAGCGGCGGGCAAGAACTCCCCATTCAAGAAGCTAAAGGTGCGGGTTTATTGACTCTTGTTACAAATTACTCTTGTGGAGAAGACAGTTGTCACGAACACCAAGGCGGACTGCCATTAGACTGGAGCGAATATAGGGAACCATCTACTCAGTTTATAAAAGCCTCTACAAACGCAGATAGCATATGTGAACAACTCTCTAAGGTTTATCTTATGGACGAGTCAGAAAAAAAAGCAATTATTGATAATGGCAAAGACTACATTAAAGAAAAGTTTTGTATAAAAAAAACCGTAGCAAAACTTAAAGAAACAATTATAAAGGTCAACAAACAAAAAAAAGATCCAATAGAGAAAAAGAAACCTGTTGAAGAAGAAAAAAACAGAATGGTAAAAATGACGGAGCTTGTCGACGACGAAGGCGCGGAAAACAGACTGTTAGTTGTAATACCACATTCCGCAGGAGACGTATTAATGGTTAACGGCTTAGTTAAAAACATAAAAGATACCTATCCCGATAAAAACATATATGTTTCAACAAACATGGATTTTCTTTCAATGCTTGATGACAACCCATACATCCACAAAATTATTCCTTATTCGAAAAAGTTTGAAAACGTTTTCTTTTTAGAGGGGAGGGGCGAAGAAGAGGGTTTTTTCGAAATTGCATTTTTGCCACATACTACCACTCAAAAAACAGGTAACTATGTTCATAACGGAAAAGATAAAATTAATTATTTTAAATAATGAGTCATTTAATAGAAGAGTATGCCAAATCTTGTGGCGTGGATATAGGAGTTCCAATAATAAAAGAACATTTTTATCCAATTGTTTTCGAAAAGTTTATTACGCTCCATGTTGATTCTAAAGATCAAGCTAGGTCATATTCTCACTGGAGTATTGTTTTACAGCTTCTTAGTAAACCCCTAGCTAAAAACGGCATAAAAGTAATACAAATAGGTTCTGAAAAAACAGAGAAGCTGCCATTTGTTGACAAGGTTTTAAATAACTGTTCATATAAAAATTCCTTTTATATAATAAAAAAGTCCTTGCTTCACCTTGGTATAAATAGCCTACCTGTGCATGTTGCTTCTGTTTATAATAAAAAAATAGTAAATATATTTGGCAATCTTTACCCTGAGTGTGCTGGACCATACTGGTCTGACAAAAAAGACATAATAAATTTAGCTCCAGACTTTTCAAAAATAAAACCGACGTTTTCTCTGAAAGAAAATCCGAAGAGGATTGACGAAATAAAACCAGAGGTAATTGCAAACGCGGTGTTAAAGTTATTAAATATAAAAAACCATCAAGAATTTGAGTCTATATATTTTGGACATTCATATAAATTAGAAAACATCGAAGTAATACCTAAAGGAAAATCAATAAGTATAACAAAAGGTTCCAATATTAACCTAAGAATGGATAAACACTTTTCTCTTGAAGTTTTGAGTAAGTTTATATCACAGACAAAATTAGAAATAACGACCGATAAGCCAATACCTGTAAATTTACTAATAAAAGAAAAAATTAAATGCATAAATTATATTTCTGATTCTTTTGATAGTGATTTTATTAATGAAGTTTCAAAAAAAGGAATAAAGCTTATTCTGATGTGTACCGATAAAGAAAAGGTAAGCGGCCAGAGGCTCAAAAACTTTGATCACAAAATACATCCTTATTATAAATCAGAAATAATAGAAAAAAATAAAAAGAAAATAGGCGAGGTGGATTTCGAAAAATTGAATATATTTTCTAGAAGAAAAATAATATGCGAAGGAAAACAATACAATTCCTATTTCCAAATTTCTGAAGAAAAAGAAGATTTGTTTCTTGACTTGGATTGGCTTATGTGTTACTATGCCTCCCATGAGTAAGAAAAAAGTTTACGGCCCAGACATTTACAAAAGAAACGAGCATGGTTTGCTTGAAAATATTGATTATACTTTCAATGAAGATGGCTCTGTTGATTGGAGGTCCATGGTCAAGGACGAATTCCTTTATCCAAACAAAGGCTGGTTTGAAGCCCGAAAGAAAGATGTACCAAAGTCTGTTGATGGATTGAAAGACAACCAACTACTAATAATGCTCGGTGGAATTAAAGACCTAGCTCGACTAAGAGGTTTTGAAAGCGTTTCTTTTAAGACTAATACCGAATCTGGCTATGTTACCGCCAAGTGTCGCGTTACTTGGTCCGCGAACTACGAAGGCAACAATGATATTGTACATTATGAAGACGTTGCTAATGCTACACTACAAAATACAGACAATTTTTGTGCTAAGTTTTTGGAAACCATCGCTTGTAACAGAGCTTTTGTTCGCTGTGTTAGAAACTTTCTTAATATTAATATTGTCGGCGCTGATGAAATCGACAAATCAGATAAGGAACAAACTGGAACTTCAGTAAAGTATGACAATTTAGTTACTGAAACAGGGTCTTTACAAAATATTGCTTTAACGCCCCATATGATGCTCCAGAAGTCTTTTTCCGAAAAGACGGGGTCTGATTCCTTTGAGTCCTTTAAGGACCTCCTGAGACAATTATGGACCTCTAACGGTTACAGAAACGAAGATGCTAAGTCTTGGGTTTCGTTTTTAGATGTACCCGCCAAAGAATGTCGCAAAATACTGACTGCTATAAAGAAGCTATAACCCTAGTGAATTTTTTCTCGCTGCATTAACCTTAGTAAATGTAGAGTTAATACTCTTAGCTTGTTTATTTCTGTCTATGATTATATTTTCGTCTGTAGGTAATACATCTAAGTTAGATTCAGTTATTGAGGTTTTTACTCCATCAGAACCAAATTTTATAGATATGGAAGACAAAAGAGGGGAAAAAGGCGGTATAAAAAGATCATAAATTGTTCTACTTGAAGACTTTCTTTGTGTTGGGTTTAATGTATTTTGCCTAACCGAAATTAGAGCGTTTATTTCCAACTTATTGTTTCCTGAATATTGTTCTAAAGATAAAGGATTTAAATTTGTTAAGCCATTTGGCTGTTCTACTTTAAATATTCTTTTATCTCTGTTAAAATCTAAGTCCTGAAAGTTTCTTTCCGTTGGTACATCGTTGTCGTCTTCAGTTCTTTCGGCATCTTCTTGGGCAATAGGATTTCTTCTTTTTTCGTATGGTATAGTTATATAATCATCTGGAATTATAAGATTTCTTTGTTGTTCATAAAGATCTTGACTTTCTTGAATCTTCTCTTCAAGAATAACACTGTCTTTTGTTAATAACCATTTTATAGAAGATTGATCTTCTACAATTTTAGCGTTATATTTATCTAAGACCGCGAGCTTTACATCTAAGGCATCTTGCTTAATATATTGTTTTGGTACTTGTCTTATGGCAAAAGCAAAATATCTGTTTGTCGTTTTATATTTAGGATAAAACTCTTTAACAAGATCCTTTACATCTAAATTTTTACCGTAACCAGCAAATGTTTCCAAAAAATCACCTAATGGCCTCAGCGTATCTATGTCCGACAAAGCGGTGTCGGATCTAAAGATGCCTATAACACTATACTCGCCCTGTTCGCTGAATACCATTCTTTCTTTACTATAGTTACTGATAGGAGAAGAAATATATATTCCACCAAAAGCAGATTCAAAGAATAAACTTATAAGCTCAAATAAATAAGATTCACTAGGTGTTTCTATTGATTTTTGTAGATTTAAGTTTGGTAGAGCTCCTCGCTTTTGTAAAGTATAGGCAAATTTATATAATGCTTCCTTACCTTTTTGATCATCTTTAACTGTCAAAAACTGTTCGGCTATATTTTTTTTCTTTACAATATTCCAGTAAGTTTCAGCCATTGAAGTCTTGTTACCGTCTGGAAGAGAGTCCCAAGCACTAACAGCCGCATAAAGATCCAATGGGGCCCCACCAAGAGGTCCCCCAATACTAGCAGAACCTTGAGGACCTGACATATAATATTCTAGTAAGTCGTCATATCCTAATGCTCCCGCTGCACTCTGAAAACTACTTGAATTATGCATTCCATAATACCAAATTTTATCAAAAACATCTTGGTCTAAAACTCCTTTGTTCCAAAAAAGATAATATATACCCATCATATATTCAAAAACACCTTCAAGCGAATCAGAAAGATTCATTCTTTTAAAAGGCTTCAATAGTTTTCTTTCTTTTTGGGTTTTTTGAGGATCTACGGGGTTTCCATTTTGAATGTTTCCGTTGTAAGCCAATATTTTTGCTGGTTTTATAACACTCTCTGTATAAGAAGAAGATATTATTTTTGGGTCTGTTGTATCAATATATGAATTAACAGAAAGGCTATCTATGTTGCTCGAATTAAGCCAGACAATTTTTTCTTGAATTGGATCAATGTACCAGTAATAACCTATTTGAGCAGCTGCAGCAGACAAAACCGAGCTTAATGTACCATTTGCGTCCATTAAATAGTCTTGATTGCTGGGTATGCCTTGATGAGATATACCCGCCAAATCCAAAGCTGCTTTTAAATCGGTAAGTGTATACCCAATTCTTAGTCTTGAATCCTGCCAACTACCCCTATCAGCAATAAATGGAGGAAATTGAAGGTTTGGCCAATTGTAGTTTATTTTCCATATATTATTAGCTGGGTCTTTATTAAAATTAGGATATTCTGTTGCGCCTAAATATACTCTGCTATAAGCTTCTCCTTTAATATCCTCAAGACCTATTTCATTATATAGATCTCCAATAATAATAACTCTACCATCTATCTTTGGATCTTGTTTTCCAACGGCAAGTCTTCCTGTATTATATTTTATATTATTTGGAACTTCAGCCCAATTATAAACCCAATCATCATAATCAAACTCTCCCTCTGGTCCAGTTTGTTCTCCTCTCAGTAAAACAACCCTAGATTCAAGCTCCAAAGACAGATCGTCTTGTAGTTTATAAGTCTTAACTTTTGAAATAGCGTCTTGATTTTCTGTTATTTCTGTTATTGAGAAGTTTTTTAATAAAGATTGTATCTGTGGTTGGCCAATTGTAATTTTTTGTCCATTACTTCCAGAAACAACTATTCCATCTGTTTTTTGGTTTCCATCAAAATTAAAAGCATCCAAAGAAGTCTGGACCGTCGCTTTTTGAGACGATCCAGAAGAGTTTGAGAAACTAAAATCAACGCTTGTTGCTACTTCTGGCATTTTTTAAAAAGTAAAATTATTTATAATGTCTTCTTCGAATTCTACAGTGGCGGGAACACCTGTTTCTACAATAGTTACACCTGTATACATCTCTAGAATGGAGTTTTGTTCCTTTTCTAGTCCTTTTATATAATAATCTGATTGATTAGATATAACTCCAGATCCATAAACGTCAAATGTGATTGGGTTTATTTCAGTTAAAAAGGGATCTTTTTTATATATAAAGGCTTTTCCTGTCAATGTATCAAGATAAGAGGAGTCTTGTAAGGAAAACCTTTCTCCATTAAAGAATACCCCCCACCTATCAAAAAAATCATTTAAATCTGTTGGCGGGCTTTCTGAAATAACTCCAGTTAACTCTGGTATTGTGGTGTTTTCCCAAACTCCATACCCAGTGATTTCCTGTAAGGCAAAAGCTCCACTGTCTATATTTTTTGAATCATAAACAACAAAATCAGAACCCTGTAAATCTAAATCATTAAAATAAAGTAATGTGCTTTCGTTTTCCTCTATTGTGACATAATAATCTCCAGAATCTATATTAAAAAATTCTTTTCCGTTTATGTTTGTTTTTTCTGGATACTCTTCAAACAAGGTCTTTCCATTTAGAGATACTCTAGTAGAAAAATGTCCTGTTAATATATCTGAAGAGATAAAAGAGGTCTGGTTAACAACATTGGATGTGTTATTTTTTTTCTTTAAAAAATCCCTACAACCAACCACACCATCAACACCCGTGGACAAAAGATACGCTATTCCTGTATTCATGATCTATCTCCTACGTAATAAATGTATTCCATTTTAAATTTCTCAGAATCTAATTCAAAATTTATCCCAGAAGAGTCTGGTAGATCAATATAATGCCCAGTTGTTCCATAAATTAAATCCACCCCACTGACCTCATCTAAAAAACCAGTTAAAGGTGTGCATTCGTAATAGTTGTAATCTCCAGAATTAAAAGTATAACCTGAATCAAACGAATAACCAGAAACATTTGCTGAATAGCTTTCTAAACCTAACGTATCAAAAGCGCCTTCTCCAGTCGTATTATATTCACCGCTGTGCAAATTGCTTATATACCTGCCCTGCTCAAGACTACCGTTTTTCAAAAATGTATACAAGCTACCCTCTTGGACAGTAATTTCTCCAGTAATATAAGGTTCGCCAGTTAATCCAACCACACCTAAAGTCTCAGAGCCAGTAAGAATGCTACAGTCGTACCCAGTTATACCTGTTTTATATGTTACAACCTCTCCAGATAAATATTTTTCTTCTATAAAAACCTGACCACCATCGTTGAAATAGTAATCTGACAAAAATCCCGTGTTTATTTCATACAATGAATTTGTATTTATTTTTTTATTAAATATACTTATTGATTTTAAATAACCGTCAAAAGTTGTTTCGTTCGGGGTCGTTTTTTCAATCAGTTCGGATGTCCCTCCAATATATATATTTTCTGGCGATTGGCAGTAAAAACTATCAAGTTTTTTTGTGAAACTTTTCACATTATTGTCAAAATAATCAAAAAATCCAACCTCCAACAAATTGCTAGAGTGATTAAAACAAAAAACATTTCTTTCGGAAAGTTCTATATCAGTAAAAACCTCTACAAAGCCGCTATTTAATGAAAAACCCTGAACAAATAAGTGACCCCTATCTGTTATTCCAAAATTATATCCTTTCGATCCTGTTATGTAAGATGAATCTGGCAGAAGAAGAGCCTCTTTTTCAAAAGCCCCAAATAAAACCCCGCTAGATACTTCGCCTTCCATTTGAAAGTCTAAAATAAACGAAGACTCCGACAAGTCCAGATCCCTTAATGGTATCTTTAGATTTGTATCCATTAAAGATAGACCATTATTATCTATTAAATTATTACTATTTGCTATAGCATCTACCTTGCTAGACCCAGTCCCATTTAAAATTAATGCTATATTTCTATATTCATCATCAGCTGGAGATAAATTTGGGAAATAACCTGTCCAAAAAGACCCGCCCCCAGTCGCGTCCACAACAGAATGTTCTGAATCTAAACAAAATTCCAAATCGCTGTAATCACCCAAAACGGATGAAAGTGAATATTTTATACTTTCTTCACTCATTGGTTTTACGCTAAATAATATTTGGTTAAACTATAACTAATTTCTTTTACACCTATATTCTTGGAGCTGTCTGCCACAAAATAACCCCTGTCAACAAGATTGTCTGCTACAAATATTAAAGCAGGTAAATCGGCAGCTTCATTTGACGCACTTGCAGTTACTCCAAAAATACCCCTAACCTTATTGGAAACTGTCTGAGTATAGAATCCAGCGACCGTTTCGATAGGAGCTACTTTAGGTATAGAAAGGGTGTTAGTTAAACTTATTTTTAAGTTTTTAAGGTTTGTCGCCGCTCCAAAATCGAACTTATCGTTATAAGTATAAGAATAATTTATTGTTGTTGATTTGAGGCTTTTTTGTATGTTATAATTTTTTTCCTTTGGGCTTAATGATTGGGTCGTTGAAAGATCATAAATTGAACCTACTTCAATCTTATAGTCATTATAGTTTGTTGAAGCAATAGCATAAGGGTTTATTGTGTTGAAAGCAGAGGAAACAGCTAGCCATCTAGCACTGTTTTCTTCTTCTCCTGCTTGTATTGGGTTGTCTACGCCAAAATAACTTAATGAACCATTAACTGACGCCGTTATAAAAGAACCGTTTTCTTTAGATATGGAAAAATCTACGCTATATTTATGAAGAACGTTTCCATTAATAATTTGCGATTGATCTTCCTGAACCAATGAAAAAGAAAACCCCATAGTATTAGCTTTTTCGTTTATGTTATAACTGAATCCATCTGCCGTCAAATCGGCTATTGAATAGTTTTCCTTTGTAGCTTTACTTTCGCTCAAATATTCCAAAGCTATGGCTTGAGCTTTAGAAAAATCAAAATCAGAAACAGAAACATTATTTTCGTTGAGGCCCCCAATCACATTACCGTCAACCTTGGCTTTTACCTTGCTTTCTTTGTCTGTGTCAATTGATACAGAACAATTAACTATTTTATTTGAAAGTCCAAAATCATAAGCAGAATCTTCGTGAAATCTATAGGTATAGGTAATTGAATAAAACCCTAATGCTTCGTCTATTTTTTCAGAAGTTCCTTCAAGAACATAAGAATTGGCATTTATTGCTGTAAAAAATGCCGATACATTCGTGCTTTTTTGTTCTCTATTCTCTACAAAACTTTTTGCGTTATCTATTGGTCTTTTGTTATCTTTTTTTATTCCTTTTGCTGAAACAATATGAACCGCTGTTACAATCTTGTCTTCTTCTTGAAATGACCATGCATCAACTGGTTCTGAGACACCAAAAAAATCAGAGAAAGCTTTTTCTTCATAATAAGAAAAATCAATACTGTAGGGCAATACGCTGGTATAGTCACTTTCGCTAAAAGATATTTGGTCAACCTTAACAAAATCATAGACTTCATTATCTATTTTTAAAGTTTTAAACTGAGAAGAAAGATTAGAAATAATTTCTTCTCTGCTAGAGTTTAGTTCAACAATACCATCCCCAGTTATTATGCCAGCCAACGATATTTTTCCAATATTATAATCGTAATTTCCAGCAAGATAAACAGGCTCGCTAGATATAGCCACAGAAGGAGAAGGATCTGGGAATGTATATGAGTCGTAAGTTATGTTCATAATTAATATCCTACAAATGATGATCTTCTTGATGCTTTATAATTATCAAAATCAACGTTTATAGAATCACTCGATAAAAAGATTTGGTTTGCAGAAGTTAAACCTAAAGCATAATTAGTTATATCATTAAATCTGTCGTTCGATTCCATATAACTCATTATAGATGTCCTCTTGGCTCCAGTAAAAGATACATTTAAGGTTACACTAACGCTTGTAAGCTTACTTTTTTTATTGCTTTCATAAAAATCTTCCTTTTTAGCCACATCAAAGCTTATATTATGCCTATATTCCGTGCTTGAGTTTTTTAAGTTGTTTGAGTTCCCGCTTAGTTCATATTTTACGATACCCACTGCAACCTCTTGGTACAAGTTTTCTTCAGAGAAAGCCACGGTCTCTGATAAAATTAAATTCTCAGAATCAAATTTAGATGATCTATTTGTCTCATAAATAGGCGTAGCCTCTGGAAATAATCTAGTTACAAAAACACTGTCTAAAGAATGGTCTTGAATCTTCCATAAATTAATAGAATTTTGGAATTTTTGCGCGTTGCTATCTCCGCTTGAAGAGGAGTAAGAAACATTTAAATTATAAGTTGCCTTACCATCAGTTTCAGATTTACTACAATCAAAAGAAATATTATCGCCTCCAGCATTGTTTGGGTTATTACTGAAATTTAATGTTATACTGGCCTGACGTCCATCAACAGTAAAACCTTTACTTACACTGTTTGGGTCTGACCCTTCTTGCGTAATTATAGTGGTAATTAAGTTTTTAACGGCGTTCTTAAGAGTTGTATTTGTATTATAATTTAAGCTATAGAGGTTTAAATTTATTATCTTTGTTTCATATCCCCCTTCATCTACAGATAAAGTATATGTCTTTTTAATGCTTACATTATTGTCTAAATCAATATCGCCAGAATTAAAACTTTCATTAAGAGAAAAAGAAAGGTTAATCAAGTCTACCTGCTCGCTTAAATTACCATGAAAAGCCTCGTCAAACCGAGCGTCTTCTGAAATGCCATCTATTTCATTCCCATATTGTGGTCTGTTGTTAAAATAATCGAAAAGAAAAGACTTTGTTTCTGTTAAGAAATCTATAGCTCCACTACTTTCTTTATATTTTATATTTAAATCTCTTGAATAGCTGTAAGAGTCTCCAGAGCGATTAAAAGAATAACTTTCGCCGAATCTTTCTATATGTTCAGGCCTTGATAGATTATTCGCAAAAAGATCAGAGACCCCGTTTTCCATTACTTCGCTTTCCTCTATGACTACAGAAGCAACCATAGACCCAGCCAAATTGCTTTCGCTAAAGCTTAATGATGTAATCCTACCTCTAGTATATTGATGCCCAGCAATATTTGCGGCTATAAAACGATTCTCATAAGCTAGTTTTATAGCCTCAACACCAGACAACAATACAGTACCCTCCTCAAATTGAATGTCAGAAACATTTATTTCATAAGATCCTTCCTTAGTAAAACCAAAAGCCCCTTCTGCAACAAGATAATTATATATTATTGATTGAGAAGCGCTAGTTACGTTATTTATTATAAGAGCCATTTAACTTTTATTGAGAACCTCCACCTGCTCCTCTTTGGGTGAGAATGACATCTACAACTGCTTGAACAGCTGTTATTGCAGCAGCTATATTCTTCTCTTTTTCCGAAAGATTTCGCAAGTTAGTCGTCATTTCTCCTGCTGTTTGAACTAAATTTTCTATATTCTTTTGAGAAGCTTCTATGGCATCGTTCGCTTTTTCCCCAAAAGAACCCGCCGCACTAAACCCACTCTCCAATAGCTGTACTGTACTGGATGCAGATTCAATAGCTAATACAAGCTCGTCTGTAGCTGTTTTAACTGATTTTGCTGATTCAAACTGTTTTTCGTAAAGCTTAAGTTTTGCTGTTAATTTGTCATAACTATTGAAAAGTTCTGTTTGCTGTTGAGCAAACTTCTCAGGATCTTTTGGCTTATTCTTTTCAATTATAGCCGCATTATCTTCTTCTGCTCCCCTATTAATAGCATAAGTGCTTCCCACCCTGTTGTCTATAGCTGAACTTGCTAGTTCCTTTGTAAGTTTTTCAAACAGAGCGGTAGCAGATTCTCTGTCCTTACTACCAAAAGCTTTTTTCAACACCTCTTGAAATTGAGCAGATTCCGCCCCTCTTTCTCCTTGAATTTTTCCAAGTAGGGGTTGTATCTCAGCAAGAATGTTTATTTTTTCTTGGTCACTTACATTATCAGAATTTAGGGCTTGTAAACCTGCAACGCTCTTTTCTATGTCTTTACCAGATTGAGCTGGATTTTGTAGATCCTTTACAACTTTGGAATAAAAGTTTCCAGCCGCAACGGCATTTGTTGCATACTGTTTTTTAACTTCTTCTTCTAAAGCCCTGAAAAATCCGTCTGCAGCTGATTTAAATTTAGATGGATCTAGTTCATTAGGATTTTCAGCTAATGATTCGAATTCTTCGAAAGCTCTTATCATAGCCTCAGATCCGTTGCTTTTTATTTTTTCCGCTATTGATCTTAACCCTAAACGAATATTTTGAGCTCCATCAAGTACTGAATTATTGTATTCGTCTGTTGCATTTGTGAAATCAATTACAGCTTGCTCTTTCTCTTTTTGAAGGGCATCAAACTCTCCTGTTATCGAGCCAACCTGTTTTTCTAGTCGATTTTTTTCTTTTTTGTCATCATCCGATAGTCCTGTTACTGCCTCTTCTTTACTATTGAGTTCATTGAGCCTTTGTATCTGCGGGGAATTCCTCTCAACTTCTTGTCTTTTCGCTGCAAACTGAGCAGTTAAGTCTTGGGCTTTTGTTCCAAGTTTGTCCGCTTTGCTTTTTGCTTCTTGATTTTTTATTGTAGCTATATCAGCATCAACAAGTTTATCACCGCCAGCTGCTAAAACATCTTTTGGGAGTAATGATTTAGATCTGTTTAAAGTTTTAATTATATTTTTACGAATTAAGCCTTCCTTTATCTGCGATGATAGAATTTCATTCTCGACCTCGGCCCTTCTTTGTGTTATTGAATTTATTGCTTGCTGTATTGATACTTGTTGGCCTATTAACGCACTATATTTTTTAAGTATTTTAGCTTCTCCTCCGCCCTTTGCTACTTTAATTTTCTTGTCAAATGTATTGTCCGCATTATTTCTTATAACCGAACCATCCTGACCTAGAGCTTCTTTTCGTGCGGCTTTTTCTAAGGCTGCTGCGTATTCTGCAGTAGCACTCTTTAAGTATTCAAACTCCCTTTTGGGTAGTGACTTTCTTAATTCTGTTATAATACCCTCTGGGTCTGCTGCTTGTCTTGTAAATTCTATTTGACGTTTTTTACCTCGATCATCTAATTGACTGTTATTTATGCGATCTATCTCTTTATCTCGGTCTTGTCTTACTTGATTCCCCTGCTCTGGAAAAGCCTTTGCTAAAATTGCCTCAAGCCTTAGTGGTATTACCTCAGTAGCTCTTTCAAAATTTTTATTTCTATTTTCAACGTCCTCTTTTTTAGCAACTTCTTTTTGCGACCCTCCTTCAACAAGCCTTTGTATTGGATTTAGATCGGCCTTGTCTAACGCGGTTCCTATAGCATAACCGCCTGCCGCCGATGCAACTGCCAATCCAATTGTTCCAGCGGCTGCAGCGACAAGTCTACCTCCAACCTGCGTTGCGATTCTTGTGACTGAGCCCTTGGTTGCTTGTTGAATACCTTTTGCGGTAATTGTGGAGGCGATTTTCCCTTTTTTGCCTTTTGCTGCGGTTCTTAGAATACGGCCCTTTGAATCAATTGTTTTACCTCCTTTTATTTTGCCTTTTTTATCAAATTCTAAGTCAGTCTGAGTTCCCTTTTTGGTTCGTTTACCGAGTTTTCCTTTTTTGCCTAAATTCTTGCCGAATTCACCAATACCCTTACCAGCTGACGCTATCTGATCTTTAAATATAAGAGCTTGTACCCCAATATTAGCAATAGGCACCGCCTGTTCGGCAAAAGTCTTCTTCTCACCTACTTCTTTCGTTTTGCCCGCAGCTTTGTCATCAATTAATTTAACTCTGACTTCTTTTTCACTTTGTGTGAGGTCACCCCTTGCGTTTATTTCTTTTTTTCTGGCTTCCGCGCTTTTGTTTATGGCCTCTATTTCCGCCTCTCTTTCTCGATTTGCACTTTCTGTAATCTTAGTGCCAGCAAACGAAACTGCAGCTCCAGCTAGATAAGCGCCCCCAAGTTGAGCTAAAGCCTTTTTTGCTACATCTGTTTCTCCACTCAATGAGCCTGTTTTTTTACTCAATGAGCCTGTTTCTTTACTCAATGATTTTGTATTTTTAGTCAAGAAGCCTGTAACACTTCTCGCCGCAGCAGCCGCAGCGAAATTTGGAACATACCCCTTCGCAAATCCTTGTTTTTCTTTATCCCTTCCTTGTGCAAATACGTCCTTCAACCCCCTAGGCTCGTCTATAGTATTTGTTACCGCTAACCCACTAGGATTATCTCTATTTATTAATCTTTTGCTTCGTTCAACCCTTATTTTTGATTTTGGTAATCCAGCAGCCTTTTCTCTTTGTATAGCTTCTCCTAAAGCTCCACCTGCAGCGAAATCAGTAGTTTCTTTTCCTCTTAGTAGGTCTCCAAGAATTCCTCCCGCAGCAAAATTAGGAATATAACCAGAAGCAAAACCTAAACCTTTCCTTCTTGCTTTTGGTGCTTTCTTTCTTGCTTTCTTTGTTGCTTTCTTTGGTACTTTTACTGTTGGCTTGCCTTTTTTATCTGGATTTCTCTCAAGTTTTAGTTCTTCATAAGAGTCTTTATATTTTACACTTAATTCTTTCAGAGATTTTTTTCTTAAGCTATCCGTATCTGGAGAAAACTTAAAATCAGCTAACCCAGTAAAAGGTCCTTGTGAAGGAGTTGGGCTTTCCCCGAAAAGAGCCTTTAGATTTGGGTTCTTACCCCTAACGTCAAAATTTCCTCCTTTTTTCTTTGATGGATCTTTGCTTTTTACGTTTAATGCGGTTGTAACAGACGCGTCAAAGACAGCTCCTGCAGCAGCCCTAACAGCTCCAGTAAAACCATCCACCTCTTTTGTTTTCTTTATATCTTTTGGTTCACCTTTTGGCAAACCTAGAGAATCTGTTATTTGTCTTGCAAATCTAAGTACTCTTTTTTTAGCTATTTTTTCAATTCTTTCTGGATCGAAATCTTTTTCGAACTTAGCTTCTAATTTTTCTGTGTTTTCACCGCTTATACCCTTAACAGGAAACTTATAATCTATAGGTTTTAAAATATCTGTTTTTTGAGATTTTAATACAGCGTTCTTGGAACTTGGTTTTCTTGGTATCAAAATTGAAGGTAAAGGTCCACCAACTATCTGGTTTAGGTCAACAGTTTCTATTCTTTTTGAGTTTTCGGTTTTTTCCCATTCCTTATACCTAGCTCTAATAGCCGCGCCGCCTTCCCTAACAATCTCGTCGTGAGTTAATTTAATTCCTTTAGCTTTAAATGGATAAAATTTAAAATCATTATCTTGTGTAAAAAGAGCTGAGTCGCTAACACCTTTTACTTTATTGGCGCTAACCCACTGGTTGTTGGTCCCATACCTTCCTTTTGGTAGCGGTGGAGGTTGTTTATTGGCGTAATTAGGAACGTAACCCGTCGCATAATTAGGAATTACCGCAGAGTCACCGTTTCTACCAAAGTTTGGTATTTCGGTTTCTTGATTGTTCATGACGAACTTCTTGCCGCCAATCGTTCCTTTGCCAATTTTTGCTTTTACGGATTTTGTTGCCCCAAGAGAAATGGCTTCTTGCTTCTCTAAAGCGAAGTCGCTGCTTCTAGCATAATTAGGAACGTAACCTTCAGCAAGTCTACGCCGCTTTCCTCCAGAAAAACCTGAAGCAGGATTAAACCCAGATACCCCCCTCTTAGTGGCTAATGCGGTTAGGCTACTTAGAAGTGCTTTTTGTTCCCTTAAGAGCTGATTTTCTCTTTTTATGGCTTTTATAACGGCTTCTTCTTTTTGAGCTTGTGTGGCTGTTGTGCTTGCTATGATTTTTCTTAATTCTTTATCTCTAGAAAGAAGATCTACTATACCTCCTTCTATCTGACTTACTTTTTCTGCAGCAGAACCTATTTGCAAAACAGCCTTAAAGCCATCAGCAGCAAACTTAGCAACTAAGCCTACTATCTTCAAGAAGGCCGCAGTAATTATCACTAAACCTGGGCCTGATAAGAAAACGCCTATACCTTTTATAAAAGCCTTTACTATAGCATTTCCTTTTTCTGGGTCTAAAGCATTATTAAATACCTCTGTTATTTTTCCAGCAATAGAGATTAAATTAGTTAACAAAGGACCAAATGTCAATGTGCCAATTTTAGCAGCTAAATTTGTAATTCCCTGAACTAATGAATTGATTTGAGCAGCTAAAGATTTATTTAGCTCTTCGTTTCTTTTATAAGCATCGTCAGAAGCATTTGCAGCTTCAACCGTTGCCTTTTTAAATACAGAAGTTTCTGAGGTTAAATCTTTTAAGGCGGCACTTACAACGTTTATTTGAAAAACTCCACCAGCAAGTTCTTTTATTTTACTTACTACCGTTGGGTCTCCTATACCCTCAATAGCAGTGGATAAAGCTTGTAGTTTTTGTACGCCAGTCTGAGTGGCGTCAATTTCTACTCCTAGAGCTTGTAGGTCATCAATGGTAGATCCACGAGAAAGCCTCGTAAAGATAGATTTGAATGCGTTACCAATAACTGCACCACCACGCGCAGTTCTCTGCTCTACGGCCGTTATAAGGCCAAGTAGCTGGTCAAATGAAACACCAGCATCCTCCGCTGTTGATCCCGCCCGAGCCAATCCTTGAGCCAAGTCTTGAGCAGACACCGCGAAAGCAGTGTCAACTGCGACTATCTTATTTGTAACCTCTTCCGCATCTAAAGCCGCGCTTGTAAAGCCGTTAATTGCTGCGGTTAATGTCTTTACAGAATCTTCTGCACCTAAACCAGATATTCTAGTTAGTATTAAAGCGGCCTGTAGTCTTTTCGCTGTTTCTTCTGCTGTTAAACCCTGTCTGGCTAATTCTCCAGCGGCGTCAGCTACAGTCTCAAATGACTGTCCAGTTTGTTGGGCTACATCAAAAATTGTTTCCCTAAAGTTGTTCATAACACCTTCAGTTTGCTGAAAAATAGCATTGATTTCTACCATTCTTTTCTCAACCTCTATTGTGGAACTAACAAGCTTCCTAAACGCTTGCGAAACAGAGTTGAGAACTACTGTTGTAGCCCCGAAAGCGAACACCCTAGCTGTGGAGGCATCCAGTGATTTTTGAAATTCTGATGCTTGGCCCGTTATCCTTCCTAGTGCTTGTTTTACCTGACTAGCGGACTGGGTTAAGCTTTGTGGATTAAGCTTAACATCGGCGGTTAATGTAAATGAAGACGGCATTTACAATTATTACACATTTTAGGATAAAAGGTCTTCAGATGATATCTTGCCATTTTTCTTCATTTTGGCCTTTAAATCATCCATTCCTTCTGTTGTGTTTTCTTTTGCTACCTTGCTATCTTTATCGTAATTATACAATTTAACAGCGTCATCTTTAACGGCTTCTGGTATCTTATCAACATTTTTAAGCTTGTTTAATAAAATATTAGCAAAAGCCAACAACTTGCTTTGAAAAACAGTAATTGAGGCAAAGTCCTTATTGAATAACGCTATTGGGTTTTTGCTTTGATAAACAAAAGACTCAAAAAACAAATTACTATAGCAAGCTCTAATTAAATTATTTCTATCAAAAAGATCTTTTATCTTACCAAAACACAGAAGACCTACAACTCCATCTGTGGCGTCCTCCATAGGTTCTTTTAAATCGGAGTCTTTATAGATACTCCCATCAATAAGCATAGAACTCCTTTTTCTTAAGGCTAATGATTCTGCGCTATAATTTATGATTTTGTTTCTTTTAGATTGTATCTCTTCAAACCTTTCCGTGGTTTCTTTTGTTGATCTCTCAAATATTAATTTTTGAGCCCTATCTTGCATCTTGTCAAGTGCATTTTGGTGTTTTTCAACAGCCCACTGTAATGATTTACATTCTTCCTCTAATTCTTTAGACCAAAATCCTATTTCAACAGCTCGCTCTAAAAGCTCCTCTTCTGATTTAATGCCGCTTTTTATGGCATCTTCATAACTTTCTTCCTCGAGCTCGTCAAGTCCCAAATAATCAAGCATAGAGAAATGCTTAAAGTAGAATTTTTTATTTTCGTGTCTAAGTATGCTATAACCCCTTAATATGTCTACCATTATTAAGTCAGCAATTTTATTATTAGACTTCACTTTTTTCTAATCGAAGATCTCTTTTATTTTTGCGCCTATTTCTTCCTTGTTAGAACCTAGTTTATTATACCAGATGTTTATAGCCTTAGCTATCATATCGAAAGATTCATCAAAAATATCTTTTGCATTAAGAACGTCTCGCCTCTCGATGTCCTCCTTGTCTTCTGAAAGCTCTAGGAAGAACGATCTTTTTTCTCCAAAGCTGTTGCCCTCGAACAAAGGAAAATAAGTTTTCTCTCCATCTACTTCGTCCTCGTAATAAGAGAAGTTAAAGATAAACCATTCGATCATCTTTTCTTCAGCTTTTGTTTCTGCTGTTTGGCTATACTGGCCCCTGACATTACTTTCATGTTCGTGAACAAGCATTTGAGTTTCTGCGAACTTCTTTTTAGCCTCGTCTAGCTTCTTTTGTTGGTCATCAGTTAATTTATCAGCTCCGTCATAAAACTCAATAACCCTAGAAGCTTCTAAATATTCTATAACAGCATCGCGCACTTCTTCGCTAACCGAAGATGTTCCTGTTTCTCCAATCTTATTCAGCAACATTGCTTTTGTTAAAAACCCAGCGTTAATATACTCATTATATTTTTGCCCAAAGAAAAACTCAGCCTTCTCTATGTCAGAAATGCTAGGCTTTTCGATTACAATTTTTGTATTCTTTTTGGAGGTTTTATTTCTAAAGGCTTCGACTTCTCCTTTTTTTGTTTTCTTTGTATAGGGTGTTTTGGTTACAATGTCCCTTGTGATGTCGAATGAGTAGAGTTCTTTCATATGTTATAAATGACTAATTAGTAGTATATTATCTGAAGAATACAACCTATTTTCTAAATTATCTTTAACAAATTCACCAAAAGTACCTGCGGCAACAAATCCTTTTTCGGGGGATTTCACAACACCCTCTAAACTAGACAGTTCTTGATTTTCAAATTTTATTGCATTTATAGCGTCGTCTTCAAAAAACATGTTGTTTGCAATCAGCTTATTATTAAATGAATAAGAGAATGAATCATAGTCCTTTTTGTTTATCTGTATAGAAAATCTTTCGTTTGGAGTGTATCCCCCAAAGAAATTTCCACTTTGGTCAAAAATGAACCCATTAGAACCAGAAAAAGAAACTCCTGTTTCAGACAATTCACATGAAGACTCTGAATCCTCGAAATACTTACCCAAATGAAGTTCAAAGCCATCATAACTGGGGTTTATGTTTAAGGTAAAATCATAAAGTCCTTTTTCAATAAAATCAAGATGCGAAACACAAGCCATACCCTTTATTACACAAAAAAACAAGCCCGACCAAAAAGGAAGGGCTTGCTTAGATTATATTAATTTTTATTATGCTGATTTGCCGCTCCAGAAGACACCCTCTGTGTTCGTAGCCGCTCCAGCAATTTGAGCGGAGAAGGTAAGATCTACAGTTTCGTTGTCATCTAGAGAGGTGTTGAATCCTTGGCTATCAAGAACAGCGTTCTTGAGCCTGAAGTAATGAACAGGGACGTTCAGCTTGTCGTCAACGCGAATAGTAATATCCGTCTTGTCTTCTCCAGCTGTTCCCGTAAGAACATATTCAAGAGAACCTTCTTTGAAGTCGCTAACTAGAGCGCTCAGATTAACGGTAACGTTAATTGGGAACTCAAGATATTTATTTCCTCTTTCCTTGCCCAAGCACTCAACAGTTTCTCTCGCTAGAGGGACTTCTACCGTAGCGCTTTGAACACAGATGTTTGATAAGTCAACTCCAATGTTGTCTCCAGCTGAAATAGCATCGTTCTCGAAGCTAACCTGAACATCTTGAGGTCTTAATACTGCAAAGTCCATGAATCCAGTATTTGGTGCATCTATATCAAATGTTCCTGCTTGTCTATTATAACCTTCGTCAACAGAAGGGTTATCCCCAGCGTGAGCTCCAGTAATAAATACAACATTGGAAGCTTCAGCTTCAATATCAACCCTTGGGATTTCACCAACAGCGAAACTTGCAGTGTAACTCGTAAGAGTTACATTGCCGAAGCCAATGGTGTCTTGGTCTACTATATCATTATCCCAAGAAGTTGCGTTAAACGCGTCTTCACCCTCTTTAACCGTAACAACATAAATATTTTTTTGTCTTGCAATAGGGTCTTCGGTAAGAATGCCACTGATGATTTGAGCATCTAGATCGGAAGTGGTTAGTCCGAGTCTAGTTTCGTTTTCACCTTCACCAAGAAAGTATCCAAACGAAAGCGTTGGGGTGATTTCTGAGGTAATTTCTGTTGCAATTCGAGATAGTTGTCCGAATTCACGAATATCGGTCCGTGCTCCAGCTTGATCAACTTCGAATGAAAATGTATCAACCCTGTGGATTTGATTAGGGCTCGTTGGTCCTCCGCCCCAGCCAGTGGCTGATGCGAATACTGCTTTGTTTTGTGAGATAATTCTTGTTCTTGCCATATTAATGAGAATGTTTTTTAAAATTACACAAGATTACAGTCTTGGGAATCTATAAGTTGACAAATCAAAGTCCATTGTAGCTATTGAGAAGTCCTTGTTAATAGCTTCTCTTAGCTTTTCAGAGAAAACCTTGGATACACCAACCTTATCTATGTGTGTTGTCATGCCATCTTCAAAGTTAGATTTTAATTCATCGTACTCGTAAGGAAAGCTTTTCACCGAATAAGAAAAACCATAAGGAAAACTTTCATATGGTATGTTGTTTATGCTTTCTCTAGCCGTGTCTCTAAATTTAGATATAATACTATCTATTATAAAATTATCTCTTGTAAGAACCATTACTTGTATTCTGCTTTTTGTTTCCTCCATCCCTCCAAAACAATGCTCGTCATTGCCTGAAGAAGCTAAAGATATAAAACAAGCAGGTAAAAAAAACGTTTTTTCATCAAGCTTTTCGGACTGGTTAAAAAAGTATGGGGATGTTTGCCCATTTTCTACAAAATCTGACTGAAGAATAATATTCAAATCACTATCATTCGAAATGTATGTGTTAATCTCTTTTACTGTTGAATTAGCTGTTATTTCTAGATTGGTTCCAGAGGCCAGAGGCAAAACAACTCGGCCTTCTTGATTGTCTATAAAAACACTCCCATTAGCACTGCTATCTCCAGTGACAAAGTCTCCATTAATAAACACGCCAGAGTTAGGGCTTTCTACAGAATTCTCTGCAACAAGTTGTCTAAACTGCCCTTGATAACCAATAAAATCACTTGGCAGATCTGAAAACTCCACATATTTAAATGTGTTATCTAAATCCTGTACATAAGCTTTTATATCATCCTTTAACAATCGGTTTTCAAACCAAAGGTAAAAACTTGATAGTAAATTTTGATCAAACTGGGCTTTCATTAGTTAAGTTTTTTTAAATTTTTCTTGAAGTCCTCTATTATTTTGGACATATAGGGAGTCGCGTTGAATGTAGTTCCAGCACCGTTTGATGACTGTAATCCAGACCCAGACCTAGACCCAGAGAATCCACTAGTAGTATACACATAAGACCCGATATTACTTATTCCTTTTTCTATTCCCTCTGCCCAACTAGACCCTTCCGCCCAAGGAATAGGAGAAACTGAAAAAATCTCTTCTAATGCAGGTATCTTCATTGTTACTTTAAACAAGCCATCTGGAGACAGGCTCCTGATATTAAATTGAATTTTTTCATCCAACAACTGCCTGATATTTGCTGTAGGACTAGTACCGTTCTCGAAACCTATAAATGAGAAAAGGTTTCCATAGCCACCAGTAACTCCACTTGATGCAGGAGCAGAATTGCCTCCTTTAATTTCTAAAGTAACGGGGTGTTTTTCAAACTCAGAGATAAGCTCTCTTTGTTTTTTTTCTATTTCTGGACCTACTTCCTTTCTCAGCAAACGGGCTAATGCGCCCTTGTTTGAGGTCATAACCTCCTTAAGGGCAACATTTCTGTTAACTCTCACTGAGATCCGCCTAGCCATTAGTTCTCTCGTTTCAAATTAATCTGGTAATATTGAGAATCAAATGGACCAATGTGTTTTGCGTCACTCTCTACGGTGTATAGATTACCATCCACCTCAACTCTCGAAGCTATTTTCAGTTTTTCGTAACCTTCTTTTTTTACCTTCAACCTGATTTTACCTTCCGAAGCTGACAAATTCATTTGGCTTTCGCCATCTATAATTCTTTCATCCTGCCAGTTTTCGTATTTTACAATAGCCTGTATTGTAATCTTCTCCATTGTATTTCTTGTCGTTGTGTGACTAGTCGTTTGTTTTGGAGCTCCGTAAAGCGGGTTAAAATCAGCTGTTAATTCATTTGGAGATTCAGTAACCTTCTTTATGTATAAATATATGTCTCTAAAAAAAGTATCCCTAACACAATCAAGCTCTAATTGTATTTGTTCTTTTTCTGAGTCTGACAATAAAGATGACATTATTATAGAGTGGTTTCTCCATCTGCACCATATACCTGAACGGGTGATGCTTGATACATATTGTATTTAGCGACTAGTTCATTTAGTCTGCCCATAGAATCTGTTTTAAAAGTATTCAGAGTTCTGGCTATTGAGTTTTTATTTTGTTTTTGTATGGTCGTATCACCCTCTTTTAACAAAACCCAATCAGAAGCGCAGCTAGAAGTAGACGTTATTCCCCTTAGAACGTCTCTGGAGAGCTTTTCATAGTAGTTTATGATATAGAGCTCTGTATATACTGTCTCCTCCTCAGAACACAAGCTCGGCTCAAAGAAGCCACTTGCGTCAATTTGGAAGTTTTGATTTAAAAGTATATTTAATTCTCCTATGTTTGATTCCAGCCACCCAGAAACATATGAGACTGGAAACCTATCCGTATCATCGGGGAATTCTATATTAATTATATTTGTCGCAAGTTCTCCTAAGTCGTTCATTATTTAAATATCTTTAAACAACTTTACAGTTTTTTTGTAGTTTGGGGAATTTTGG
>Ga0070747_1000263_pt1 | contig 26977 bp, 17 predicted proteins | sample VirMetDEL_Mar_31_FD_77321 | JGI IMG/M metagenome (GOLD analysis project Ga0070747, IMG submission 77321) | Aqueous microbial communities from the Delaware River and Bay under freshwater to marine salinity gradient to study organic matter... | ecosystem: Environmental > Aquatic > Marine > Coastal... | reverse complement strand
ATCCTTGCTCTCTACCTGCAGATATAATAGTGGTCATAGATGTTTCATCAAGACTTATTCCTGTCATCAACTGAAGCTGACCAGGAAACTCCTTGACTTGAGCATCCTTAAACACCTGTTCTCCTGAAAGTAAATCAACCACAACCCCTTGTAAAAATTCGTCAAGTGTTATGTCTTGTATTTGCTCATCAGTATACTGAGACAAACCTACCATTGATTTTACAAATCTATATAATTTCTTCAACCAATTTTTAAAGTCAGCCTTTACCGCTGCATTAGCAAATGATTCACCCTTGTCACCAATGGCAGTGGCTAATGCCTCCTCTAAAATAAACTCACGAATCTCTTGTTCAGTCCTACCCTCCTTCTTCATCTGTTTAATTACCCTCTTATATTCTGGACTGTTTTCAATCTGAGAAACATATGTTTTGTCAGCCTCTATAAGCTCTAAACCTTTTTTATAAAGCTCTGGCCTTTGTTGCTTGGCAATGTTATTCCATATATGACCAAACTCATGTATGGGTGTATTCAGGTTGGCAGCAGCAGGGTTTAGGTATAACTTACCCTCAAACACCGCACCGTAAACCTTGGACTGGTCTCTCTGTCCCTTTGTTGTTAATGCAACAACATCAGGATTTGATAGTAAATTATCAAAACCTTCTTGGCTATCAATAACCTCTACACCTGGGAATGATCTTTTTATTAGGTTTATAAACTCAGAGTACTCTGAAAACTTTGGATTGGTAATTTGGTATAGCTTATCAGCGTTTAACTGAGCCTGATAGTATGCGTCATTAAGTGCCTCCTTGGCTGTAAACCTTCTTGTGGCAGATACCTTTTCACCTTCAACCGTCTTGCCTGATTTCTTTCTGATAACACCTGTTATTTTTTTATCTATAACATCCATTACCCTGTCAACCATGTTCCAAAACGGGGTGGTTTCTTTAAGTATAGCAACAGCCCTACCCCTAATAAACCATGGGTAGTTAGGATGTTTAGGCAGCCCTTCCTTCTTCTGGTCCTTTGGACCTATAAGCGCTTCATCTGCAGTTTCTTCTGTAACCCTGTTTCCGTTTTTATCTGTAACCTCAAGCACAGTAGTTAATGCACCGACAGGTAAATCAGCAACAAAGTCTTGAGCCACATCAGCCGTTAACTTCTCCATGGTAAGGCCTATTTTCTCTAAAAATATTCCTATGTCTGTACTTGATTTCTTTTTAGTAGTAGGTAGGATAGCATCAAAAAATTCTTTTCTTTTGGTAGATGACGATTCATTTATAGAATCAAAAAACTCTTTTAATGTTGTAGCCTCAGAAGCCTCCTTTTTAAATAAATTCTTTTTTTGTGCAGCAACGTAACTTTGTATTTCAGAAAACAATTCTTTTTGTTGTTCTTCATCTAGGCCTTCTAAAATATTTTGATTGAATGCCTCGTTACCTATGATTGCAGTAGGACTCATATTAAATACAACAGTATAGTCTGACTTGATAGCACCTTTAATAATTGCCTTAGCAGCAGTCTCTGTTATAGATGCCCATGCAACCTTACCAAATAACTTTTCCATGTATGGAAACATTGGTCCACCCATAAACCTGTCGTTAGCAATAAGCTGGTCTGCCATCACTAGGTTTATCTTCTTTCCTATCAGCTCAAATAAACCCATGCGCTTTACCTTTTCAGCAAACTTAGTTCCCTCTTTTATAGTTATAGGAACTATACTGGGGATGGCTTTGTTCTTGGCTTCTTGTATCACAGAGTCTCTGTATGCTATCATCTGGTCATAACCTGTGTCTGGATCAGAGAAGGTCTTCTCTTCAATATCTATTACATTGTCTGGGTCATATACCATTGCAATGACATCAGGTGTCCCGTCAGTCTCTTTGTTCCAGCCTTTTGGTGCATACTCTTCATTGAATGGTGTCCTAGAAACAACCCTAAAACCATTACGCTCATATATGTCTGTAAGGTAGTTGTCAAAGTTGTCTAGCTTAATACCTCCAAGGTCAACTGCTTTTTTTAATATCTTGTCAGCAACTCCTTTTACCTTGTTTTTAATAGCCTCCTCAAACTTATACACCCCCTTGATGTCACCCTCACTATCCACAAAACCTGATCCACCCTCAACATCTACAGGGATAAGACCACCTTCGTCTTCTACCTTAGACACGGTCCAAAAAGCTTCAGGCATTTTTTCTTTAGTTTGTTTTAGTTTCTTCACAGACAATGAAACGGCTGCCATTTCTTCCTCTTCAAAGCCTTCCATTAACCTTATAGCCTCATCTTCAAGGGCTTGCTTTTTTTCTTCAGGAGTAGCTTTTGTTGATAGTTGAAACTGTGGGTTTGCTTGATTAATAAACGCCTGTAAGTCAGCAACCTCTTGATCAAATTCTTGACGTGTTTTTTGTTTTGTTTTAACATCTTCAAGAAGTATTCGTATGTCAATTACAGTCTCCTGATTAGATGCATTTATAATAGTATTTTCAAACGCGGTTAGTTTCTTGCCGTTTAATTTTTTATCTAATGCATACGCAATAATCCCTCGTCTATCTGTTTCTTCTAAGGTATTGTTTTTAAACGCAATTTTATGTTTCTTTAACGGCTTGAGAAGAATAGGTGCTGGTTTAGTTTCTACCTCTGTTTGTGTTTCAACACTAACGACTGGAGCGGTTTTGTTTGCTACATCTAATGCCATCTCTTTAGTCTCAATGTTGTCTTCAACAACAACATCATTTTCAACAACTGCAAATGTATTGTCTGGCTTAGTAATAATCTGAACACCTGTGGGTTCTTGAGTCTCCTCTACTATTACATTTTCTACAACTGCATCAGGTGTAAAAGTTTCTGTAATAGCTTCACTTGCCTCAACTGGTGTTGGTGAAATTGTTATCGCTTTTTGCGTTTCAACCTCATCTTCGACTTGCGCAACCTCTTCGGGAGTGGTTTCGATTTGGGTGTCTCTTTCTCCCAACGCTTCGCTATCTGCGGCTTGTTGAGATACATCCACGCCCTCTGTGCTTGGCTTTTGAATGGCATTTATTTTGGATTTTAGTTTAGCGGCAATTTCAGGGTCACCAACTACTGTTGTGCTACCCATTCTTTTAAACTGCGTACTGGTTAGTTTGTCTAGTTTTTTTAAGAATTTATCTTTGGTTAACATCTTACCAGCCCATACATACTTGGCCGCCTTTTTTCTTTCAGTCTTCCCTAATATACTATTGAGGTTAACACCCGTGCCTACGACATTACCCTCAGCATCTATTTTTTGTTGCTCAGGTATTTTGTTAGTCTCAGCAATCTCTGCAATCTCTGCGTTTATGTCGCTTATTTTTTTTCTAAATATTTCTTTTGTATTTGTTGACTGGGTAAGTTGATTCCTTGCATCTATCAACTCAGCTAACCTTGCCCTAACTTTTTTTGTTTGTGGTGATGATAAAACCGCAGCCTTACTTACATTTAGCAGTTCGTTTATCTGTCTCCTTATACCTACATTTTCTTGTATCCTTTGTGCCTGGTCATCATTGATTTTTCCAAGCTTCAACATGTTGTTTGCCCAGTTAGAAACACGGCTATCACTGGCGTTGTCATTAACCATACCAGATAAATCATTTGCTAAAAAGTCTGCCAGCTTTAAATTGGTATTTCTCCTGGTATCCATCATTATATTATAGCCCGCCATGGACACATTGTTTCCACCAGCACCACCCATCTCAGCAAGTATCTCTTTAAAGTCTACCTCCTGTCCAGAACCTATCTGTGCCAGGTATTCTCCAAATCCTTCTGCGGCAGGGTCATATATAGCACGTTCAGCAGCAAACAAACCTATTCTTGTACCCCTTGAGGCAAGCTTTGATGCAGGCTTAAACACCCTACCTGCTAAACCAGAAGACAGGAAATCTACCGCACCTATAATTGCACCCCTTTTTACCCCTACATCATTGGCATAGTCCCATACCCTTTGGTCTTCCATACCTTTTTCTACCTGTTTAGGGTCAAGGTAGTTGTAATCATATTTTTGTAAACCATCTAATACAGAGTTTGTGTACTCCATCGCAAAGCTTGTTGCAGCAAAACCTGTTCTAGCACCATACCCTAAGCCTGTTAATCCACCAGATAAAGTACCTACACCAGGGGCTATACTACCTGCTACTGCACCAGTAACTGTTCCTGTTGCAGCAAACGTAGGTATTAGTTTAACACCATAAGGTAATAGCTGACTCAGTGATTCTCCTGCTAATGTGGTCATCCACTCTAAGGGATTGTCAAGGATTACATCTGCAACCTCTGCGCCTGTGTTTGCCGAGGCATATCTAGCACTTACACGGCTAAGATTGGGTGACTGTGACCCTAAATACTTTGATATAAGCTTTGCGTTTTCTTCTTTACTGTTGGTGGCGTTTAAAATACCTAAGTCTTCAATACCTAAAGTCATAGCAAGGATTACCTCCATGGCCTGACCCCTTTTATATCCATTACCTACAGCGGTATTAAAACCTTCCAGGTTGTCAACATATTCACCCTGAAGGGACTTGTTAACCTTTTTATTGTAAAAAGTTTTTGCCACCTCATACTTTGCTGCAGCCTGTTCTTTTGCAACACTAACAGTGACAAGGTCTTGCGTGTATTTATCTTTTAATACTTCTTCACGTTTATTTAAAGGTACGTAGTTTAGTAACTCATCAGCGTTTATTCCGAGGTTGTTTTTTATACTAGCTTCTATATTTTTTTGCGCGATATTAGCATCCCTGTTTGACTCAGCAGCAACAGTAGCTGTCTTTTGAATTCTGTCTGTAAGGTATTCGTCAAAGTCTTCCCTAGCCTTAACCTGTTGGTCGTCCATCATTGTAAAGGAAGAAAGACTATCCCTTTTTTCTTTTAATATTTCTACATACCCCCTAGCATCTGACCTTATCTTCCCGTTTACATATAAATCTCCAAACTGTTCTTTATCCTCTTTAGAAAGAGACTCCTCATACTGTTGTTCATAACCCTCACCCGTAAAGGTTTCTTCAATAAAGTCTATCTCTTCAGTTAGATCCTGGTAGTCGTCATAAGCCCTTCTGCTTGTGAAATAATCTAGACCCCTGTCTGCATAAAACTTATCTGCCTCAGCATCAGAGCTGCTTATATTCTTCCAGCTTCCTTCAGCAAATTTCTGAGCCTCTTCCTCAGTATCAAACTGAAATACCTCACCTCTTTGTTTAGCTAACATGATAGACTCATTCATGTCTAACTCAAACCAGTCACTGGGTTTTGAAGTTGGACTATCTGGCTCTTTAGGAAACAAGGTTGGGGCAACATAATATTTGCCATCCTCCTCAAAAGACATAAACTTTACGGTAGACTCTGACCCATCATTATTAACCATTGCCACAGGTCTTATTTCGCGTGCCCTGTAAGCCTTGTTTAATTCATCCTCTATTTTTAAATCATCTTCAGTTTGAACCTGGGTTCGGTCATCAATACTCCTTGCGTTGCTGTTAATAAAGTCTTTTAATATTTTAGAGGTAGGCTCACCACTTCCATCAAAGGTAAAATTATCAACCTCTAAAACAATTCTTTCGTTACCATCTAAGGTTTTAACTATTACTACATCTCTACCATATTGCCCAGCAGGTGTCGCAATAAATCCATACCTACCAAACTTTTTATTTAGTATTGAAGACACCTCGTTTTGTTCTTTAAACGTAAGCTCTGCGTCTATTGTAGAAAGTTCGTTTTGAAAGTCACTAGATTTTTGTGCGTCTTCGTATTCTTTTTTCTGTGTATCAAGAAACTGTTTTTTATCCTCCAGTTCTTTTTTCTGTAGTGTAGATAAAGCCTCTTCATCTGTTTGAGTAAATCGCCCCTGTCTGTCTGACTCTCTTTGTTCCTGAGCCTGCTTTAGTTCTTTAAGTCTTTGAAGGTTTTCTTGAAAGGCAGTGTCTGCCTCTTCCTGTGTGGGGTACATACCTAAACTGTCAGGGGTTTTAAAATCAGATTCTTGAGATTCTGACATGCCATCCAAAGAGCCTGAATCGGTAACATCTTTTTTTTTAAACGTACCATCTTCGATAAAGGATTCAAACTGGTCCTGACCATATCGGTCTATTAAAAATGACTGAGAATATTTTTTACCATCAGGTGCGGTAAATTCGTCTTCATCTAAAACTGTTTCTCCGCCCATTGATATTTCTTCAAAGGTGTTGTCGGCAATAAAAGAATTAAACTTTTCCTGACCATATCTTTCGACTAAAAATAATTCATCATATTCTTGTCCGTCTGGTGCTTTAAATTTTCTATCAGTCATAGTTTATTTATATACATGTTTTTGTAATAGCATCGTATGTTTTACCTTCAGGACAGGTTGTACCCTGTGGTCTTTCCTCATCTTTTGGAGTAGCTGCTTTACCTTTTACCATTTTCGGTATAACCCCTTGGTTTAAAAGATCTTCAAGTATACCTCCTTTTTCATTTTTAAGGTACCCCTTAAGGAACTTAATAAACTTACCTCCAGAGTTTTTATATTGGGTAGAAATTCTAGTAAGTTCTTTGCCTTCAGAATCTATTATTTTTATTACATCGCCTGTGACATCAGCCTGTTCTATGGTTAAATTTAACTGGTCAAACAAACCTTCAAACGCATCAAAGAACACCTCCTCTGTATCGTTAAAGTCTTTTAATAAAATTTCTTCACCATCTTTAGTTGTGCCTTTTAAGTTTTCTAAGTATACCTCCCTGGATAATACAGGGTCTATTTTTTCTTTCTTAGGTGCATCCTTTCTTTCAAAACCTCCTACATTTTTTTGGAAGTCTTCAATTGTTTTACCTGTCAAATTTTTAGTTCTTTTTATGACCTGGTCTATGTCTTTCATTCCAGGTACAAGTGATGAAGAAATTGACTGAACAAATGTTAATGGATCAACTGGCACTTCATCTACAGTAAGGGGATAAGAGCCTGTAGTTCCGTCATCAAATATAACCTCTATAGAGTAGTCTTTACCAATTTTTGTTTTCTGTATAGACTTAACCTGATTACCTGACATACCCTCTAAGAAACTTGCCGCTGCGTTTACCTCTCCCTGAGTTTTAGCAAAGTATAGGTCTCCTATATTAGTCATTGCCAGTGTGTCGTCTTTAACTTTTTTACCTGAGTATATGCTTGAGGCACTAGCCTCAGTCTTAGTTTCCTTACGGCTTAACTGCTTGTCTATATGCCTCCTTAAAAACTCTTCTGCCTTTTTTTGTTGCTTCTTGCCCATCTCGCTTGTGACATCCATAACCATCTTTCCAGATCCTGGCTGCTGTGGGTCTTCTATCATAAGTATAGAATTTTCGTCTTGGTCTTCTTTATTAAAAACGGTGTTATAGCCACCCACATAGTCCTTGAGTATGCTACCCACACCATTAGGAATCTGCACCTGTCCTCGTACCATGTCGTCTACCATCTTCTCATACTCAGGCATTTGCCTAACATCATCAATAGAAAAGTTAGGTCCAAATGTTTCTACATAATTTTTAGCAAACTTACCTACCTCAGCATCAAGACCATCAAGCTTGTACTTCTTTATTTCCTGAGACAAAGAAAAGTTTAACTGCTGGACTGTCGTAAAACTTCCAGGTGTTCTGTCCATAGTCCTTACCGTCTTTCCGTCTATCTCCTTATCTATTAGTTTACCCACGCTAACCTGTCCGTTTGTTGGGTTTATATACGCTTCATGGTTTGAGAAGTTTGCAAAGGTTTCAAGCCTGCCCATCATGTCCGCATCTAACAAAGAGTTTTCCCCTATCTCAAAGTTTTTCATTCTGTCTCCATACGCCTTCTGGTACTTCTTACCCAGGTTAAATAGCTGTGTGGTACCCTCGGTAAGGTTTGCGCGACCAATGTTGTAGTCCCTTAGCTTTAACTGACCAGATTTTAAAAGTTTGTCCTGCATTAAGCGCATCTGCTGCGCGTTGTTAGCGTAGGTCATGGCAAACTCATTTAGTCCCTTATGGTCTCCCTGTGGAGCTTCTGATAGCGTTGTACCCAGTTCTGCAGTGGCATCATCAATAGCCTTCCTCTTAGCCTCTCTAATAGCCTGTGCCTCATTCAAAGAGTCAACCATGTTGGTTGTGATTTCTGCCCAGTTTACCTGAGAACTTGCCTCCCTGTCTGCGTACTTATAATATGTTGCCATTTATTTTTTCTTTGTTAATATGTTAAAAAAGGTAATTCACCTGATATAAACCTATTTTCTATCCCCTCTTCACCACCTAAAACCCCATCTTCTATAGGATTAACTGAGGTTCCATACAATGCATTTTGAAACAGCTCCTGTTGTTGCACACTACCCCTGTTTATAAAAGCCTGTGGGTTACTTAAAAACTGTTTTTCATCAAACACAACGCCCTGTTTTCCTTGAGCCGCATTAAACTGATTTATAAAGTCTTTATTGCCTGCTATAGTTTGATCAAATGTTGACTGATTTAAAACACCCTGCCTTCCTGTAGCCCCTGACGCTTGTCTATATCCAGTTCCTATTCCTAAGAAACCTGTGTCTGGATTAGCTTTCATGTAATCAGCTTTACCAGCCCTATTAGCTTGCCTATATGCTTTATTAGACGCCCTTACCTCTGGGCTTTTTGAGTATAAGTTTGCAGCCCCTGCTGCCTGTGCACCAAACGATGCAAGCTGCTGAAACCCCTGTGTCTGTGCTGCCGCTGCTGCCTGACCTGCATCTGCTGATGCCATCTGCGCGCCTGCAACCTCACCCAGGTCTAGCTGAACACCAACGTCACGAAGCCTAGACTCCTCTGCCGCTGCTGCCTTGTCCAATGCGGTCATCTCCTGACCCATTGCGGTGCGTATACCCTGCTGACCTTTTTGCTGGGCTAACTGTATCCTTCCGACACCAGCCGCTGCACCACGTTCAGACTCTCTTGAAGCATCAACACCCTGTGCACCTGCAACCAGTAAAGCCTCACGTTCTAGTTCGTAAGGTTCCTTTTGTACGGCTAAGGCATCTAAGTAGTTTACCTCTAATTTTTTTCTTGCAGCTGCCATAGCCTCTGCGGCATTAGCCTCTGCATCCTCCTGAGCACGCCTTTGTTTTGCCGCCTGTGCAAATGACGCGCCCATACCTATTGCCGATAGCGCTAAACCTGCTATTGCTATTCCTGCCATAATTTTCTTTTTTTAATTATTTCTTGAGGCAACTCCTTATAACTATCTGCGTAAACATCCGCCTCTGCCTCTTCAAATGTTTTTGCGTCTGTCCTGTATACACAACACCAATCTGTGTCTTCATGTATGAATAACACCCTCTGAGCGCCTTCCTGTGTTTGTATAACATGTGGTGCACTAATAGTCTCCACCAACCCCTGGTCAGTTAAGTAAGAAACCCTACCACTCAACAGAAAAGATGGATGATTTTGTTTATGTACCATAGACACAACAAAACTTCCTTTAGGCATAAATATCTCCCTGGTATACAGACCGTTTGAAAGGTGTTGTTTTAAAGGGAACACATCCTTCATTTCATTGCTCTGCTCTTCACCAGAATTATGTTTCATAGTTCCTTCAATAGAACCAAGTTGTTTTTTAAACTCTTCAATTTTTTCCCACAACATTCCTGTACCCTGTGGAATATTTCTTAACACCTCTAAAGACAACTTTTCTTCTAACATTACTTCAAAGATACAAATTTTAAGGAAATGATTTCATAACTTCTGATTCAACAGCAAACAGTTCCACAGCCTTTGTGTTGTTGTTTGTCAATGTAAAAACATTGTAATGACCAGTAATACCATGAGACTCCGCAGTAGCGTTCTTTATAAAGAAGTAATATATAGGTACTGCAGGCGGTAGGTTACCAATAGGGGTGCCCCCTGAGTCGGTAATGGTGGTATCCACAACAAGGTAGTTGTCACCGTTCTGTATGTCCTCAACCTTGCTTGTCACCTCCCCAATTAATGTTGCGTTCTGTAGCAATGGAGTTTTAGTGTACAATAAATCTCCAACACTTAAAATAGAGCCTGTACTTATAAACGGGTTTATGCTAAAGTTAACCACAACAGCGTTTGGAGAAAGTGTGTTAACCGATACATTACTTCCTATGCCATTAGCAGACCTTAAGGGGTATTGGGTTATGCTCGCAGGCTCTGAATTTTCAGCCCTAAGGTAACCAAAGTATCCACCCTCTTTTAAAATAAAGTCATCTGCATCAATAAAGTTACCAGTCTGTTGGTCACTGTTAGCCGAAACAGTCCATGAGTCATCAGACTCAAGAGCTATGGTTTTAAATATTTTATTCTGCAAAGGCTCATCGTTAAACACTCCAGTCAGTATAGATGCGTAGTCTACACCATAGTAGTTGTTCCTTACTTCACTGGTGTTGTGCCTGTAAATATTTCCACCCTTAAATGTATAAAAGTAGTTGTTCATGCCAATCATCCAGTCAGGATAAAAGGTATAGAAAGATGGGAATCCTTTTACCCCATCGTCATATGTTAGCGTATAGTTTTCCATAATTTATTTAAAGGTCTTCACAGTTATTATTTCCTGGGGTGCATGTATTACAACCACATTGTTTTATGGTACCCGTCACCGTATTGCTTACTATGTTTATAACCAAGTAATCAGCAATAGGAAGCTTACTCCCTACATTACCAGTACTAGAAGCGGTCTTGCAAAACCCATACCATCCATCATCTACGGCAACACCAACAAGCACGTCTCCTACTGTTATATCTGTCAAAGGGCTAGAACCTGATCCGTTACCACTCTGAAAAGAACATGCTGTCGTTATAGCAAAGTTGTTTGTAGGCTGACACCAGTCTGAACAATTTATAGCTGGAGCGTCTGACGTAAACAATCCCTCCTCAGAACAATCCGCGCATGTTTGTTGGGGCAATAATACGCAGTTTAGTAGCTGCCTTGATATTGTACCGTCAGAATACCATCCGTCTGGCGCGCACGTTGTTAAATCGGAATCTGTAAAGACTTGTGTTGCTGTCGCAAGACTTGGTCCGTTTAAATAATAAGTTCCTGATGTTGCCATACTAATTTTTTATTGTAAAGTTTAAGACAGTTAAAACAAACTTTTTTTCTCCGCCTAGCTTAAGACTAAAGTTAATAAAAGTTAGCTTACCTAACCTAACAATAACGTTAATTTTGTTTGCTTTTTTAGCATTTGCTTTCCAGCTATTTGTATATTTCATAGTTATTTATATTTAATCGCATCCACAGCATGAGTCTACATTGTTTACGGTTGAGTAACATAAATCTACCAACACAGGCTTTCTATAGTCGTATATTAAATACAGGTAATCACCTGAGTTTCCTGAAGGCATTGTAAAGTTAGAGAAGTATGTTGGATCAGATCCATTAAAACCTAAATCTATTGATGCGTTTAGTAGGTTTTGAATTGAAGCAGGCGTGTTTGCATATAATGTACTGGTTCTTAAGTACCTAAAACTCATTGATTTATTAAAAACAAAGGTGTCTGTAGGGGCAATTTTGTTTGATATAATAGAAACATCTGCGCCATCTGCAGGAATAATGCCAGCCCCCTGCGGTCCTGAAACAAACGCATACTGCGAAACAATAGGTGAGGTATTTGAATTAGATAGTTCTATTTGGTCTTGGTGTAACGGAGAAACAAAGTCTCCATCAATCCATCTATACTCGTTATGTATAAACTTACCTGCGTCTATATTATCTGAAACACACACCTGAAATATTTGTATGTTATCTGCCGCTGGACAGTTAACTATAAACTCCACATCCGCATTATTATTACCGCCTTGAAAGAAAATCTCTACCCTGTCTATTAATACCTGGCTTTTATTTACAGTAATGGTATTTGACCCATTAGTTAATGGAACAATACTAGATAACGTGTTGTATGTTACTACAACATTAAACTGACCGCCAGAAAAATTACTTAAATTTATATCAATCAACACGTCTCCAACCAGTTGACCAACATCGAAACAAAATAATTTTCCTTCTTCATTTTCTTTATGTATAAAGAATTGGTTTACCCCACAGTCGGTACACACCTCTTCCATAGGAAGTAGCCTATCATTTAAAGATAAAACAAACTCATCCATATACGGATCATATCCTCCTAGCTTTTGATTGTTTGGAGATGCTATAAACTTATCCCTAAACCATGAACGCATTCCAGACTGGGAAATAACATTTAACTGCTCATTAGAATAAGCGCTACCCTTTAATTGAATTAAAACACCACGCTTTTGGTCCGTAAAATATTTATCAGCGCCATAAACCGCAAAACTTTCTGGATTAAAACTTATACCAAACTCTTCAAGCCTAGCTATCTGAGTACCAAGAACCTCTGGAACAGACGTTATAGCACCACCAACAGCGGCATCAGACAATAAATTTTTACCTGCAAGTACGTAAGATATTTTATCCTCCTGAAGCGTTAATACGTCAGTGCTTCTACCAAACAATTTTTGTATTGGTCCAAAAGACTCTTCGGTTCTTTTGAAGTTCAACAAGCCTAAGTTAAACTCGTTCAGCTTGTTTACATTACTTTCATCGTTGTATATACCACTGTATGTAATATCCGCAAAACGATCAGCCTGCCTGTAATCCTCAGATGATGTTGTTGTAACCCTGTTACCTAAAAGCAGTGGTCTACCAATAATTGAGTCTCTAATTTTATAACTCTCTACACCATTTCCAAAAGCAAAGCAGTTAAAGAAAGATGTGTCTATAATAGCAGGCTGCGTTAGAGTCTGTGACTGAACGTTTCCTAAATGTACATTATCTACCGCTGTGGATGTTATTGTAATGTTTGATGGATTGTTTGGTGGAGTAGAAGCAGATGTTGTCATCGAACCGCAGTCACCGTTTATGTTTTGTATTGACTCCCCAGGGTTAACAACTAACTGCTCCTGTACCCCCTGTAGGGTATACTCAAAAGCGATGGCTACTGGTTCTACTGTGTTAACAGCAATGTCAAACAAACAACCTTCCTTTACGATATCAAAAACCTGTGACCCCTCGTACCATACATCTGGCTGCGCATCAGTTGGCTCTGTTTCAAAAACAAGTGTGTTTTCAGCCCTAAAAATTGTCCATGTCATTTCTACAGCAGAACGTCTTTTTCTTCCGCTACCACTACACGCAGCAGTACCAGAAGCAATAAAACGTATTTCGTTTGTAATTGAATTTTGATACCACCTGTAGTAGTTAATACCTAAGTCAGGTGTAATACCATAAAAACCAAAATCAATATTATTTGTAGTAGTAGGTATGTATTCATTATCAACAGTACCACCGTCACCAATATCTGCCTGACCTGTATTTAAAATTTCCTGTACATTATCCCCATTAAACCAGTCAATGATGTTGTTATAATCTTTAGACGCGGTTAACGAAGCATCAAGCCTGTATATCCTTTTCTCACACTTTCTATTACCATCCCCTGTTCCTCTCCTTGAAAAATCAAAGTTTAAAGCAATCCTACTTCCTGCAGGGATGTCATAGTTTGTGTATGACCCATCATCGTTTCTATCACCAAATCCTACGTAGGGCAAAATAGGAAATAAACCACCAACATATGCAGTCTGGTTCTGCTTACCTGGTGCGATTACTGGTTTCTCACCTAGAGCAGTGGAAAAGTTTTGTGCTTTCATTTTCATGTATGTTCCTGCAGGTAATTTAACATCAACTGGAGGATCTCCTACCGTAGGAGGGATTTCTAAAAAGTCAGCTTCCTTAGCCTCCTTTTCTAAAACGGTTGCATATGCGCACTTAAGCAAAGGACCACTTGTGTCCGCCTTTACAATATACCTATCGCCTGTCTCAACCTTCCTTTGATTCTCCCCCTCTAGCAAAAAATAGGTGTCATTAGTTAGTGGGTCTGCAAAAAATATGTTTGTATAAATAGTCTCATACGTTTCAGCACTAGGCTTAATAGCAAACTTATACTTTGTTGCCCAGAACGGAGGTTTTTGTGTAGTCGGTATACTTACCTGAATGTAATTTTTTTTATCAGAATCCCCGCAAGGTATGTGTTCACTGTTGTTAGGACTAACTAAAGCTGTTGTAGACCTATTGAACTCATCCATGTAAATGATAGCTGTCTCGTAATCCCTGTTACTGTGAAGGCTTTTTGTGTCACTTATTTGCTGAAAGGTAACCTCTGCTATATTCCAATTAAAGTATTCGTAAGCACTTTGTGTTGGTGTCGCCACATCATCAACCCTTCTAACAGCAACAATCTCTAGTCCTATTTTATTAGAACCTGGAGATGTTATAATCCTTATAGACTGATTCGCTGCAGATATTCCACTTTCATACTTTGTCCATGTGGTGGGTTCGTTTGAATCTAAAGTTGTTGGTATATTACAGTTAACTAAATCTGTAAATGTTGTTCCATCACAAGACGTTTCTACCAAGGGGTCAGAGTCATAAACTGGCTTTATGTTACCACCAGACCCGCCAATACCTATTTTTTCTTGGAAGTCTACACTTGTGGCAAGATCATATACGCTGTTAAAATCTTGGTTTAGTGTATACCCAAATACAGCCTCGGTTTCCTGCGTCTGCTCTGTGGGTGTGTTTCCTGCAAATGAGCTGTGAGAAAAGGAGGCGTCAATAGATATAAGAGAACCTGCCTTTAGCTCGATATCCGTAAGGTCAAACACAAGCTGTGCACCTGTAACGGTTACTGATGAACCAAAGTTATAGCTAACATCATCTTTAGAGTCTTCCAATTCTTTAAATCCTATTAGTTCAGTTATAAGTTTAGTCTCAAACTCAAACCTTACAGGTGAATTGTTACTATCTAAAAGGTTATAGTTTTCAATGTAGTTGCCATACATTAGCCTGTTACCCATAAGTGTCTGAGCTTGTGCTAATAAAGGGACATTGTCATAAAGCCTAAGTAGTTCAGCCTCTGGAAGTATTGTAAATATTTTACTATTCCTAAAGTTGTATGTATACTCAGTGTTGTCTGCTAAACCTAGATTAGATTTATTCAACTTTTCTATAACCTTGACAACAGTACCATCACTGTCTTTAAACAACAGCTCTATAGATGTAACCAAAGGACCGCCAGAGTTGTATGTGATAATAGCCGTATTAAACCTGTTTACAGCGCCATCATTTAAGTAAGCCTCTGTACTAAAAAGAAATGGTTTTTGGCTAAATGCCGCATCTGAAAACTGTGAGGTTGCAGAGTATTCGTCATCCTGGTATTCATACCTGTAAGCGAAACATATAAAACGTTCTTCTAAATAGTTTTCATCACCCCCAGAGGTTGTGGTCAACTCAATACTAGGCGCACTATATGGTGGTTTTTTTATAACCAGCAACGACTCTTCCAATAAAACAGCGTTGCCGCCCCCATCTACTAAAGGTGTCCCCGATGGGTTTGAATATTTTCTACTTACATTTATAAACCTAGGCGGGTTGTAGTTGTCTGTAAAGAACAGCAAGCCATCAACAAGGTTTATGCCCGTTATTAGGTATTTATCATTAAAATTTAAAACAGTTTTGTCAGACAATACGCTACTGTTTGCGACACTTATTACATGGTATACCAGTATGCTAGTTGTAATATTAAACGAGACAATTAAATCTATTTTTCCTGTCGGGCTTGTAGACCCAAAGTTTGAGTCGTGTATAAACCAGTATATTGTTTCGTTTGCGCCATCTTCAAAAGCACCAATACATCTAGCACTATCACTTAATGGCTGACCCAGGTAAGACAAAGATGTTAGTTTTGTGTTTCCCTTAGAGTTTTCAACAGCACCTATCTCAGAAGACTCAGAAGAGCCTAGCCTTACGTTTACTGCATCAATATATTGTCCGTTTGGCACGAGTCTCTCGTCAACGGATTTATTCATTTTACCCTGTATAAAATTTCTTTGAAATGTAGCCATATTACTTTATCCACTTATCTCTTCCCCTTAGACTCATCAACAATCTTCCTGGGTGTATATTGCTTAATCTTATTTTTGCGTTCCTTAGGAGGGCTGTCTTGGCTTTTCTAGACCTGTTGACCACATACTCCTGAACCCCTAGCTTAGAGTTTAATATTTGATAACTAATGTAAGCGTATACATAGTCCTCAAATAATTTGTTTACCGTAACATCCGAATCAATACCATTCTCCATACCGTCTGAAACATACTCCAAGATACAGCTATTGTTTGCCATGGTAGAATCAAAGTTTATTACACCTGCTTTTTTGTCTATCCTAAATGTTGGGTTGGCGTTTGCTGTTTCAGTGTTTAAGCCATACCTAGCACCTACCGCAAAATTAAAGTACCAAAGACCTTCAAACTCATATCCAAGCAAACCATTGTAGGGGCTTAGGGTGTTTAGATATATACTCGGCTGTTGTGCCGTTATCCTGTCAAAGTCTAACGGGGAAAACTCAGGCTTTAATACACCACCGTTTTGATCAAAAAGTATGTTGCAGTTATTGTCCTGCAGGTAAGCCTGTGCGGAGTTTACCTGGATGTTTTCTACCATTGGTCTTATAACACCATTTTGATAGTAAGATATCCTAACCCAATTCACATAGTCAGAAGGAAGAATAAACCTAAGGTCTTCACATACAGTTAGCTGCAATACTTTTATTTCCTTAAAAGCGTCATAGTTTAACTCCTGGATTGCCCTCTTAGCATGGAACAGTATCTTGTACCTCTCCTCATTATTTACTAACGAATGATTTCCTGAGTACATCAACTGGTAGTTTACAACTATATCTTTTAACGATACGTACTGGTATGAACCCCAGTTTTCATTTTCAGGCGCATTACCTCCATTTTCGTAGTATTCGTATTGGCTAATGTATGACATATCTATTTCTCGCTATTAGTTTCAGCAGCCTCTTTAGCTCCTGCGTATTGAACAACCGATGCCTCTCTTATAGAAACCCCCGCGTACTGCAAAATTTTCATCGTTAAGTCTGTAGCATCGTCTGGGAACAATTCAAAGTCCTGGTAGTCTGGCTGCGTTTGGTCAAAAACAGGCTCACTATTTGTACCTAAATCTACGTAGGTCCATTTAGGCGCCTTAGGATACCTTATGTACTGACTAACTACATCGGGTATAGGCGCAGTAAGTGCAGGGTATACTGTGGCAATATTACCCTCTGTGGTGTACGCAGGGAACATTGTAGAAGGGGCGGTTAAAGGAGAGCTGTTAAGTAATAAAATTTTACTTTGCTCAACCCTTTCCAACTCTGTGCCGCCTATAAATATTTTGTTTATTTGATAATAGTCAGACCCTGTAGTTAAAAGAGATGGTAAAAAATACTTGTTTGCTAAAAGAATTGTTGGTGCTGGTGTTAGGCTTGATGTTACTGAGAAAAAATCAATCACCTCAACATACCCTTTTTTTAGGTCAGCATATCCTGTACCTGATGTCCTTTGGTTTTCTTTATTTACCTGATAGTTATAAGCATAGAAGTAGTCCTCAAACAAATCCATCTGAGCCTGTTGTGCGTATAAATTAAAATCCTGTGGAGAGATATATCCGTAATTGTTTTTATTTAATACGGCTAAAACTGTGTTCCGAATATCGTTTATCATCCTAACTATTATTTACACAAATATAGTTAAAAAAAAAAGAGGTCATAAATTTGACCCCTCCTTTTGATATTACTAAACCTAACTATAAATCCAACAGGTTTTCTAGGTGCTTTAAAGCATCTACACCATCATCAGACTGAAAGAATGATGAGATAATATATATAGGGTCTTCGCCATATGGTATAGTACAAAGCCTTGTTTTGTTTGTCTTGGTATTAAACCAGACTTCTTTTTGTTTGTTTCTAAACTTAATAAGACCTTCCTCAAAAAATTTATGTACGGTTGCATGAAGCTTTAATACAGGGTCATTTATGATAGCCATAAACTCGTGCGGGTCTCTCCTAGCATAAACCAATATATCCCTCTTCATTTCGTCTGTACTAATCTTAGAAGGGTCTTTAGAAAATAAAACCCTAGTTAGAGTTTCAAGCTGAACTATAGATAAAGAACGTGCCTCGATCATCGCATCAACCTCTATATTAATATTTTCAACAATTTCTTTTGCCTCCTTAGAGTTGTCAAGCTCTTTAAACTTTGATCCATTGTGTGGGTGTAAAGATAAAAACCTTTGTAGTATTTGGTTTGATTTAGGAACCCTTAGGAAACCATCCTCAAAAATAATTGGCTCTAGTATTGCGTTACCATCCTGCTCATCTTCAAAAGGTGATTTCTGGTTTCTAGCATAACGTAAAGCTCTTTGAACCCCTTCCTCTTCGTCTAACCAAAGTAATGGGAATCTTCTAGTGTGTCTTGTTGCAAGCATGAAAGATAAAGGCGCTGCGTTCCTTGTTAACTTGTAGACCTTGTCTACTAATTGGACATTTTTTTTCATTAGATATAATTTGAATTTAATTTATAAAAAAGAGGTGGCATCCCTTCTAGGGTTTCTGCCACCTCTATATTTAAGCTACTTAATCTTGGAAGATAAAGAAGTTGTTTGCACCTAGGGTACATACAGCTCTTTCACTCAAGAAGTTTACTTCCATCGCATCTAAGTCAGATGTTTTTGCACCACCAGCAGAACCAGTAATCCAAGTTTTGTAACGTCTGTCCTCAGTTTCTGAAGCTCTGTAACGAACGTGCAAGAAAGGACGTTTAGCATTTTTACCCATGATTTGGTCATACACTGTAGTTGAACCTGCAGGTACTAATAAACCATTGATGCTTCCTGTTCCGTCTACACCTCCACGCATTGTTGGGTCGTTTAGGTATTTCCAGTCTGTCTTGTAGAAGTCATAACCTCTACGGAATCCTGTAAAACCTAAGTTAAGTGCCATCTCCTTGTCATTGTCAAAAAGACCGTAAGAAGTACCACCACCACCGTAAGAATTTTGAGCAGCTAACATATCGTCAATGTCAAAACCAAAGTCTCTGTTTAAGAAAATTACATTTTCCTCAATAGCACCTTGCTTATCTAGACGAGATATGATGTTGTCAAAATCTCCTAAAGCGTTAGGGTTTCCACCTGACCATACATTACCTCTGTTTTGTACTACGTAGAATACACCCTCAGAACCTTTGTTTCCAACCTGGTCTGAAGTAGTTTGAGTTAATGCTCCTGAAGCTGCTTCAGCAGGAACTGCTTCAATCATTGCAGTTTCAAGGTAGTCATCGTAACGTAAACGAGTTTCATGCTCAGACTTCAAGTACCATAGGTAACCTGAAGCTCCATTCTCTGTAGTCACCTCAATCCATCCGATCTGTGCCATATCAGAACCTGATACTGCATACTTATCTTTAATGATAATTGGTGAATTCTCGAAGATGAAATCATCAGCCTCTAAAGAACCTTGCATTCCGTTTGTTCCTTTTCTAAACTCAGAACCATAAATAAAGATGCTTGCGTCAGCGTTCCCTACTCCTGTACCACCTGTGTAACCTGCTGCAGCATACATTGCAATAGTTACCTGGTTGTTTGCAAGATTAACAAGCGTAACGATACCTTTAAACTCTCCTGAACCATCGTTGTTTACAACAACAACTGTTTGACCTACTCTAATTGCTACCTGAACAACTGCTCCTGAACCAGGCTGTGCTGTTGACCCTGCAGGGTTAAGTACATCGTTTATTTGAAATACTGGCTCTGCCGCCCCTGTTGAAGCTAATACTCCACAGTTTGTGTACTTCGTGTGTAATCTTCCCTGCTCTGCCCATTTGATAAGGTCTGAGTTAGAAGGCATTTCTGCCCCTACCATTCTAATGAATGAAGAGATTGTTCGGTTACCATAACGCTCGAATTCTTTTTCGTATGTGTCTGGTAAGTACTGATTCAAAAAGTTGAAGTCAGTAATATAATTTGATGCCAACGGGGTTTGATGCGAACTAGGTTGCAAATCAAAACCTGGGGCTGCTTGGACTGATCCTGCCATAATTTTACTATTTTTTTAAATTAATTATTTCCTTTTAATACTTCTAATTTTAAGACCCTTACCACTTTCGTTGTTTAGAGACTTAAACTGTGTTCCTCCCTTGCTTGTAACTTCAGGCATCCTACGCTCAGACATGTTTATATTTTTTGTCTTACGCATTACGTCCTCTGTTGCATTAGCCTTGCCCTGCTCATAAAAGAACTTGGCAAATTTTTCAGGATTCTGCGCAACCGCTACACTCCTATGAAAACCTTTAGAGTTTTTTAAAAGCCCATCATCATCTAAGTATTTGGTTGCCCAACTACCAGGATTTAATGCACTCTTTTTTAACTCATCTATACTAGACGGAGAAAATGTTATTGTCTCTTCACCAACATCGAATTCAAAACCTTTAAACTCTGGTGTAAATACCTCTAACGTCTTAGAGTCGTAAAACTCTTTTTTTCTCGCAGTCTCTTCTTCATAAGATTTTGCGTCTGCTATGTACTGCTTATAGCCTTCCATTTCTGTGTCGGATACATTTGAAGCTGACGTTCCACTTGACTCAAGCGGTTGTTTGTACTTCTCCTGCATTTCCTTAAAGTAATTTTTAGCCTTAGCAATAGCTTTTTTCTTCTTTAACTTAATTTTCTTTATGTCTGACTCATCGTCTAGGTCTTCGTCAAAAGAATATTCTTCCATAATGGTTTCAATATCCTCCTCGTCAAGACCAGTTTCAGTGGCGACTAAATAATCCTTAAGTAAAGAATCAGGGTTTACCTCATCAAAATCTTTTTGTAGCTCTACATAGTCTTTGATGCCTCTCCCTGTATCTTTTTTGTATTTAAAGTAAGCGGCAACATCTTCAGGTAGTTCCTCCTGTGTTTCTCGCTCACTCATTAACTCGTCAAACGAGCTAATTTCTTTGTTATACCTTTTTCCAATATATGAAAGAACGTCTTCCTCTTTTAATTCAGCAGGAGACTCAACAACCTCTGGGGTCTCAATCTCTTCTGTAACCTGTTCTAGGTTATCTTCATGCTTCTGTAAAAGTTCTGATTCTACTTGTTGAACAGACTTTTCCTCTACGGCAGTTACTTCTTTTACTTTGAATTCCATATGATTTAATTTAATTGATACAAATATAAGAAAAAAATAATACTGTTTTTAGACATTACCTTGGGTTAAACTCAGCTAAATCAAAGCCATCAAGACTGTCTTCATTAGACTCAAAGCTTACGGGTGGTAAATTATTTTTTCTTTGCTGTATTAGTTTTGATTGCTCAGTATTAGCTTGAGATATTCTTTTAGATTTTGCGCCCTCTCTTTGGTCTTCTCTTTGTGACAAAGCCTTCTCTGTCATATCCCTTAACCGTAGGTTATAGTTAAACTCTTCAGCCATTAACTTACTTTTTAATAGAGCCTCATTGTTTTGCTTCTCAATCTCAAAGGCTATTTCTGCCTGTTTTAACTGCATCTTGCCTTGTATGTCTGCCTGTTGCTGCTGCATAATAAGCTGCGAACTTATCTCTTGAGACTTCAGCGCCTGCTGCGCCTGCATTGCCTGCTGCTGCATTGCCTGTTGTTGTTGCTGGTCCTGTAGAGCCTTGCGTTTTACCTTAAGTAATTGATTGGCGAGCTTGATGTTTTTAATCTCCCTAATATCAATAGCATCCTCTAAGTTTATATCACCCTTAGACAAAGCCATTTGTATGTTAGCCTCAAGCTGCGCCTTCTGTTCTTCGTCTGGTGCTATCTCGATAAATATACCAAAGTCATAAATATATAGGTCTTTTATTTCCTCTAGTATGCTTACGTTGTACTTCCCAATGGAATTAACAAAGTCGTCTTTAAAATCAGCGTATTGTAAAATGTCTGCCACCCTATATGTAATAGCCTCAGATAGGCTTCTATAGATATACAAAGAAGCGTCAAGTATGTGCCTTGTCGCTACGTTAGAGTTTAATGCCGCCAACTTTTGTAGCCCAACTAAAGAGTTAGGGTCAGGGGACGATGCATCTCTAGCCTCGTTTAATCCAGTCACCTGTCTTATCATTCCAAGGTAGTGGTTGTAGTTTGCGATAAGCATCTGTGTCTTACTAGCACCTGAGCTTGACTGCAACTCCTTAATAGGAACCTTCCCTTGGTTGTACTCCCCGTCCTGGGTATAACTCCTACCAATAACAGAACCCGTCTGGAAGTATAGCCTCAATGCATCTTCAGGGTTGTATGCGTTACCAGTCCCTAGGTCTACCTCGTTTAATCCATCAGCATCAATATATACACCATCTGGTACAACTCTAGATATTACCTGTTGTAGTTTTAAGTGTGTGATCTGTATTAAATCAGCAAATGGTATCATACGCCTTGTTAGGGACTCAATAGAACCCTTGTACATCCTAGGCGCAACCGCAACATAGTTTGGCAACGCGTGTTGCTGTGCTGACTTAGGTCTTACCATATTTTCGGCAAGCTCCCACTTTAAAATAATGTTTGTGCCCATAACCATGATACCCTCGTACCAAACGTCTATGGTTTTTTCCATCTTCTCAAACCTTCCCTCTTCCATCATTTCTACTGGAGGATTAAACTGGTCGTCTTTTTCAATTACCTTTGTTCCACCGTTCTCCAGTATCTTCTTTTTATACACCACTTTTTTAGTGGTCTTGTAATTAAAATACATCAGGGTAACGGTGTCCTTGTAAAAAATATCATTTTCGTGAAACTGAGCTTCGTTGTAGTAGTCATACCAACTTTGTGAGTACTTAGATATTTCCTCTAAATCCTCTTTAGTAAGTGACTGATCAATTTTCATTAACTCAGTTATTGGAAGTGTTTTAATCTCACCCCAATAGAAACAGTCTTTAAAGTGTGGGTCTTCTGTGTAGCTATAAACAATGTTTGCAGGGTCTACATATTTAATTTCAACACCAGCCCCTGGTAGGAACTCATGCTTTGCACATCCTATACCCAAAACTGTTAGGTCGTAGTCTATCCTTTTTCTTGTGTCGTTATAATGATTCTCAGCAAACACAGTGTTAATAGCCTCTTCTTCAGCTATTTCTATAGCTGGCTTATACTTAAGCTGCATGTATAGGTTTAACTCCTCGTCTGTCTGTGGGAGGTCATCTGGGTTCATAATAAACGGGTCTGCGCCTGTTTCTTTCTGAACAATTTGTAGTATATCTTTTGCTGCCGCTTGACCCTGTATCATGTCCTGATACTTGCTTCTTTGCGCCTGAGACATTGCATCCTCAGCATAAGCCTTAACGTCAAACAGCCTGTCGTTCATTCCGTTAACCACAACGTCAACAAACTTAGGGATAATTGGGACTGGTGTCCAGTCTAAGTTTAAATAGCTTAAGTCTCCATCAACGGCAAGTTCGTTTTTGTACTTACCTACGGACTGCTCCCCTCTTGCGTAAAGACGGAGTCTGTAAAAATCTCTTGATTGATTGTAAAACCTAGATCCACTTGTGTCTTTCTTAAACCACTCATATTGAATAGCTTGACCTATCTGTAATCCAAATTCATCTGTAGCCTTTTCTGCATCAGAAACAAACTGACTTGGAAAACCAGCAGATGAGATATTTATTTTTACGTCTTTCATTTATTTAATTATTTCACTACGATTTCCCTTATTGCTATATCTAGCAAAGTTAACAATAATATTTGATTGTTTTTTAACAGGCTGATAAAGGTGTTTTTGGCAAGCCATTATAGCTAACCCTGAGCTAATAGACGCGTCAAACTTCGTCCTATTGCTAATATCAAACTTCGCCCAGTCTTCTAAAGTTCTACTGAAAGGCATGTAACCCATTTCATCTGGACCTATTAAGCCTATGTAACTCTCAATGTCAGACTCAATAGCAGCCGCGTGAGCTTGCTTTACAGCCTCACTTGAGTTAGGTATACCCCCAAGCTCTTTCTCTGTCTTAGACAGCTTGTTTTTAAGTTTATCAGGTCTGTTAATGCTATACCCCCTGTACCCCCTATTTTTAAAGTGATACAAAAGCCTTGGCTTGTTGTTCTCTACTAAGATAGGCATTCCATAAAAAACACATGCCATTAGCACCTCCTCAAAAAATATCTCTGCCGTTTGTGGTCTGGCTATATACTCTAAAAAAAACTGATTGCTTGGACCGTCATCCATATGAAACTTAGTCCTGCCATGTAGTGCCCCATTTGAAGCACCACCACCTACAGTACCTGATATGTCATAGCTATCACATCCAAATGCACCCATGTGCTCGTTGGCAGGGAACCACTGCCCAGTATGGTTCTTGCGCTTCCTGTTCTGCAAATCTTTTTTAGGTATCCAGCCAAGAAAAAACCTACCCCTGTTGTTCGGTGTCCAAACAACCTCTGTGTCTTTTATTCCGTTCTTCCAAGAAAATGAACCCCTTGTTACATGGTGCTCCTGAATCAAAGAGTCGTTGTAGTCTATCTGCTGGTATATCTTTGTAAGGTTAAACAATGACTGCTTACTCTCATCCCTAAATGCATGCGACTCTGTTCTAGGAAACTGCCTGTAAAATTCATTCAACGCGTCTGGATCATTCTTCAAACTATCAACCTCATTATTCCAGTACTCAACAACATCATCCATAGGCATTCCGTAGTCGTCTATGTAACCCTCAAAGTTCCACTCCATAGGTATAAACAACGAATAAAGACCTGACTTTGTTTGACCGTTTGCACTCCTGTCTTTAGGGTCAGAGTCATAATATAATTTTTTAAACTCCTCACCACCCTTACTAAGAGCATTAGAGGTAGAACCCATCATACACTTTCCGATAATTCTTCTACCAAGACGGAGACAGGTTTTAGTTACGCGGTAGTTATTTTGTATGTTATTAGGCTTAAGCCACTTACCGCTTTCATCGTGCGCAAGTAGTAGTAGTTTTTCTCCATCATAGGAGTTGTCATCTGTGTTCTTCCAGTCAATCGTGGTGTCAAGACCCTCCATCTCATCATCGTCTATTAGATACATGTTTTTCTTTGTAATCTTAGACGCGGGTATCCTAAACGCTAACTCCGTTTTTGGTTTATCCATACCATCCTGAACAGGCTTAAAAAAGAAGGGATAGTTTTTTACAATAGGAACAACCTTGTCCGTAAACATTTTTTTAGCATCAGAACCTGACTTTGATAGTATTCCTATACGAGAGTTTTTAGATATTGTGCCTATGTTTGCACATTCTTCGGAAGCCATAAACGAAAATCCTGAACGCCTAATTTTTAGGTATATCATTCCAAACGACCTAGGGTCCGCCTTGCAAGCCTCCCAGAATATATAAAACACCCTGTTAGCCTCCCTAAAGTCTGGGTATCCAACATCAATCTTCGTCCACTGCAGGTACATGTACTGAGATCCAGTTATATACGTTGGCTTGCTGTTGTTTACAAACCAATAGCCCTGTTCCCTTTTATCAAACTCATCCTCGATATAGTCAACCCACTGAGCCTTAAAGGTGTTAGGCATTTCATTCCACTGGAATATAGACTGCACCTTAGACAACTGACGGGGTATGTCCCTCCTGTGCCACTTGTTTTCTTTTTTATCAAGGCTGTCTGGCTTTTTAGGTAGGGCTATACGGAGACCGTTTATGTCATAAACATCCCCGACCTCACCAGTCTTAGATATGATGACAACATCATACTTCTCGTCATAGCCATAAAGCCACGACTTGTTTCTGTTCTTTTTTTTGACTATCCCTTTCGGGATGTAGTCTTCCAGAACCGTATATAAACTATGAAGACCTTCGTTCTGCAAATCCTTGTTTTGTATCTAGTTTACTTGGTCCTCGCTCTTCGATTTCCATTAAATTTTTTTCATTCTCTATCCTAGTCAATATATCAAACGCATCGAATATTGCTAATTTTTTTGTGGCTGCAGCATTCTTTAGTCTATCTGCCGCAAGCTCATCTTCGTCCTCACCGTACTTTATAATGTCTTCCTTAGCCACCTTTATTAGTTGCTCTACGGCTTTCATTCCTGCCTGAATAATATTCTTCTTTAAAGTTTTTGGGTCTAGTACCATTTGGATTGTATTTGATTCTTGGTCGTTTTTTTCTTTTGGGCTTGTCACTCATAATTTAATTGTTATTTGATGGTCAAACATTCTATACAGCTTTTCTCCGTCCACCTCAAACTCATACTCACTCTCAGGCTTAAACGTAACCCTGTCTCCTGTGTCTATTCCTTGAGATCGAAGGTAGTCGTTGCTGTACCTAACCTCACCCACCAGAGGCTCCTCGGTCAATGCCTTGTATATGTAGTAGTCCTCTGTAGGCACTGGCTTTATGAAACAATACCTGTCGTAGGAATTCCAACTGTCACCATTGTGATACATATAAAACTGGTCTGGCTCTACAAAAAATAGGCTGTCCATGAAGTGACTCCTTCCACTTTTTCGCCTTCCCTGCATGTCGTTGTAAAACTTAAATACGTTGTGGTGCACCAGGAGTTTGTCGCCTGGCTTTATAGGTCCGTTATATGCTATAGGTGTAGACACAACCTCAGCTATCCTGTTGGATGCCATATGATTCTCTTCAGAGGTGCTGGTTATAAAATCAACGTCACCTATTTTTTTAGTGTTGTTGTACCTCCTGTTGTCTAAGGGTTTAGCAATAAATAAGTATGGTGATCTCATCAGAAGTTTATGTTATACTCGACAGACACAGGCATATTAACAAACTGCTTCCACAGCATAACCTCTTTTTTATATGCAGACTCAATCCATATCTTAAACGAGTCTTCATTGTGGTCATACCTGATAAGGTGTATTACGTAGGTTCCCTTTAAAACTTCTTGCCCGACAACGTAGTGCATAGCCCCCCCTTTATAATCAGGACCTACCGCTATCTTCCGAATATCATTCATTTAATTAAATTTAATTTATAACAAATATAAGCAAAAAAAAATACCCCTGAATTAACAGAGGTACTTTGTAATATTAGATTGTTATTTATGGGTAAAGAATTACGCTTGTCATAGCCCCGTTTATACCAAGTAATTGGCCATCTGCTTCAACTCCTGCTGGGGTGTATGTTCTAAAAAGAAACTCTTTATAGTTAACCCCATT
>Ga0070747_1000261_pt1 | contig 27101 bp, 32 predicted proteins | sample VirMetDEL_Mar_31_FD_77321 | JGI IMG/M metagenome (GOLD analysis project Ga0070747, IMG submission 77321) | Aqueous microbial communities from the Delaware River and Bay under freshwater to marine salinity gradient to study organic matter... | ecosystem: Environmental > Aquatic > Marine > Coastal... | reverse complement strand
AGAAGACTAGATGAGAATGGTATAAGAAAAGATAATCAATTAGAGTTACCTTATACTACTCAAGTAGAAGTAAGAGAAGATAATAAAAGTAATTGCCTTACTACAGTACAGAAAGATACTGTCATTGTGGAAGGTATGACGTGGCGAAAGCTTACACCTATAGAGTGTGAGAGATTACAGACTATGCCTGATGACTATACTAATCATGTATCAAAGACTCAAAGATATAAGATGATTGGTAATAGTTGGACAGTAGATGTGATTGCTCATATCTTTAAAGGTATGGAGTTAAATGAGTGGCATGAAATGTATAACAATAACAAGGAGTTAGTATAATGAATAGATACTATGTAGAAATGGAACATCCAAGAGGTAAAGAAGACTATGGAACTTTTTATATCTATATAAAGGCTTATGATTCCCAACAAATCATAGATATGATTGATGGAGTTATAGTACATATAGAACAAACATTTGAATAGGAGAAAAAAATGTGGCATAGAATGATAGACTTTTTTAATGTAGACTTTCATAAAAAGTATGGTGAAGGTACAAGGTATGACCTTGACTATGGAAAGTTATTAATAATTGCATTATGTATTTACATAGCAGTCAAGGTGTAGTATAATGTGGGGAAATGAAGATATAAAGTATATGATACTTACGTTGTTTGCTTTTGTATTCTTTGTAGGATATGTGAGTTTAGCATGAAAATAAAAAAGATAAATCCTATTGCCAAAGTATTAATGTTTTTTAATAAGCAGGTAGTACAAAATAAAAAAGGCAAAGGTTCATACAAAAGAAAGGAACGAAATGAAAAATCTAGAACCAAGTAAACCTAACAGGAAAAAGTTTGATATGGACTTGAAGTATGGTAAGGTGAGAGAAAAACTTGTGGCAGATATGTTGCAGGATAAAAAGATAGAAGTCAAATCTGAAAGAGATGTATGGCAGAAGACAGGTAACATTGCCATAGAGTATCAGTCATATGGAAAGCCTAGTGGTATCCAAACTACTGAAGCAGATTATTGGTTTCATAATTTATGTATAGGCAAGGAAGTGTTCTGTACTTTAGTATTTGATATTAATAGTTTACGTAAGATTATTGACAACTTAGATTACAAAAAGAGTGTGTCAGGTGGTGACCATAATGCAAGTAGAATGTATCTACTAAACTTGCAGAAGTTATTTTCATCTGATGTAATCAAAACATTTAAAGGAGAACCAAATGGATGATTAAAAAAGTTTTAAAGGATAAGAAGTATAGACTACTACGAAAATGGGAAGTCACAGTAGTAGAAATAAATAGAAATACTTATGTTGTAAGTGCTAACAATAGATGGGAAGCAATGGACAACATGGAGTCAATGGAGAAGCCTACCTTAACAGAGAATTTAGATTCTGTTGTTGAGGTAGTAAAGAAAATTAATTATTCATAGGTGGATTATGGAAGAAAGGTATGATGATTTCATGGCAAGAAAAATAAGAGAAGCACAGGCTAATGAACAGTCTGATAATAAAGAAATGAACTTTATTCAATATGGAAAGGATGAGCATGAAGTATATCTTGCACCTCATCTAGTAGATAAATTATCTACAGAAGAGGACATGGTAAATCATCCTACTCATTACAACAAATCAGGTATTGAATGTATTGATGCAATTCAATCAATGACTGATGAAGGCTTTGAGTATTATCTACAAGGTAACATTATGAAATATCTGTGGAGATATAGATATAAGAATGGTGTTGAAGACTTGAAGAAGGCAGAGTGGTACTTACATAAACTAATAAAGATAAGAGATGGTCATGGCTAATCTTTGGGATAACGACAGAAAAAAATTGTATAAAGAAATTTATGAAGAACTAATTCAAGAAGGTTATACACCACAGGAAGCAAGGAAGTATGCTAAACATGAGGTGGCAGACAAGATTGATAGTGACACAGATTTTATAAATGGTATAATAAAACAGGAGTATGGAGATGAGTGAACAAAAAAATGAGTTTAGTGGTTTCGTAGATGGCGAACACATTGAGTGTGTTATATCTTATGATGACAGTAGAGACTTATATGAATGTATAGTTGCACATGATGGCAAGATAGATAATAAGTTTTATTCTATAAAGAGAAGTGCAATGGAAACTATTGCAAAGGTATTAACAAAATGGAAGGAATGACATGAGTGAATCAAAGGTAATAAAGAAAGGTAGTTGTGACAGGTGTGGTTCATCTGATGCAAATGTATTATATGAAGGTGGAACTAAGTTTTGTTTTTCATGTAGAACTTATTCAAAAGGAGAAGATATGGAACAAGTGCAGAAGCCTATATCTATAAATAGTAATCATCAAAATTTTAGTAGTGGAGTTGTAGATGGTATCCCTGATAGAGCAATCAAGAAAGAGACTGCAAACTTTTTTAATGTCCAAGTATTACACGATAGAGATAACAATGTGGTTAAGCATATATATCCTTATTACGACATTAATAATAGTCACGTAGGAAATAAGATTAGACTTGTATCTAATAAAGGTTTCTCTTCAGAAGGTAACTTACCTAAAGCAATTATGTTTGGGCAGAATAAGTTTCCTCAAGGTGGTAAGTATCTTACTATATGTGAAGGTGAGATAGATGCAATGTCTGCCTATGAATTACAGGGTTCAAGATGGGCAACTGTTTCAATCAAGAATGGTTGTCAGTCTGCACTCAAAGATATTAAGTCAAACTATGACTACATAAATAAGTTTGATAAAGTAGTATTATGTTTTGATAATGATGAGCATGGTAAAAAAGCAGCTATCAAGGTTGCTCAAATATTTGAACCTAATAAATGTCTTATCATGGACATGAGATACAAGGATGCTAATGAGTATCTTTTAAAAGGTAAGAAGCAAGAGTTTACTCAAGACTTCTGGAACGCAAAGCCTTATACTCCTGCAGGTATACACAACCTTGCAGATATTTCTTCTAGAATATATGCAGAGGATGATACTGAAACTTGTTTATATCCTTATGAAGGATTGAATGATAAGCTTTATGGTATTAGGACAGGAGAACTTGTTACGTTTACTGCAGGTACAGGAGCAGGTAAGTCATCCCTGATGAGAGAATTGATGCATCACTTACTTACTACTACAGAACATAACATAGGTGTATTCTCTCTTGAAGAAAACATTACTAGAACTATGTTACATATCATGTCAGTAGAAGCAAATGACAGATTGTATATCAAGGAAGTGCAGAAGAACTATACACTAGAGCAGTTACAAGAGTTTGAGAAGAAGACTATAGGTACAAGAAGGTTCTATGGCTTTGACCACTTTGGTAGTATAACTACAGATGAGATACTTAACAGAGTAAGATATATGGTCAAGGCATTAGACTGTAAGTACATTCTTATTGACCACCTATCCATACTTGTTTCAGGTATTGAAGGTGAGGATGAGAGAAGAAACATTGACCAACTTATGACCAAGCTACGTTCACTAGTAGAAGAAACTAGATGTGCAATGTTACTTGTGTCTCACTTGAGAAGAGCAAGTGGTGATAAAGGACAGGAGCAAGGCAAGGAAATATCCTTATCAATGCTTAGAGGTTCACACTCTATTGCTCAAATATCAGATGCAGTTATTGCACTAGAGAGAGACCAACAAGCAGAAGACCCTACACTAGCGAATACAACTACTGTCAGGGTACTAAAGAATAGATACGCAGGTGAGACAGGAGTCTCTGCTTACCTACTGTATGACAAAGATTCAGGAAGATTAAAAGAGATTGAGAATCCTCTTGAGTCAGACAACCAATCAGATGTAGAGGACTTTTTATGAGAAAATTTGTAGTAGATATTGAAACTGATGACATTAAAGCAACTGTCATTCATTGTATTGTTGCCAAAGATATAGACAAAGGAGATGTTTTATCTTGGTATGGTGATACTCTGAAAGACTTTGCTAAGTGGTGTGAATCTGTAGATATATTTATTATGCACAATGGAATATCTTTTGATGCACCTATACTTAATAGGTTGACAGGTAGTAAGATAAAACTATCACAAGTAAGAGATACACTTATCCTTTCACAACTCTCTGACCCTGTGCTAGAAGGTGGTCATTCACTCAAGGCATGGGGAGAGAGATTGGGATTTGGAAAGCTAGACTATAAAGACTTCTCTCATTTCAATGAAGAGATGTTAGAGTATTGTATCAAAGATGTTGAGTTGACATATAAATTATATATGCATTTACTACCTACACTAAAGAAATATTCTAAGAAGAGTATGCTTCTTGAACACCAAGTTAGAGCAATAGTAAATAAGCAGGAAGAGAATGGTTTCAAGTTAGATATAGAACAAGCAGATAAATTATGTGCAAAGCTTGAAGAAGAAGCAGACAAGATAGAAAAAGATTTACAAGAAATATTCCCACCTATTACTACTGAAAGATATTCAGATAAGACAGGTAAGAAACTAAGTGATAGTGTGGAAGAGTTCAATCCTAACTCTAGACAACAAATCTCAAAGAGATTAATAGAGAAAGGTTGGAAACCTGAGAACCTTACACCTACAGGGCATCCTATTGTTGATGAAGGAACATTGAAAAGAATTAAAAATATTCCTGAAGCACTACAGATTGCTCATTATCTTCTATTGCAGAAGAGAGTTTCTCAGATTAAGTCTTGGATAAACGTAGTCCAAGAAGATGGCAAGGTGCATGGTAGAGTTATGACACTAAAAGCAATTAGTGGAAGAATGGCACACAACTCTCCAAACATGGCTCAAGTTCCTGCTTCCTATTCTCCCTATGGTAAGGAATGTAGGTCAGTTTGGATACCTACCAATAGTAAATATATATTACTAGGTTGTGATGCATCTAGTCTAGAACTTCGTTGCCTTGCTCATTACATGGGCGATTCCAAGTTTACAAAGGAAGTAGTTGAAGGTGACATACATACTGCCAATCAGAAGGCTGCAGGTCTGAAGACTAGAGACCAAGCAAAGACTTTTATCTATGCTTTAATATATGGAGCAGGTCCTGATAAGATAGGACAGATAGTTGGTGGTGGTAAGACTGAAGGTAAGAAGATTATTAATAAGTTCATGTCCAATATGCCTTCTCTTAAAACCTTGCGTGATAAGGTTGACAGAGTTGCAAAGAAAGGACAGATAAGAGCTATTGATGGTAGACTACTAAAGGTCAGACAGTTTCATGCTTCAATGAACCTACTCTTGCAAGGAGCAGGTGCAATCATTTGTAAGGAATGGTTACGACAAATAACTTTCAAGGTGCAACAGGGATATGATTATAGACTTGTTGCATCTATCCATGACGAATACCAATTTGAAGTTCGCAGAGACCAAGCAGAAAGGTTTGGTGATATGACTCAACAGGCAATGAAACTTGTAGAGAAAGAACTGAATGTTCAATGTCCTTTGGATAGTGAATATAAAATTGGAAAAAATTGGTATGAAACACATTAAGGTGTTGACATACTAATTATTATATAGTATAATTCGTTATATTTTAATAGCAACTAAGTTTGCACTAACAAAACTAAGGAGAAAAATAATGCCAGTATTAAATGGTAAAGCCTATTGGGCATCAATATCTAATCCAAACACTACATTCGAGCCTGTTTGGAGTATCGACTTAGCTGTTGATTCAGCTAATAAAAAGAGGGCAATCGAGTCAGGTCTTGCAGTTAAGAACAAGGATGACGAGAGAGGAGACTTCATTACCTTTAAAAGAAAGGTTACTTCTAAGAATGGTAATGCTAATAATCCACCTTCTTTAAAAGACTCTGAAAAGAGAGACATAAAGGGAACATTAGTAGGCAATGGTTCTGATGTTAATGTTCTTTTTAAGACGTATGAATGGAACTACGCAGGTAAGAATGGCATTGGAGCAGACCTTCAGGCAGTCCAAGTCATTAACCTTGTAGAGTATTCAGAAGGTGAGGACTTTGATGTTGTACCTGATGGGTATAAGTCAGGTGATGACCTTGACTCTGATGAGATTCCTTTCTAAATAAATTAAGCTTAATGCTGAAGTGGGTTGTGGTTGGTGGGATTTTTATAAAGGAATGTTATGAGTAAAAACGTAGATACTTTAGTTCAAGATATATACAGAACTATTGATGAAGGTTTGGACAAGCGAACAACTGATAAAGAGTTTCTTCATACCTTCAGTAAGAATATCATGGAGTCTATTAATAAGTTTCTATTTGAGAAGAGAGATGATGTAAAGACATTACGTCTCTCTCAAATAGGAAGACCTGATAGACAACTATGGTATGATATTAAATCAGATATAGAATCTAAAAAGATTGACGCAAAAACTAAGATAAAGTTTTTATATGGAGAAATCCTTGAGTCTCTTCTTATTCTTTTGGCAGAAGCTTCAGGACATGAGGTATCTGAAATGCAGAAGATGGAAGAAGTAGATGGAGTCAAAGGTCATAAAGATTGTAGAATAGATGGCACTCTAGTAGATATAAAGAGTGCATCATCCTATAGCTTCAAGAAGTTTAAGGATGGTTCTCTAATTACCAATGACCCTTTTGGTTATATATCACAGATAAGTGCATACGCAGAGAGTGCAGGTGATGACTCTGCAGGTTTTGTTGCAGTAGATAAATCTACAGGAGAACTTGCATATATGCCTGTCGAAAGTATACATATGATAAATGCTTCAGATAGAGTGAAACATTTAAAGAATGTAGTTAAGTCTTCTTCTCCACCACCTAAGTGTTATCCTGATGAACCTGATGGTAAGTCAGGTAATATGAAACTTGCAATAGGTTGTGTGTTCTGTGGATATAAGGAACATTGTTGGTCTGATGCTAATCAAGGCAGAGGATTAAGAAAGTTTAAATACTCTACAGGAATACGTAACCTAACACAGGTTCATAAAACACCTGATGTAGAAGAAGTTACAAATGCCTTCGCATAAATTTCGTTCCAATTCAGAGTATAATACTTATTGCTTTCTGAAGGAAAATAAGGTATCATTCAAATATGAAAAGCTAACTATAAAGTATGAGTGGTTAGAGTCCAAAAAGTATATACCTGATTTTGTTTTAGACAATGGGATTATCCTTGAAGTAAAAGGAAGATTCGTATTAGAGGACAGAAAGAAACATCTGTTTGTAAGAAAGCAGTGTCCTCATTACGACATTCGTTTTGTATTTGATAATCCTAACAGGAAGCTATACAAAAATGGAAGGATGACTTATGCAACATGGTGTGAGAAACATGGGTTTAAATATTGTAAAGCTAGTAGTGGGATACCTAAAAGTTGGATAACAAAATAAAAACAAATGTAAATTTTGTTGTTGAGGAAGAAGTCTTTAAAGAAAGAAGTACTCCTGAACAGACAATGTATATGTGTGTAATACTACAGGCTTTACTAGACGCAACTAAACCTACATATAAAGATGAACCTGAAACATCTGTACTTGAAAGAGACAGGGCAAAGGCTTGGTTCTTTGCTTCTGTAGGTGTTACATCAGAAGACTTTAAGATGGTGTGTGACTATGCTAATATAGATTATAACTATATGAGAGAGTTCGCATTTAAAGTTTTAAAATCAGGAGAGATACAATATACAAGAAAACGAATCAACGCAGTGTTAGGACATTAAAATGAAAAGCAACTTATTACCAACAGACTACCAAAACTTTATTGCCATCTCTAGATATGCAAGATGGATTGATGAAGAAGAAAGAAGAGAGACTTGGACAGAAACTGTATCAAGATACTTTGACTATATGCAGAACCTTCATGGAAGCATACTAACTAAATCTCTAAGGAATAAATTAGAAGATAAAGTGTTAGGACTAGGTGTTATGCCTAGCATGAGAGCATTAATGACTGCAGGTCCTGCTCTTAAAACCTGTAATGTTACAAGCTATAACTGTAGTTACATTCCTGTAGATTCTGTCAGAGCATTTGATGAGTGTATGTATATACTTATGTGTGGCACAGGTGTAGGATTCTCAGTTGAAAGAAGTAATGTGGACAAACTTCCTATTGTCAATGAACACTTTGAAGATAGCGATACTGTTATAAAAGTAGCAGACTCTCGTTCAGGATGGGCAAAGGCATTGAGAGAAATACTTGCCATGTTATATGTAGGACAGATACCTATTCTTGATGTATCAGGTGTTAGACCTTCAGGTGCAAAGCTAAAGACTATGGGTGGAAGAGCTTCAGGTCCTGCTCCTTTTGTTGACTTATATAATTTTTGTATAGACAAATTTAAAGGTGCTAAAGGTAGAAGACTATATCCTATAGAGTGTCACGATTTAATGTGTAAGATTGGACAAGTCGTAGTTGTAGGTGGTGTAAGACGTTCTGCACTCATATCATTATCCAACCTAAATGATGACCAAGTAAGACAAGCTAAGTCAGGCATATGGTATGACGAACCTGATAAAAATATAATAAGAGATGGTCAGAGAGCATTAGCTAATAACTCTGTAGCCTATAAGACTAAACCTGATATAGGAACTTTTATGAGAGAGTGGTTATCACTATATGAATCTAAATCAGGTGAGAGAGGTATCTTTAATAGACAGGCAGCCATTAATAAAGTTTTAGAGAATGGTAGACGTAAGGCTTCTGAAAAAGAGAACCCTGTAAAACCTGAAGACTATATACAGTTTGGTTGTAATCCATGTAGTGAGATTATCCTTAGACCATATCAGTTTTGCAACTTAACTGAAGTAGTATGTAGACAAACAGATACTGTAGAAACTCTAAAAGAAAAAGTAGAAGTAGCAACTATACTAGGAACACTGCAGTCAACTCTAACTGATTTTAAATATCTTAGAAGGATTTGGAAGGACAATACTGAAGAAGAAAGATTACTAGGTGTTTCCCTTACAGGTATACTTGACTGCCCTGTACTTAATAATACTTACTATGAATTAGAAGATGTACTAACACAGTTAAAGTACACTGCAGTACAGACTAATAAAAAGTATGCTAAGTTACTAGGTATACCTCAGTCAACTGCAATTACCTGTGTCAAACCTAGTGGAACTGTTAGTCAGTTAGTTGATAGTGCATCAGGTATTCACGCAAGACATAGTGAATACTATATAAGAACTGTCAGAGGTGGTAACACAGACCCTCTAACTCACTTCCTAAAGGATGCAGGAATACCTGCAGAACCTGACTCATGGAAACCTGATGCTAATACAGTCTTTAGTTTTCCTACTAAGTCTCCTACAGGTGCAATGACTAGAACTGAAATGACTGCCATACAACAATTAGAATTTTGGTTACTATATCAAAGACATTGGTGTGAGCATAAACCTTCTGTAACTATATCTGTTAAGGAATCTGAATGGATGGAAGTAGGTGCATGGGTATTTAAAAACTTTGATGAGGTATCAGGTATTTCCTTTCTTCCTTTTGATGAACACGTATATGCACAAGCTCCTTATCAGGATATAGATAAGAAGCAGTATGAAGAGTTCTCTAAGAAGATGCCTAAGTCTATTGATTGGACAAAGCTAAAAGAATATGAGAAGGAAGATACTACTATAGGAAGTAAAGAGTTCGCCTGTACTGCAGACTCCTGTGAGGTTGTGGACATAACATGATAGGAAGTGAATTTGGAGACTTTCCAAACTGGTGGCAATGGTGGTTGCTTGGTGCAATCACTGTTAACACTGTGTTTAATTCAATAGTATTTTTTAGGGGAAGAAAGGTATTTAAAAAGAATCATGGCAACACTAATATGTAATCTACCCTCAAACAAAGTATGGGTTAGAAAAGAATATCTAAGAGACTTCAAGGATGGGCATGGAGAATTTGTAGAAGGTAATTGGGTGACTGCTAAGTCTATTCCGGGTAGAGCTTTCTACTTTGAAACATACCTTCCTAAGTATGGAGCATTGTTTGACAAGCTACCTATCTCTGCCTTCTTATCTAAACCTAAATCACCTGACCCTGATATGCCACTTAACAATCTACAGTTTTGGAATTGCATGGATTATGGAATTGTAAATATATGTAAGATGTTTATTGCCACAATGGACTACGAAATTTTAACACGTGATTTTGGAAGTGTCAAGGGTTTTTATGTTTGTACTCTTGATAACTATCACTCATCTCCTGATGAAATAGATTATAGTACAAGTGAAGTACCAGAAGAACATAAGTCTTTTAACTTAATTGAACTAGTCAATGGGCAGTTTGCACTCTACCCTAATAATAAAATGAGAGTTTATGACAACTCACTTACACCTAAAGAACCTTTGAAGCCTGACTTTAAAGTAAGTACCATAGAGTATGCAGTAGAAAACAAAAAGACTGAAAGACTTGGTGATACTGATGAGTACTTTTATTAAAAAGTTCTTGACATAATTAATAATATATATTATAATTCTTAAAGAAAGGAGTACATCAATGACAGATGACAAGATTAAAAAGCTTGAAGCAGAGATTCAGGCAAAGAAAAAAGAAGTAGAAGATTTAAAGTATGGTGACCTGAAGGCAGCATGGAAAGACTTTGAAGCAGCTTCTGAGATTGCAACTCAAAAATACAATAAGTATAAAGAGATTGCAAAAGAAAAGTATGGAGCAACTGCAGTAGTTCCAAATCATTTAAATATTATTGACCAGTTTTTTAAATGGTAAGTATGTTCCTAACTAGAAGACCTGTTATCTATGTAGGTTATGACCCTAAAGAACACGTTGCCTTTGAGATTTTAAAAGATTCTATAAATCAATATACTCATAAGTATGATGTAATACCTTTAGAGCAGTCATCCCTACGTAGGTCAGGTCTCTATAAAAGAACTTATTATTTAGATGAAGAAGGTCAGATGAGAGACTTCTCTGACAAGAGACCCTTTAGTAGTGAGTTTACTTTTACAAGATTCTTAATACCTTTTATTAATCTTCATAAAGGATTAGCACTCTTCATGGACTCTGATATGTTTGTTAGGACAGATATTACAGAAGTCTTTGAAGAGTATGGACAGTTTGATGACTATGCAGTATCAGTTGTCAAGCATGACTACACTCCTAAAGAAGTTTTTAAAATGGACAAACAGATACAGACTAATTATAATAGAAAGAATTGGTCTAGTTTTGTACTGTGGAATTGTGAACATCCTGCTAATGAAAGACTTACTATTGAAGATGTTAATACTAAATCAGGAAGATGGCTACATAATTTTAGTTGGTTGGAAGATAACGAGATAGGTGCTATACATCCTAAGTGGAACTTCCTAGATGGATGGACTGATGTAAATATAAATCCATGTAACGTACACTTTACTACAGGAGGACCTTGGTTTAAAGGTTGGCAACCTAAGAGACCTGTTGATTCCCATTATGCAGGTGAGTGGAAGACTGCTCAAAAATTATATAACTCAAGAATATTACCAAAGGAACTTTAATATGTACACATTTGTAACCTCTTTTAGTGAGGAAGGATATAATACTTATGCAAAAGAAATGCTTGAAAGTGTTGCTAAAAACTGGAATCCTAAACACTTTAAACTTATTGCTTACTATCACGACTTTGATATTCATGCAAGTAATCCCATTTTGTCTGATAGTATTACTTATTATGATTTATGTGAATTAAAAGAAATGAAAGACTATCGTGAGAAGATGAAGAGACATGATGGTACAGAAGGAGGTACAATAAAATATAATTGGAGACTAGATGCGATTAAGTGGTGTCATAAAGTTTATGCACTAACTGACTGTGCATTTAATATGATGGAAGAAGCTCTACCAAAAGAACCTCAATGGTTAATATGGCTTGATGCAGATACAGTCTCTACTAAAAGACTTGATAAATTTGCAGTTGATAAGTGGTTGCCTAACAAAGCAAGTTTAGTTCATCTAGGTAGAAAAGATGTTGACTATAGTGAAACTAGTTTTATGGGATTTAATTTACAATACCATGATGCCTGTTCTATAATTGCAGACCTTAGAGGTTGTTATACAATAGGAGAAACCATTTCCTATAGAGAATGGCATGATGGTTTTATATTTGAAAGACTACTAAATATATACAAGGCACATGGTATGGTTGTAAATAATCTATCAGAAAATGCCAAAGGTCTTACTGCTTTTATGCAGTCACCTTTATCAGAATACTTTATTCATTATAAGGGTAATCTAAAAAAGAAAACAACTCTTGCACAGGATGTAAAGCTACCAAGATATAGACAACTTGCAGATATAATCAGACACTATAAACCTAAGTCACTTACTGAAGTAGGTACTTGGAATGGTGGTCGTGCAATAGAGATGGCACTTGCAGTCTTTGAATATAGAGATAAGTTTTCATACTTTGGATTTGATTTGTTTGAGGAAGCAACTGCAGTTACTGATGACATAGAAATGAATACTAAACAACATCATTCTATAGAACTAGTTAGTAACAGACTAGAAGAATTTAAACAAAAGATGAAAGAAAAAGGTAAGGAGTTTACATTTAAGTTACATAAAGGTGATTCAAAAGTTACACTAAAGAAATGTAAATCAGCTAACAAAGTTGACTTTGCTTTTATAGATGGTGGTCACTCATATGAAACTGTCAAGGAAGATTATCTTAATTTAAAGAAAGTTCCTTTACTTGTATTTGATGATTTCTTTTCTAAGGATGAGCAAGGTAACTTACCTGAAGAAAGAAACATGGGTGTTAATAAATTAATAAAAGAAATAGAAGCCTATGGTAAAGTTGTTCTTCCTTCAAGTGATAGAGTACTTGGTGGTGGCAGAACTCATATAGCTTTTGTTGCAAATAAAAAAGGAATAGAACCTTTACCTGAACATATAACTCGTATGCCTATTGTTGTTACACCTAAAGACTCTAGACCTGCAGACGAAATATATGTAAACATAAAGAAGAATAAAAAATTAATTAAAGATTTTAATTGGTTAAAGCATGGGAGAATACATAATCAAACTGCACTTATTGTTTCAGGTGGTTCTAGTACAGACTTTACTTTATTAAAACAGAGAGCTAGAGATACTAATACAAAAGTATTCTGTGTTAAACATAGCTATCCTAAGTTGTTAGCAAATGGTATAAGTCCTTTTATATGTTCTATACTTGACCCAAGACCTATTACAGGTAGAAGTACACATGGAGTAATAAGAAAGGATTTATTTAAAACTATTAATAAGGATACACTATTTCTTATTGCGTCAATGACTGACCCTTCAGTTACTAAGTACTTAATGAAGAAGGGTGCAAATATAAAAGGTTGGTCTGCCTACTCTGAAGCATTGAGAGATACAAGTATTACAGACAAACTTCAGATTGCTAAAGGCACAGGTATAGAAGAAGGAGAAACATTAGTATCAGGTGGTACTTGTGCAGCAATGAGAACAATATCTATTGCACATATACTAGGCTTTAGAAACTTTGAATTGTTTGGTTTTGATTGTTCAGTACCTGAACTAACTGAAGACATGAAAAAAGAAGTGACACTAGATAAACCTAAATACTTTAAGGTTGAAACTAATGGACAATACTTTTGGACTACAGGTGAACTACTTGCAATGGCACAGGATTGTGAAAAACTTTTTGCTAGTAAGGACATGGACATTGCTCTTACAATACATGGAAAGAATACACTAGTTTCTGAGTGTTGGAAGGATTCTCATAAGGCAAATGAAAAGTATTACTATGAAATGATTAGTGATGCAGCTTAAAGAAAAGCAAGAAAAGTTTTGTCAAAATTATATCCTGCATAAAAATGCAACAAGAGCAGCAAAGGATGCAGGGTATAGTGAAATATCTGCACACAATACAGGGTCACGATTACTTCAAGACCCTCTAGTACAAGAGAGACTAGAAGAACTTTCTCTTAATATGACAACAAGTATTGATGTTGTAGATGAAATAGAAAAACAATATGATGTAGCAAGAGTTCAAGGACAGACAACCTCTGCACTCAAGGCATTAGAGTTACTCTCTAGAATTAGAGGTAATAATATAGATGTTGATGAGATAACTACAGAGTCCTTAGAGCAGGACATTATTAAAGGTATGGAAATTATTGGTTTAGAAAAAGTCTTAGAGCTTATGGCACAGGCTTTTCCTGAAGAGATAGATGATGAAGAAGAAGACGAATCACTTCTTACCACTGAAGAACTTGAAGGCCCATCTAATTCCTAATGACGCAGCAACTGCTCCCATAAAACTCCACTGATACCATTCAGGTGCTTTGTTTATGTATTCCCATCCTTTGAGAACATGGTCTTGTATACTAGGGATGAAGCTTCCAATGAAAGGTAGGGTAATGATGACAAGTACATATTCATCTTTCCAGCTATATCTTGTTTGTCGTAATGCTTCAAGGTCATAGTCTTGGTCTGACTGTGCTGCTTTTTCGATTCTATTAATTTCTGCATTAACTCTTGCCTGTTCAACCTTTGCTTTGTGTTCTGTCTTTACCTTCCTATTATCCATATAAGAAGATGCAAGACTTGTCACTCCACTAATAACTGCTCCCCACATTATACCCACTCTCCTGATTCCATTGCATTGGAAAGTCGCACTGCCCTGTTACCTACCTGATTCGCCCAACGAGAATCCAACATTTGAATTTTTGCTTCTTCAAAGTTTTCTTCCTGTATGGCTTTCCACATTTTTTTAAACTTTCCTAATCTTGGCACACCCATATTAAAAGCCATGTCAATAATTATTCTTTGTCTAATTTCGTCTAATTCTACCACACAAGGATGAGATTCGCAAACTTCCTTCTCAACTATTTCTATATCATTCTTTGCAAGGTAGTATGCCTGTTCCTTAGTAATACCTTCCTCAACTATTGACTGTATATCTTTACCAATATATCCTAGCTCTGCTTCTGTCAATCCCCTATGCTCTAAGTTCCTACCTATACCTATAGTATCTATACCAAGAGTATCCTTATAGCTTTGTAACTCCAGACCTTCATGCAAAACTAATTGGTCTAATAGTTCTGTCATATTGTACTTCATTAAATCATTCCCCCTGCAAAGAGTTCTAATCCTGACATACTCTCTTGAACCTTACCTGTTTTAATATTTATAATCTTACCATTAGGTAGTACCAAAAACTTTTTATCTTTAGAAAGCTTTGCACCTGTAGGACTTGCAGTTGTTCCTACTAAACTTGACATATATTTATTAACATCTTCTAAACTTTTTAAAGGTTTAGTTGCACTGCCCATACCTCTTGTATAGTAATCTATTTGTTCTTGACTAAGTGGTGAGTCTTCTTCTTCCTTCTTTTCTGCCACAATCCTTTTTATCATTTCAGAAGAGTCATCTCCATCAGAACCACTACCACCTATGTTACCTTCTTTACCATAGCCTGTATATACTGAGCCTGAACCTATACCAAAAAGACTTGCAATACCACCTAATGCTCCGGGCATTTGTCCTTGACTATATACTCCTGTAATTCTTCCTTGTTCATCCCTAGTTACATCTGTATTTCCTTTTGATATAAGTTCTTTTATTCTATCTCCTATAAGAGCCTTACCCATACCTGTATTTAGTTGAGGATTATTATCTACATTTTGTTGCATAGCTGACAAACCTGCTTGATAATCTTCTGTATCATCCAATGCCTTATCTAAATCACTATAGTCATTATTATCGTCACCTGTATAGTCACCACTATAACTATCTTCTGTATTACCTGTATCTTGAGACCCACTGCCATCACTATAGTCTTGAGCATCATCTTCAGCATCATCATCACTACCTTGAAGTAAATTTACAATACCACCTTCTGCCTTAGAACGACTACCTATTACAGGATTCTTTTCAAATATAATAGACAAGGCTTCAGTTTCAGGACCTGTAAAGCCACTCTCTATATTAGTCTCACCCTTGCTACCTAACAATCCAAGCAGTTGACTTCTTTGATTAAGATACTTATCAACACCATACTTCTTAGCCAACATACTTTCTAATTCTTTTTTAGATAGTTGTGTTAAATCTTTTTTACTCATTCTATTGCACTTCCTTCTAAGTTATTATACAGTTCTAACATTTTTGTTTCAGGTAATCCTTTTTTAAAAGTTTCTCCCACTCTGTCATCTGTTAGTTTAGGAAAATAAGGTATATAGTAATTGTCATTAGCAGCATCAAGTAAATTTACGTTTTTAGCCTGTACGTTTAATAAATCATTAACAGATAATGCCTTAATAATTTCAGAAGTGTCCATACCTAAATCATTATACAGTTGTATTAAATTTCTTAAATCTTTAAAGCCATTTAGTCTCTGCTTTTGAGTGTCTTTAAAACCATCAAATATTTTAGTAGGGTCATTTTCATTAGGGTCTCTTAATAAATTATTAGTATATTTAGATGCAGAGTTAATCTCGTTAAACGCAGGGTTAAAATTAAATCTTGCACCTGCAGTTAAGTCTTGTCTCTTTCTTGATAGACCTGCAAAAGCTAATGCATCTACATCTCCGGGTGCAATAGTGCTAAATGAAGATGTAACTCCTGTCTTATCATAATCATTATATCTTTCAAAGAAAGGAACAAATCCGGGTACAAAAGGGTCAACACCTTTTAAGAAAGCATTTTTAACAAAGTCACCTACATCAGGGTCATCAGGTATTTTTCCCTGCACAATGTCAAGTACATTTTCTGTTACCATTGAAGGGGAAAGAAAAGGACCTAGAGTATTATCAACTAATCCTAAAGCAATTCTTTGTGTTTCAAGTGGTGAGTATTCCTTATTATTTAAAAGTAAATCATGTGTTGCAACCGCAGCAGTCTTGATATATGCAAAAGGGTCAATAGGTCCAAAGTTAATATAGTCTACACCTAAGTGTCCATTCTTATCTTTGTTTATTGGACTCAAGTAAATTCTTTCTTGATTTATTTCCCATCTAGGTGCAGTCATTCTTAATGCATTATCTTCTTCATCACTAATATTAAATATTTCTTTACTTAAATTAACACCATAGTTACCACCTAAACCAATAGTTGTCATACCTGCTAATCTTTTAGTTGCAGATTTAAGTAATTCAGGGTTCTCTATTGTAGTAGATATAACTCTACCATCTGCATCCTTAACAACCTTCATTGCATTTCCTAAATCTTCCATAGTATATTTAACTAGGTTCTTAGTTATTCTTGTCATCTCTGCAGGAAAAGATAAAAAGTCTCCTACAGGTGCAGCTCTTAATGCTTTAAATGCTTTTGGAACTAGGTTATAGTTAGGCATTAAATCTCTAGTTCTTTGAGCAGCCATACGTTCAATACCTTCTTCTCCCATTTCAGGAAAAGATTTTTTTAAAATTTCTTTTGTTCTTTCAAAGTGCATTACTTTAAAAAAGTCATCCTCTGCTTGATATAAGTCTTGAGCTTTCTTAGCAGCTTTACCTATATAAGTTTTATCTAGATAGGAATCAGGGTCTTTTAATACACTTTCTAAATTTCTTCTTACAGTTTGTGCAGGAATACTTGAATCAGTTACACCTAACTCCTGCATCTTTGCCATGTACTCACCAAGTTGTTTATTGTTTCTACCTCTTATAAGTTTAGCAGCAGTAACTTTCATAGAACTAGCAAGTGATGTTTTGGTAGGTAACAAACCATTTGCTAACATTATAAATGCGTTACCCATAATATTTCTTCCATGAGTCTGTGGACTATATACAGTCTTTGCAGTTTGTGACAATGCTTTTGAAGCTAACCATGCCTTGACTAATTTATTATCACCAAAGTTTACATCTATACCATTTTTAATTGCTTCTGCATATGTGTCACTTGCATATATATGCTCAAGAGGATTCTTCATTTGCTTTTGTTGTAATACTTTACCACCAAATATTGCACCTATTCTATCTTTACCTATTTCTCCCATATCAACTAAACCTTTTTTAGCTTCATCTATTGCCATTTGCTGAGAGTTTTTATTTTGTATTGCACTTGTTTGAATAGTTCTTCCTTCAAATTGAAAGCTAGTTAGTCCATTATCCATTGCATCTTTATTAGCTTTAGCAATCTCTGCAATTCTAGTATTAAAATTACTATTCATTTTAATTGCAACTTCTTCTAAGAAATCATTTTCTGCTTTAAACAATGAAAGCTTTTCATAAGTTTTTACATAATTTTTTGAAGGGTCTTTTACCTCACCAAACAAATCTCTTAATGCAGGTTCTTTAAATATTCTTTTTGTTAAAGGCTTACCTGTAATTTTAACTGCATTTCTATTTGCAATATTAGTTACAAAATCTGCAAAGCTTTTTTCTTGTACTTTATTAGGAGTTTCTCCTGCAAGTTTTAAAAGTTTTTCAGCTATCTCTTCATTAGATGCAGTAGGAAATTGTCTTTGTAAATAACTAAATGCGTTATCTGTTATGTCATCTCCTGTCACACCACTTCTCATGGCATCTCTTCTATTTTCAATTCTTTTAATTAACTTCTTTTTAAATGTAGGGTCATCATAAAAATCATATGACCTTAATAAATATGTACCATCTTTTGCACTCTTATTTATTACTGCACCTATTGTACCTCTTAATTTACCACTTAAATTATTTTGTAATTCACCTATTGAAATTCTCATATCATCAAGTGCTTGTTTAGTTTTACCACCTGCATTATCTAACTGTGCAATAATACTTGCAGGAGGATTTACTATTTCATTTGTAAGAGGATTTCTCTTTAATTGTAAATATGTATTAAAAACATTTTCTCTAAACTGTGGGTCATCTGCTAAATCACCAAACTCTTCTTTAGCAAATCTTTCAAAATCTTTTGTAAAGCCATCTGCCCTTGTCATTGCTGCCTTACCTGAAGCATCTCTTTTAACTAAAGACGCAAGAGTTACATCATCAGTTCCCATTCTTGAAGTTAAATATTTTTTAGAAAAGTCTGTAACTTTTTTCCTTACACCTAGTTGTGTAATTTTTTGAGCAACCTTACTATTCTTTCCTGCTTTAAATCCCTTTGCAATTCCTTTAAATCCTGTAGCAAGTCCTAATGAAAGTGTCATATCAACACCCACATTTTTAACAAAGGCATCTAAGTAATCTAAAGCACTAGGGTCACTATCTAAATTTTGTAATGCTTCCATTGCTTTAGGGTCTTCTGACATTAAAGCTTTTATCATGTCATAACTATTCTGTCTAGGGTCTTCAACTATAGTTTGAGCAGTTGCAAAAGGAATACCATATGCAGTATTTCTAACTGCAAACTTTGACTTTCTTCCAAGTTTATTATAAAATCTTCCTATGTTTGGAGCAAGTTTACCACCTGCTAAAGATGCCTTACCTATTTTAAGTAAAGCTCCACCACCCATAAAGATACCACTAGTATCTCTAGTTATTCCCTTTACAAGACTATCTCCTGTATAAGGGTCGCTTGTTGCTTGATATGCAGACTTAACTGCATCAGGTACATACTCACCTAATAATTCTGCAGTGTTCTCAACTGCAGTAGAAATTTGAGGAGGTAGTAGTGCCATACCTATATTACCTATACCCTCTACTAAATCTGTTGCACCTGCAGCAATAGTATCCATAGTGTCTGCTTCTAAGTCAGAATAATTTTGACCACTTGCCATAAACTTATCATTAGCATCTAAAAAATCTTTAAAGTCTATACCTTTAGCCTTAATCATTGCTTTGGCTTTATCAGGAGTAAGCATATTTTGTCCAGCAAGAGAATCCATATCTTGCCTTAAACGTAAGAAGGTATCTGTTCTAAAATTTAACATTTAAATATAATTCCTAAAATCCTGAAAGTGTTCCAGCTTTTAAATCCTTTAGAATTTTATCTGCAGTTTCTTTATTTTTCTTAATATTATCTGTAACCTTATTTCCCGGTTTTGTCTTTAATCCTTTAACTATTTGTACTGCATACTCTTTAACAAGATTATTAAACATTCCTTCATTAGTTATATTTCTTTTCATAGCTTCTGTTCTTGCAAGATTTAAAGCTTGATTCATTACAGATTGAAAATCTTTAGAAAATGTTTTACTTCCTTCACTACCTAAATAACCTTTAAGTAAAGGCATCATATCTGAATTAGAAGGACCTTCAAATTCAAAAGGATTTTTAGTAAGTTTATTTAAAGAAGTAAAAGTTTTTAAATTTAAATTTGCAAGTTTAATTTTTGCTTCTGCTAAGCCTATCTGACCTTTAGCAAGTTGTTCTTCTATATCTGCTCTTTCCTGAAGTATTTGGTCATCACTCTTTACTGCCTTTGCTCCTGCTGCAAGTGAACCTGTCATTGACTGAGGTCGTGTAGGGTCATATCCTTCTGCAACACCTTGAGCAAACTCTCCAAGTCTGTCCATAAAACCTCTGTCTTCTAATCTTTTCTTTTTAATGTTAGCAATATCTGCTTGTGCTTTTAATGCCTTACCATATTCTTCTGTAAGATTTGAACTACCTGTTAACATCTGCTCTAAATATTTTTGTATCATATCTTTTTTAGAAGGTGTACTAGTTTTAGCAGGTTCATCTTCAAAATCATTTTCTACTATAGCATCAATAGTTTGTGGAGTCATTAAACCTGACAATCCACCATTTGACCTAAAAGCAATATGCCCTCCTTCTTTAAATCCAAAACTAGGAAATAAAGATTTACCTGCACCTATTACACCCATAAGATTTTGAAATCCACTTGGTTGAGCAAAGCCTTGAGTTTGTTTTTGAAATCCTGTAGTAGGAAAACCATACACCATTCCTGCATAATCTCCTAATGCATTACCTGCAAAGTTTTGTCTATCTAAAAAGTTTTGGTAAGCCATGTCATATTTATTTTGCTCCATACCTCGACCTGCTTCTCCTACACCTGCTAGTGCAGTAAGCTCTTTTAAGGATTGATTAGGAGCTTGTTGTCCTAAAGATGCTAATGCACTACCTGAAAGTCTTTCCCTTCCCTTCTGAGCTTCAAATGCCTTCCTTGCATCATCAAATGCCTGTTTAGTTCCTATTGCCTGTATGTCTCCAAGTCTCTGACCTAAGTCACTAGTTGCTTCACCTTCTAGTATTGCCTGTCTTGAACCACCAAAAGAACCTGCACCCACTGCCTTAGTTCCTATGCCCTGCATTGTTTGGTCAAAGTCTTCTCTTGCTTTTCTTTTTTCTACATCTACAACTGATTGCTGATAAGGATTCATATAGGACTGAGCAGTATCTGAAGTAAATCTTTCACCTAAACCTTTTGCAAGATTTGTTGCAGGGTCAAAATATTTAGCACCTGCTCCTACCAAACCTGATATACCTTGCATTGCTGCTAGTTCTTCAGGAGTAAATCCTGCAATTCTTTCACCGGGATAATCTTGGTACCCTGTTTCTTTTCTTGATTCATATAATTTTTTAGCTTCACCTAGTATATCTTTTAATCCTGACTTATAATCAGTAGGTAAATTATATGCATCCCCATATGTTACATCTGAATCAAAAAATCCCATTACACTATTTCCTTTAGTTCTTTTGTTGCATTTAATTTCTTTTGTTGTTTAGTTGTACCAAAAGCTTTCATTCTCATTTCTTTAGTAAAATCATCTAATTTTTCTGCACCTGCATCTGAAGAACCATTACCTAACATTGCAACTAAATCTGCAGGTAATACGTATTCATCTGCACTTAACTTTGCTCCTTTAATTACAGGGTCTCCCTCAACTTTAAAATCAATAGAGTCAGTCATACCATCTCCTCTATCATCATATACCTGACCTTCAAAGTAATCTCTAGGTCTTCTACCTGCTGATAGTGCAACATTAAATTTTTCTTTCATATCTTGACCTGCTATAGACTGTAATATTCCATCTTTATTTCTTTGATAATCTAAAGGATTACCTAGCATCATACTTGGATTTTCAAGTATTGCAGGTGAAGGTCTAGCTACCATATCTTGATTATCAATTACTGCAGGTCTAACTGATGCTACAGGATTAGTTCCTATTGTTGACTGAGGACTACTTGATATATCAACTCCAAATCTATATTGTACCAACTTTTCTATATCATTTAAAAAAGGTTCTATATCTTGATTATTTTCTTTAATAGCTTTTTTAATTTCTTCACCAAAAGAAACTAAACCACCTGAACGTAAGTTAGCCATTGCTCCTTGTTGAGGTGGCATTGGTGGCATAGGCATAGGCATTGGCTCTTTAGGCATTTCTTTTTCTATGTCTTTTATAGTTAATTTTTTTAATTTATCTTTTCCAAATTCCATTAAGTCAGTCATTGCAGTTTTTGCACTTGGCATATTCATAAGTGAAGCAAGTCCTGCAATCTCTTCTTCTAAATTAAATGCTTCAGGCAAACCTGTTTTAGGATTAGTAGATATTTCTCCCATCCTTCTCATCATATCAATCTCAGGCTTAGACATATGCACTAATTCTGTGTCACCCATTCTTCCTTTCATAGCAAGAATATTAGCTAGTCCACTATTAGGTGCTTGTCTATTCGTCAAGTATGCCATTTATTTTACCTGTCTTATTTGGAGTTAAGTAATTAGATTGACCTTGAGTCATATTAGACTGAAAGTTACTAATATTATTAACAATTTTATTACTCTTATTATACAACATTCCTGTGTTTAATGCCATACCTTGTATTGTTTTTGTTCCAAAGTAGTCATTAGTCTGTGTAATACCCTTATTAACATTCTCTACAAATGTACTATTATTAATTAAATTAAAATAATTCTGCATACTCATTAATGAAAATCCACCCATGCACTTCCTGTGTAACCTTTAAATTTACTTTCTCCTGAAGAAAAAGCAATGTCTCCTGCTTGAGGTCTACCTATTTCTGTAACAGTTACAACAACCTCAACCTTTGATGCAGGTGTATTAATAACTTCATTATCTCTAATATCTAGTTCTGAAGTTAATCTGTTTCCCCATGAAACAATTTCATTATACATATCACTTATATTTTTTATCTGTCTAAATACAGAAAACTGTGGATAACTAGCCATTATCTTTTACCATCAGATTGCATTGCCATTCTTACAGAACCCCATTTCCATGAACCACTGTTTGTTGCTGATACTCTAACAGATGCCTGTCTACCTCTTGCTCTAAAGTCTATTTTTTTAGTACTTGCATTTATAGCAAAAGGTCCTTTAACTTTATAGGTATCTGTAGGAAACTCTTTTACCTTTACAAATATTTCTACACTTTCATTCGAGTCAAATTTATAGTCAGGTATAATTCTATTTATATACATTAACTCATCCCCATCTCCTACATCAAATGAAGAAGATTCAAGAAAAGAACTAAGAGCAGTACCATCACCTGTGTAAGTATCTTCAGGCTCATTATCCCATACAAAAGGATTTGCAGTTGCAGAAACACTTCCTGTAGCTATAGTATTATTAAACACTGTCCTATCTTTAAATGTAGTATAAAAACTATCTCCAAATACCCATGTCTTTTCTTCAGGATTATATATTACATATGCATTAGGTTCAGTTGAATTACCCTTTGGATACAACCATATTATTTCTTTAAACTCTGAATTAATACCTGCATATACTTTATCTTTATTAGTATTATTAAAGTCCTCAAATAAATGTCTTCTTACAGTACAAGGTAAATTATTAACTCTACCATCATATGCATAAAAGTTATTATCTCCCATCCAATATGACACACCATCATAGTCTATTGCTGCATGAGGTGCAATTAATCCACAGTTAGTTCCTAGTTGATTAAAAGAAAATACAAATCTACCACCTATAAATGCCATACTATATAATGCATTATCAGTCCATATTAATATTGCACTTCTTGTTCTTACTGCTCCTATAATTTCTGTACCATCTGCAAGTGTATTCTCACCTGATGTAGTATTAGAAGCAGGTGTCCAATTTGTAAAATCTTCTTGGTCAGACCAACGAACTAACATACTATTAAACTCACCTGTACCAAATTCATTTGTTGCAAAACATATTGCGTGTCTGTCATTAGGTGAAACTAATATAAAGTTTGACTTAGAAGGTGCAGACGTTGCAGTTACATGAGGTGCGTTTGTAGAACTTGTAATAGGTCTTAGTCTTACAGGTACTATAGAAACATCTGTATCATAGTAGTATATATTACCACCTCTTCTTAATCCTAATACATCCTCACCCCAATTATCAAAACTCCATTGAGAACCTTGGAATGTAATATTAGATACAGATGAAGCTTCATTCCATGCCCTTATACCTGTAGTAGTTGTACCTGCATTATAAACTCCTGCTCCATATCCTAATCCTTGAATACTATCTGATAACTCATTGTTTAATAAGTAAGCAACTGATACCGCAGTACCTCCACCTGTAGCAGTTCCTGTAGCAGTCGTACCTGCATTAAACGTAAACTTATTTATATTAGTTACACTTGTTATAGTATAAGCTGTTGTTGTTACAAGAGTTATTCCACCTACTGCTGCTGCTCCTTCAATAACAATTTTATCTCCTGCAGTTCTACCATGATTAGTAATACTTGTAACAATTTCAGTAGAACCACTATCTGTAGTAAAAATATTTTGTGCAGATACAACTGTAACAATAGGAGTTACATCATAAAATACTGTATCTCTTTCTACCTTAACTTCTTTATTTGTACCAAAAATAATATGTTTTCTTGTATCATTATCAGTCCATGTAAGTATGTCTCTTGCAATACCCTCAAAAGAACTAGAGTTATGTTTAGCATAACCTCTTAAATTTTCAGGTTTACCTTCTCTAAATCTAACTCTATTACCCTCAAACCATTTACCTTCTTCAGCATACTGAGTAGACTCCTTATGAAATCCCGGAAGAAAGTTTAGTTTGGTTAATTTTGAATCTGTAGATGCCATAATTATAATGCACTCGCTGATAAAGTTCCTGAATAATCAGTAACAACCACACCACCACTACCACTGTTAACAGGATGTAAAGCAAAAGGTTGTCCACTACCATTATTTCCTGATATAGTTCCTGTTAAATTAAATGAACCATCTGTAGAATTACTTATAGTTTGTGTGTTTGTTCCACCTGAAGTAACTGTTACATTATTAAAAGGGTCATTTCCTGTTAGAACAACTGATATTGCAAGAGCATTAGTAAAAATAAATTTTCTATCATTACCTGTTCTTTTATATTTCCACCAAAGTCTTCTTGTACCTCCAAAATTTAACTGATGATTAGTTGTGCCTGAATATCTATTATGTCCACTAACTACTCCACCAACAAGACTATTATATATTCCTATGCTTCCATTATAATTAGAATATTCATCCATTCGTAATTGACTTACTGTATTAGGACCTATGGTTGCTACATATAATTGATAACCATTACTTGGAGATGTATTAGTGCTTGTACTTGTATCTCCAAGAAAACACAAAGCTTGTGTTCCATCTGTAACATTCATATTATATTGCCTACTAGACCCACCTCCAAATATAGTAGATGCATTTGGTGTACTTCCCCCAAGTGTTGTTGTACCTTGAGAATCTATTGTTGTTCCATTATAAGAAAAATTACCACTAGTATCTATATATTTTTCTACAGATGTATCTGTGTCAATGTTAGATACAACGACAGTAGAATTATCTGCTTCACTTATTGTAGTTGTGCCAAGATTACTTGTATCAGTTATAGCACTTGTAAATGTTTTAGAAGTAGATTGCACATTACCATTACCTCTTAATTCTAAATTAATATTTGAATTTGTAGTAAGTGGTGACCCTGATGAATTAAGAAGAGTGTTACCATTAGTGTCAAGTATAATTTTTTTATGAGCAGAATCATTATCTAAAGTTAAGTTACCAGAGATATTATTAGCTAATCTAAAAAACTGTACAGGTAATTTACTTTTAGCAGTACCTGCTTTACTATTTAAATTTCCTGCTGAAGTTACTTCTGTAAAACCTATATTTGATATTAAAGGTATAGACATCTATCACCTATGCTTTAACTGTTTCTGTAAAAGAAAATCCATTTCCATTATTAATACCTATAGCAAGGTCAGTTGCATTTCCTAAACTTAAACCTTGTGAACCTGCTCCCCATGTAATTGTCATTGTATTTGCAGTATTTATTTTATCTACAACAACATACTGTCCTAAAGTTAAGTTACCTACAGTAACCTCAACTGCTATATTTCCCGACGCAGTATTTACTCTTTGATATATAGACTTAGCTTCTGATGCACTTACTTTACCACTAGCAGTAATTGTAGATGGAGATGTAAATGGACTATATATTTTTGTATCGTTATCTTCGGACTTCATAGTATTAATAGTAGTGCCATTAGTAGCCATCATCATACTTAGACCTTGACCTGTAGCAGTAACTGCAGTACCTGAACCTGCTTTTAGTAATACATTATAATTACCTGATGTTCCATTATGGATAAAATATGTTTTTTCTTGAGCAGGTAATGCAATAGTGGTATCCCCAGTTAATGTTCCTATTAGTCTTATTGCTGCATTTCTTGATTGGTCTGTGCCACCATTTGCAGTTGAAAGAGTTACTGTACCACTACCACAAGTTACAGTTACCATTCCTGCAACTGCTTCATCTACTAAATCAATAACATTTTGATTAAGTATTAAACCCCAAGCATTAGCATTTTCTCCATCACCTTGCTTTTCTAATCTTATTCTACTTGTAAATGTTGAAGACATTATTTATTCCCCATTAATATTTTATCTAACTTATCTTCTAATCTTCTCATTGCATCCATTATCTCATGTACATCATCCTTAACATCATCCTTACGTGCATACTCTTCTCTTGTCTTATTCAAGAGTATCTGTATGCGTTTGACCTCTTGGAACATCTTGTTAAATGCCCAACCGAATGGTACAACGACCATAGTCAGGATTATGTTCCAGAATAACATTGCATCCATTTCCATGTTACTACCTAACCTATGCTACTCGCATCATCTCTTTGTTTGCGTGTCTTGTAATCACTTCTCGCAGTTACAAGAGCAACAAAATCTTCTTGGTTACTTGGTATTGCATCTGTGAAGCTCTCGTCATTCATTAACTTTGTAGTCCACTCTTGTTGCATACGTTTCCAACAGTTGTTTAACTTGCCAGTTATTGCACCATCAATCCAAGCATCTACACCTGCATTGTCTGATACATCATTATATAGGT
>Ga0070747_1000258_pt1 | contig 27293 bp, 49 predicted proteins | sample VirMetDEL_Mar_31_FD_77321 | JGI IMG/M metagenome (GOLD analysis project Ga0070747, IMG submission 77321) | Aqueous microbial communities from the Delaware River and Bay under freshwater to marine salinity gradient to study organic matter... | ecosystem: Environmental > Aquatic > Marine > Coastal... | reverse complement strand
CACAGCACTTGTAATCCTTCCACTTCACAGAAGAGTTTTTCAACAAATCCTGGTAAATCATTATAATGTTTTAATGTTCCAGCCGGAATTATATGATCAACATTAATTTCTTTATCCGGGAAATACTTTGTACACTCTGCACACTTAAACTCCCATTTTCTTCTTTTATTTGGACCTTTATATGCTCTGCGAGCTAATCTTTTTGCTTCAGCAATAGGTTTCCACCACCTACTTTTCTGTCTCAAGGCACTCCTAATCCAACTCCAGAATGCTGCTTCTGTCATTGTTTTATTATTTCTAGTTCTAGGAACCCTTGGTTTTTTCACACGTTTTGCCATTTATAACTTATTTTATTACAAAGTTAACAAAAATAAACTAATAAGGCACATCCATATTCACCCACATAACCTCATTATAAATTGTATTATCCCATAAATATTTATTCAATCTAGTGAACACTCCATTAGTGCTCCATGGAACACCTATAGAGCATTCGCTTAAAGATTGTTTAACTACAAAATAAGGATAGATAGGATCTAACACTTTAGCATATTGATCATACACTGATTTACCACAAAATATTATAGGAATCATTTTAGGACTAAACACATATTTAATTAAGTATTTCATAAATGGTACCCACAGTCTTTTATGTCTCCCTGGAGAACCTATTTCTGTAGTTAAAGAACTATTAAGAAACAACACACCTTGGTTTGTATAAAAGTTAAGATTCATTTGTTTAATTACATGTAAATTTAGCCCATAGAATTCTTCCTCCATTGCATCATAAAACGCATTAAGATGAGGATGTATCTTATCTACAAACTCACAACTTAATGGTATTCCATCTGCATATTGTAAATCATTTTGTTTGTTGCTATATGGTTCATCTAAAATAACAACACATTTAACATCTTTAAGTGATTGCTCAAAAGTTCTGAAAGTTAATGCACTTTTAGGTGCAATTTCTACACCTTTCTGTTTTTTCAAAAAGGTGTAGATTTTATTGCATTCATTACTCTCTATAAATGGCTTTATAGCTTTGTGCCATGATGGATGAAATCTATTTTTAAAATTATTCCAATCCATATTAGCTGTCTGTTCTGAGAATCCGGCGGGGTGAGAGAGGATCTTCTTTCATATTCATAACTTCATTCATCCAAGTTCCATCATCTAAATCTTCTAATGGTGCTCCTTTTTTAGAGTCTGCTACCACTTTAAAAGAATTAAGTAAATCATCAATATTACGTTTCCCTGGGGTACCAATTTTATTGATTTTTTCTTGAACTTCTTCAGATACCTCTTTTTCTGTATCTAAGCCACCATAATCATTAGGATAACCTAAATCTGTAATATTACCATAATGTAAAGTTCCTGTAGTAGTAGCTGTGTCGTCACTTAAAATAGCAGTAGTACTACTTCCAGTACTAGTACCAGAGTCAGTACTGATATCTATTCCTGTTATATGTATATCTCCCATTATTCTTCATCTTTTAAATTATACCCAGTTTCTTCTTCTTCTCTAAGCTCCTCTTCATCTATCACATCTAATAAATTAATTTGAGCAGGATCAATTACATTTGATTCTACAGCTATTTCTCTTGTCGGCTGAATCATTTCTGTTAATTGAGCTGTTGTAATACCTCTACTTTCAGATATATTACATAATCCTTTCCATTTAGATGCATCTTCATTAATTTCTAACACTAGCACCTGCCGATCAATTTCATTTAAAAAGAATTTATGTACATCAATATGAGCTTCCATCCATAATCTAGGATGTAATTCTTTCATTGCATATGTAATATATTGATAAATTTCCCAAACACTTCCATGGGCACCATAATCAAATGATGGTCTTTTAAGTTGTTCAGCAACAATATTCATTTGTGTAGAACCAAAAGAATTATTAATAAAGAATAATTTTCCTGCTAATTCTAATTGTCGTTCTTCACCAATTATATGTCTTTTCATCAATTGTTTATCTTCCACCATTCTATCAAACACTCTAGAAGCATTTAATATAGCTTCTTTCATCTCTTCCGGAGCAAACGATTGTATATCTGCCATATGCTTACGAGCAAAACTACCAAAGTTTCCACTAACACATCCATTTTCACAGATCATGATTCGTGTTCCTATAGCAAATTTTAATGATAATGTTTTATCATAACTATTTTGCCATCCAATTTCTAGTTGCATATCTTCATCTCTTACATTATTAATTGTGTAACGAGCTGTAGCAACTTGACCTTCTTTAGAAGAGTAATATTCTTCTACACCTAATTCAAATCCAGCATCTGTTATAGCCCGTAGTGTAGCGTTAGTCAATACTTTATGACTAACAGGCTTATAAGTTCTTGTTTCTGCTGGCACTGGTGTGGAAAACAACCTTCTTTTAGGTGTTCTCCACGATACATCTCTTGCCATTTATTTTTATTTATTAAATATTATTTCATTTTTATTAATTACATCTAATTCAACATTAGTAATGTCCCAATTATCACCTTCAGTCCAAATTATTAAATCTGCTTCAGGATTATCTAATAATAATTGTATTATATCTTTTGCTTTCATTAGTCTACATATGAAAATAATTCTTCTAACCATCTATTTAATTTCTCAGATGTTTCTTTTATCCTTCTAGATTTTACAACATTACGTATATCTTCTTCAGGATACCAAACTACATAACCTTTATGTGTTCTTAAATCAATACCTACACCTGAAGCTTTATTTCCTAATGGTTTATTTCCGGTATATTTAAACCAATAATGAGCACCATTATTTTTAGTAGGATAATGATAAGTAAATATAAATTCCTCTTTCAATTCTGTTGGAATGCTATCAAACCCATCTATATCTCCATGTCTATCTACATCTACTACAATGTATCCTTCTGAGGGAACAACTGCCAGAGAGAATCCTTCTGGCGTTTGTCCTTCAAAATAAGTTTCGTCAGAAAGCATTCCCCATTTAATAATGGGTTTTTTTCCTCTTAATAAGAAACTTTTCATTAAAATTTGTATATTCTAGCAGCTATTGGTTTTTTCCACCAATTGCCATAGTTATACGTAGTTGTAAATTTGTAGATTTTATCCAACTCTTTCTTAGAATTAGCTGGAAGTATTTCTACTCCTGTAATAGCTTTTACAGCATCTCTAACAGCTTTTTTACTAGCACCTACATGATCTGCAAATCCACATAAAATTGTATATGCTCCATTTAAAGATGAACCTGAACTATTAAAGTTCAATTCATTTTCTATTATAAATTTTTCTAATTTGTCTTTCATAATTAACCATTAATTGCGTTATACGGATTATTTTCTACCCATTCCTTTAGGAAATCGTTAAGTTCTGATTCTTCTATACCAATATCTGTGGCTAGTGTAGAATCTTTTTGACCAATTCTTGCCCATGTATCAGCTGTATTAGCTAAACTTGGTAAATCAGCTTTGATGGTTTCATCTATTGCATCTGGATTTTTTAAAGCAGATAGCAAGTCATCTATATTTAACTTTTTTTTGTTCATTATATTTCTTTTGTTTTTGATTCTAAAATTTGCATTTGTTCATCAGTAATTTTATGAGTTTCAAGCCATATTTCACAAAGTTGTTTAACAACAAAAGTATTTGCTTGAGTAACTTTCAGTTTTTCATTAAAAGTATCAGCACTAAATATGCTTTCATACTTTTGTAACTTCTCTAACAATTCTAAATACTTTCTAACTATATCATCAGTGTCATAACCACGTTTGTGATACTTAAAACAACGATTAAGCTGTCTAAGTACACGACTAATAGCCCATATTTCATCTGAATAGTATGTGGTATTCCATTTGTTCCACGTTGCTTTCTTCCCTGGAAAATTTTCAGAAAGGTCTAAATATTGTTTAGTTTCAATATCATACCCTTTACAAATAATATCTAAATCAAAACTAGATAGAACAGAAAATATGTCTTTAGCTTTTTTCTTTAGAATAACATTTATTTCCACGCATGTGTTGTAATTAAACTTAATTGTTATTAAACCAAACTTATAAAAAGTAGAGTTGTTTTTATTTATATACTGATCAAATTTCCATTTTTCTAATGGATCTAAAATTGTGAACATAGGATTGTGATGCATTGCAAATAAAAGCTTGTTAAAACTCTTTTCATCATATACAAAACAATCAATGTCTTGTCCTTCAAAATAATCTAATAAACAACTGCCAGTGATACAGCCTTTAACTGGTTGTTCCTTTATCCAGTTAATGGCATCATTAATTTGTTCTTTCATTTCTTGTATTTTATAAATTTATAGCAAAATAATAGCCACAGGCTTTTATACCTGTGGCATTATTGATTACTTTAATAAATCAATAGTTTGTTCAACTGCTGTTTTAATCTCATCCATTGTGTAGATTTTGTTCAATTTCACGATTTTATCTTTGAAGAATAAACCATGAGCTTCAAAATCATCCAATACATTGAATTCTTGTAAGAAGTCATTAATTTTAGCAACTTTAGTGCTATTTTCTTCCCACTCAACAAATTTTAAAGCTTCATCAGCTAATTGATTAGAAAGTTTTTTCTCGAATTTAGCAGGAGCTTCAATATACTCAGGTCTTGTACCTGCAATTTCATCTTGTACTGCTTTTTTCAAGTCAAACAATGATGCAGCCTCTTTACCTTTGAAATCAAGGTTTTTTGCATGTTTTGCAAAAATCACTACATATTCTGCTCTTCTTTGAGCGTTTACGAAATCTGCATTATAAACAGGAGCTTCGTCCATGTTTGATAAATATCCACCATTAACTAATTGTAATCCGTCTTTTTTAATAAATGTTCTCATTTTTCTTGTTTTTAGAGATTAATAATAATTATTTTAAATATTTGAGCCAGTCATTAATATGTTCTGTCTCTTCTGGTGTAAACCACTCTACGTAACCTGCCAACTGTGGTCTATGATGTGAATCGGCATGGTTTGATGTGTGAAATGAAATAACTTTTTCAACTTCCCACTGGCATATTTTTCGCCCATCTCTTCTAGAAATAGTACCTGTATTTTTATTATATGCATTTTTCCAAGCCCAACCTGGACCATGTGCATCACCAAAAGCAATAACAGTTTTATATTTTCTTTTTGTAGATGAGACTAATTTTCTAAAGTAAACTTGATCATTGTCCATTCCATTCTGCTCATAAATTGTATTAACATTTAAATCTAAAAGATTTTCATACTGATATAAAGTAGTTTTACTACCTGTAATCATTAAGTCTGCATAAAATGTTTCAGCCAAGTTTTTCGCTAAGGTGAGGCAAGTACTACTCACTGCCTTAGGAATAGATCCTGATATATCTATAATAATCAAATTACGTGATGGAGCTATTAAATCAAGAGCACCAAACATACCTTCTAATTTTTTATTATACATATTGTTATTGTACACTGCAAAATTGTGAATGTTTGTATGTACTGCTTCCTCAATTTTACTTAACCAAGTAGGAAATACATTTAACTTTTTCAATTTTTCAATATCTACATATACAGAGCTATCTTTGATAAACTTTTTGAATGTTCCCCATTTCTCACCAATAAATGAGAGGGATTCATCTGCTTCAGGATCTTTATCTAAATCAACTCCTCGTGTTGTTAATTCCATATAAGTAGGATGTGTGTGCCAAAAATCAGTATTATCATCGAATCCTGCATCTTTTAAAATTGCTTTAAAATCAAAAGGAAATCCAGTTTTAACTGCTTCTTGATACAACACTTCATATTCTAATATGCGAATTAAATGTGGTTCAATTGACTCATCACCATAAATAAATGGAACACCTACTGGTAATTCATTTATTTCAGCTCGGTCAATAATAAAATACACTTTTGGAAGTGTAAATTTTTCGCTTACTAATTGTTTCATGCTGACATTTTTAATTTAATTATATCTAACCAAGATATCATTTCACCTTGAGCTAATTCTCTTCCATCTGGTAATGATACCGTTTCATTAAACGGATTTTTAATCATATGCTCTAAAAGAGGTTTAATAATTGGCTCATAAGGTGTAGTAACATCATGAATTAGCATATTAACTGCTTTATCTATACTTCGTGGAGTATGGAAATTATTTGTTTCAAATTGTTCTCTTTGGATTAATGCAGCCATTTTTTGTCCCATAGCTGGTGTTATACCATATTTTTGTACCATGTAGTCTACCCACATATCTACATCAAATCTTACATCATACCATACAAATCTTTCTTTAATTTGTGGTGTTAAAGGTGACATACCTTGTGGATTAGCTGCTGCTATAATCATGATATCTGGTAGGTCTGCACCTGATATAAACTTACGTTGTTCCAATATCGTAAGACAGGCATTTAATACTACCGGATTACCATTCAAAAGCTCATCGAAGAATAATATATCTCCATCTTGTAAGCTTTCCAGCTTGTCAAAATTGTAATAAACCATTTTCTTGATATCTTTATCAGGCATTGCTATTCCAGAGATTTCAAATGGAGACATTTGTGAAGTTATAAGTTCAACTAATTTTGCCTTCTTTTGCTTAGCAAACTCCTGAATCAAAACTGTTTTTCCTAATCCAGGATTCCCAATAAAAAGAGGCACGATGCTTCTTCTTAAACTTTTGTTTGTGTACACTTTCTCTAGTACATCCTTTACGTTTTTCATATTATTCTATCATGTTTATCAATTAATTTTTAATGGTGCTTTTAATAAATCTGTAAAAGCTTTTCTATCTTTTGCTAATTGCCTGCGTTTAGGTTCAAGATTTCTAAATCTTTTTTCTTTATAGATAGCTTTCACTCGTTTTATTTTAGCTTCTTTTTGTTCTCTTGTCATATTAATATCTGTTTATCAATTAAATACTTTTCAATAATGTTTAAATCATACTTTTGAGCTAAACCAGCCCAATCGTTAATACCTTCAGCTAAATACTTTTTAGGTACATTACAATAGTCAAATCCAAACATATCTGTTATTTGTAAACTGCTCTTTACTCCAACTGCATCACTATCAAATGATAAGATTTGTCGTTTTGAATTATCTCGTAAGAATTTTACATTCTCTGGAGAAAAACAAGCAATTCCTTCATTTTGTACAGCACATGTAGTGAGTAATAATTTTCTAATCACCATATAGTCTTTCTTACTTTTATTAATAAAGGCTATATCAGCGTCTTTAATACAATCTTTCCCATCCATTGCAGTGATAGGCACATTGTTAGGTAACCATTTTCGTTTTTTACTCTCAAATGGTCTGTAAATTTTCCAATCCCCTTCATAAAAATATCCAAAACAAGGTTGAGTTTCATCAAATGAAAATCTCTTTTTATTTAAGAATATTTTAGCCACACTGTAAATGTTTTCTCTTTTAAGATCTGATACATCTTGATAAAATAGATTCCAATAATCTAAATCCATCTTAGTGAACTTTTTAGGTTGCACTTGTATTTTAGCGTATCTCTTACCAATAGATTCTGGTTGTTTATAATCTTTGATAATTTGCTGATATTTGCCAGTAGGGTTACCACTTGATAATCCTAAACCAAAATCTTGGTCAATCTTTTTAAGAGTAGCATCTAATGAGGGAAGACTGAAAAGTTGTCTAACAAAATGTACACAATCACCTCTGTACTCAGTACGACCATAATCTATATATCCCAGAGAACCATATCTATTACTAATTAGAAATGATGGATCTTTGTCTTCACGAAATGGAGAATGAGTTAATTGGTTAACTTGCCAATTTCCAGGCATATACATTTTAAAAATATCATATTCAGATATTATTTTCAATATATTTTCTTGTGTTAATGCTACTTTCTTTTTTCCCTTAATCATTAAAATTGGTTTTAGATGAAAAAGGCCCAATTAAGGGCCCTTTACATCATGTAAATAATTGATTAATAATCTCCAGATGAATCATCAGCTCCTTTAATAATAGCCTCTTCAGTTGATGCAAGATTATCAGCAGGATTATAATCCTCTACCATACTTAATTTGAAATAATCTTTACAGCCATACTCGCCTTTAACATTATATACAAATTTTTCATGTAGTTTTAAATCTTTCATTTCCTTAGATAGGATTTGAGAAACTAACATTTCATCATTGTAATCACGCACTCTAAAGTGCTTTAAGCAATACTGAGGCAAGAATTGTCTATTGTAAATACCTTGATATTCTACAATTTGTTCTTCTCCATCCTCATCTTCTTTGGTTTTAGTTACAACTGTTGCTAAAGCAACAAATGTTGTAGCATAGGCACCACCAATCTGTTCTTTGATATCAGACACATCACCTTTCATTAAATCTTTCCAATTTAATTGAAGCTCAGTGAGTTCATCACGGTAATCTAAACCACCTAACCATGTACGCAAGAAATTGTAGAAGTCCTCTTCTCCATTAAATGCTTCACGATATGGTCTTTTAGTAAACCAAGATTGTAAACCTTCTTCAGACTCAGCCCATGAACAATTCCCGATGTTGTTAATAAATTGAGTTTTAGTCTCATCTTTGTTTTGTCGTATTTTGTCTTCAAGGAAGAAAACAGCTTTGAATAACTCATCACTACCTTCTTTCTTTAGCCAAATATCAACTCTAACATAAGGATTTCCATCTTTACTTGTTCCAGTATAATCAAATTCTTCTTGATCATCTTTTAAAGTGAAACCTAAATCTTCTTCCCACTCTTTCATTGTAGGGTTGATAGATACAACGTTAACTTCAACAAGACCAACTTGTTTAACTCTATCTTCGAGTTGCTCACGTACTTTACCTTTAATTGTGCTCATAAATTTAAATTTTTAGCATTAATTATTTATTTAACAGACCCTTATCAAATATGTTTTCCCAATAAGTTACAATACTATCATCTGGTTGTTTTTCAGATAACAATATTTTACCTTTTAGGAATGGTGCTCTACTACCTGCAATTAAACTATCATTTAATACATCAAAGTTGATAAATCTTTTATTATCTTCAGCTATTAGCTTCCCGAGTGCTGTCACCTTAGTGGCAAATATGTTTTTAAGCCTCCCTGTTAATAATATTTCTTGACCAACCACCTCATCTTTTTGTTTATCCTTGATATACTTATCAAGAATATGAGCTGCATAAATTCTAAATGGGCTTATTTCTCGGAATAGTTCGATCTGGTTTAAAAACCATTTTCTTGTATGCCAATAACCTGCACCATCTGCAAGTGTAAGAACACTCTTAAACTCTGGATTTGTAGGGTCTAATTTTACAAATCCAGACTTTGTTCTTATTCTGTTAAAGTTTTTACCAATAACAGTATCCATGTATGCTAATGTTCCACCTAATTCAGACATTTTATCTAAATCTGACAGACCATCAATTAACAATACATCATACTTCCCTTTATTTTCAAGAAGTATGTTTCTAATTTTAATATAATTGAAAAATGCTTCAGTATCTGATGTTGTTTCTTCAGAATGAATATCCATTTTTCGAGCATCAATATACTCATATCCTCCTTTTTCTAGGTTGAAGATTAAACCATTGTATTTAACAGAAAAATCACCAAAAATAGCACTTTTTCCCATTTTAGGTTGACTTATTACTACTAAGTCTCTGGGAGATGTGCCACTACTTTTGGTGACTTCTTCTGGTAAAACAAACTCATTCATTTCACTCATAATATTTAGTTTTTTTTTTATTGTTAACAGAACTACAATATACGAATAAATCCCAGTATATACAAGGGTTTAGCTATTATTTATCTCTAAATAATAACCTATATCTCATAGCTTTAATAGTTACATTAAATGCAGATATACTAGCTTTTGCTGTACTTGCTCCTCCTTTTTTCTTGTGTTTTTTAAATAATTTTTTACCTAATTTGTAATTAATTCTTTCAACTTCTTTTAATCTTTTAATTGTTTTCATTTTTTAATTGTCTTTTAATTGTTAACATATTTCTATAAGTAGTAATCATTTCTTGGGGAACTTTTTTTTGTTCTACTGATGTATTTCTTGTTATAAGGCCAGCAATATAACAATCTGATAATTTTCTAACACCTTTATTCTTTGAAGCAAGATTTCTAGCTTTTCCTCCTTTATCATAATAATATTCTTTAGCTTCTTTTACACGAGCTGCTTTAGCTTTAGGTCTTTGCCTATAAGCTCTTATTTTAGCTCTATGTAATTCATGTTCTTCAGGAGTCATATTTGCAACTAAATGTTTTCCTTCAGCTTTTTTTTTGAGCCACTGTTTTCTACCATATTCTTTAATTTTTGTATAACAAACTAAAATTAGTTTATTATTTTTTTTACGTTCATGCCAAACATTGTTTCCACAATGTGGGCATATTTTATCTTCTATTATTTTAACAGGCATATCAATTGTATTTTATTTTATTGTTATCAAAAAATTCTAATGCTTTATCAAGCCATTTTTTCTCTACAGATTCATTAGTTGATATTATATAAATGTGTGCTTTTTTGTCTGGAGTGTTATATTCCATACCCATACATCTATTAATCTTCTGAGCTAAGTTTTCACTATTGCTATCAAAATAGTTAATAATCACTTTATTTAATGGTCTATATGTAACACCACTATTACCAATCTTAACTACAGCTAATTGCTTACCTTCTCCTTCAACAAATTCTTGAAAAATTGCTTTTTCTTTAATTTTATTATGATAAGAGGGTATGCCTAGATTGTCAGCTATCTTAGTTACTCCACAGAACACAAGGATACGTTCATCACTATGTTTTCTCAGGAGCTCAATAGTTTTTAATCTTTTAGCTTCACTACTTTGAATAATTCTCATTCTAGCAAGTCTAAGAAACATAGTATCTTCACCTTCATAAGTTTTTTTATTAATAATCCAAGACAGTGCTTTAAATTGTGCTTTTTCTGTACGAGCAGGATTTTTAAACATACCACGTTTAGTATCATTTAAAGGCACCTTAAAAACAGTGATTTGATAATCAACTACAACTTCTTCTTTTATAGCTTGATCCATAGGATAATATCCTATTACTTTTAAATCTAATCTTTCAGATAATTTTCTTTCTGTCCATATAGATAATGTACCAGTTAAGCCTAATACGTCTCTATTTAAAAATAATAAATTTTGACATACAGTTATTTGATTATCACTTAATAAATGAATTTCATCTATTATTATTAAATCATACTTTATTTCTTGATACTTATGAATAGAAAGATGTGTTGTATAAGTTATGTTTTTATTCTTATAATCACGTTTTTTAAAATCTTCTTTCCAAGATTTCTCAATTTCTTTATCCGGATAAGCGATCAAAATATCAATATTATCCGGCATAGTTTCAAGAATATTAATTGTAGTGTAAATTTTACCAAATCTTGGACATAAATCTAAAATACCATATCTATTTTTGAGCCATGCATCAGCAAACTCTTTTTGTCGCTTATCTCTTAAAGTCATAATTATTATTTTGTTAATTTTTTATAATCTATCATATTCTCCACGTTCACGCCTTTCTCTATCTCTATTTCTATGATTTAATCTAATAAATAAGTATATTAACCATGTTATAAATGAGATTCCTAAAATTTTTAATACTATCATATCTATTGTTTTAGTAGTGATGCTCGTCGGTGTTCAAAACATTCCTGAGTATGCAGTAAGCAAATCATAGCTATTTCACCAACGTCTTTGTTTAACTTATTACATCTGCCGTAATGAATTTTACAAGCGATAATTTTATCGTTAGTATTTAATCGTTTTGTCTTTTCAATATCTCTTTCAAAATGAATACAGTCATTACAATTGCAATCAATTATTCCGAGTAATATTGCACTTTCTTTTTTAGCTTCCACATATTAATCTGTTCTTAATGCTTTAAATTTAGGAAATCTCAGCTTTCCATAAGCTGTTATGCCACCATATTCAATAGTAGCCATTTTACCAATATAATCGTCTTTATTGATAAGCATTTCTTTTAACATTGCATGATTCCAACCACTGGCCATACCAGCATCTTGAAAATCTTCAGCTAATTGGTCTCTATGCCCAATATTCATTCCGTCCATATAGGTGAGATCAATTGTAACATTAGCTGCCACACCTTTGTGTGTTCCCGTACCTTCAACAATATCTACAACTTTAAATTCACAATCAAATTTAGGTTTACGTTTCATAACCATTTTATTCTTGCGTTGTACATATGGTGCATCCCATATTTTTAAGACAGTACCTTCAAAACCTTCATCCATACATTTTTCATGAAATTCATCATATTCTTCTTCACTATTAACTCTTTTTGAACCCCAATGAATTATAATATCTGAATGTAAATCCATAAAATATTCTGCGTAAAATTCAGCTAACATTTGTTGTCTTACATTAGCAGGCATATTAGGCTGATTTAAATCAATTGCATCATAGATATAGAATTTAGCAATTTCAGCACTTAATTGTTGTTGTTCTTCTGTAGGATCTTGTTTTCTAAATATGGACTGTAATTCTTCAAATCGTTCTCTATATTCATGATTGTAAGCTTCACCATCTAATACAATATGTGGATTTTCTTCATAAAATTTAGCGAGAGCATTTTCAATATGTCTAAAATTTTTGTGTTCTTTAGCACTTCTAGTATTAAGAAACACTCTACCTTCTCTCCATGTGGAATACATTTTAGAACCATCTAATTTAGCACTAGCTAATGCTGGATATACAACATGATCTTTATCTTTCCATTCTTCCCATATCATTCCAGATGGACACCCTGTAGGCATAAATAATACATCTTCTTCTTTTATATCTTCTATGGACTCAAAATAATTACTACGTAATTTCTTATCTATAGCAGACTGCATCATCATAGCTGCTTTTAAGGGAGCTGTTTTATATAAATTATTAGGAATAGCTATTTTACGAATTGGATCTTTAATTTTACCACCATGTATCCCATCAGAAGTTTCTATACCCCATTCAATATCATCTTGGTATGTTCTAATATTCCATTGTCTAATTTTACCTTTACTGTCTTTTTTATATAATGTTGTCATATTTAATTATTATTATTGATTTCTACTGTATTTTCAATTTCCCAAAAATCTTGTTCTGTTAATTCATCTTCTTCCATAGTTATTCTCCTTTATATTGCCAGAGATATGCATTACATTTCATATGCACAGCTCCAATTGTCATTCCTGTATTGTGGTCATGATGTAAATGAATTGGATGTAATTGAAAATTGTAAGGGAATGCTGCCCAAGATATAGTTGCAGCTTCTACATAGTTAATAGGAGCATCATTTAAAGGCATTTTACAATATTGACATAGATTTTGTTGTTCTTTTATATATTGTGTCCTTACAGCCCATTTTTGATGTGGTTCCAATTCATTATAATTAACCGGAAGTTTCCATTTTTTTGTTTTTATCATATTTTATTAGTTTAAAAAATAACTTTTATCTCTCACTGCAATATAATCTGCATCTAACATATCTTTACGTTTAGGAAGTTCTTTAAATAATCCAATAGAACCCATAAACCCTAAACCAATTCTAATATCATCTTCACCATAACTATTTTTAATGAGACGTACACTTCTATAATATTTAGCACCAAATTCATCTCTAAGTTTATCTAAATCATATCCAGATGGATCTTCTACTTTAAATCTAATTGGATCAAATAGAGCCATAACAACATCAGCATCATCTTGTGTGTTAGCTGATTCTTTAAAATCTTCAAGCTGAGGTTCTACATCTCCCTGTTTAATACGAATAGGATTAGCTATACTTCTATTAAACTGACTTACTACTACAGAGCTAAATCCATATAAATCTCTAGCATATCTAAGTTCATCAGACATTTTATCAATAGCTTGCTTTTTTGTAGGTTGAGCTTTAGTAGTTTTTAATAAACCAATATGATCTATAATTACTAACGTTATTAAATTTTCATTATCAGGAACATATTTTTTATTAAATTTATCTACTTGTATAATTTTACCATTAGCTTCAGCATATTCTTTTAATTCTTTAGCTATACCTACAGGATTTTCAGCACCATCATATATTTCAATAACTTTTTCCATTGTATCCATATAATCTTCATACTTTTCAATCAATATTAATTCATCTTCAGTAAGTTTTTCATTTGTCCAACCTAAAAGTTTACTAACTTGTATTTCAACTCCTGTATCAATAAAGATTTTTCTACATAACCATTTTGCTAATTTATATGTTCTACTACGTTCCATGGAACGATAGATTATCTTTAATTTTATTTCAGTGTTCTGATTTAGAATAGCATTTTCATAATACCAATCAAAAGGATTAAGAACAAAAGCATCATCTATAAATGATGTTTTACCACTCCCTGTCAAACCACCAACTAAATAATACATAGATTTACGAATCCCTATATAACGGTTTAAACGGTTAAAGCCCATTGGTATGCCTTTGTTCTTTCCTTCAATACCACGTTTAATTTCGTGATATAGTCTCTGAAAATTACTAATCCCTTTCTTTAAAACTTTTTCAATAGTAGTAGCAACTTCTTGAAGTTTATGCTGACTACCTTCTCTTTTTCCTATTGCCATATTATTCTTTTATATTGTATATTTCATTACCTAATATTGCTAACAATATAATTATTACTAATATCCAATCATAATAATAATAAGCAATAATCATAGCGATAGTACTTATAATAATTCCTAAAATTTTATAATTTTTCATATATCTATACTTCCTAGATTAGTACTTTGTTTTGGTTCCTCTTTGTTATTTAAACCTAAAAACCCATCAAAGCTTGTATGACGTAAATAAGTAGAAGAATTTTGAAGATATTTTAATTGATTTTGACCTGTTTTATATGAACGTTCTTTCTTTAAATTAACATCATATTTAGTTCCTTCAATTATTTGTTCTGCTGTAAACTCTCCACTTATTATTATTTTGTTAAATAACAATCGGGCTTCTTCTTTGTTTGCTTTAAATGATCTTGTAGGCCCAAAAGTTTTACCTCTTACTACAAATTTATCATTAGAAGGAAATATTTCCCACCATTTATCAAAATCTGATGCTGCAGGTTTAGGTTTTATTAATGTTTTATTAGATTTTAAACTAATAAAATCTAATATTTCTATTCCTATTTGTGAGACTTTCTCATCATCTGTGATAAGATTTTTTCTTTTCATTGTTTTATAAATAGCTTCAATTTTTTTACTACCTGCTACTATATGAGATATGTCTAAATTCTTGTTTATCCAACTAAGAATTAATACCATATCTATAGTGTATCCCTTTTTTTGTAGTTCAATAAAGTGAACATCAGTTATATCTAATTTCATCTATTTAATAATTTTGGTTGTTTTTTAATTTTTTCTATTTGTGGTACCTTAATAATAGCAGGTTTTTGATTATTATAATCATATTCTTCCCACAATAAATGTTCTTGCTCGAGATATTCCATCTCTTTTAAATACATCTCATCCATAAGATGTACTCTTTCCCAATCTTCTTTAATTAAACTCATAATTTATTACCACCATTTAATTTTTAACCACCACTTATTATATACATTTTTTACTTTTAAAATGGTTAATTCTTTTTTTAATTCTTCTTTTTGTTTTATAATTTCTTGCCATTCTTTAGAATTACTTAAAATCATACGTGAAACAGCATCATATATTTTTTGTTCCATTGCTCTTAAATGAGTTATTTCATCATGTTCAACAAAAGTGCTTGATGCTTTAAATATTATCCAACTTACTTCTCTTTCAAAATTGTCTAAAAAAGATTCAATTTTTCTAATTTTAATTTTAGCATTAGCTTGTTTAGCTTCACTTTCTGTTTTATGAAAATTTCCATCAATATCTAAAAATCCACAAATTTCTTTCATTTTTTATTATCTGGTTTTATATGTAATCCAAAATGTAATCTCCACCATTCAAAAGTTTCAATTGCTTTTCTGGTGTTAAATTTAAATACTTTTTTAAGCATATATATAGCATACTGTCTGAAGATTTCTTGATCACTTTCTGTAATCTTCCATTCTTCAAACCAGTTAGGGTTCTTTTTAGTATCAGCAGTAGTTTTACCTATTATATTAAGCTGATACTCTAATAAATGTCTTGCGATGTTTGTGCGATTTGATTTAGGAAAAGGGACAATCCAAAATCTATGTGATTGTCCCATAAAATCTTTTATTTTCCAGGGTTCTGTTCTTGCATTGTCTCCACAAATTTGTAATTTAATTACATCTCTATAAATAGATTTAACAATACAATATTCTCCTAGATGATTTAGATAACGCTCTCCTCTTTTTGGTTTTTTCATAAAAGTATTGTATTTATAGGTTTAATTTGCATAATACATTTACAAGCTCTTAGAACAATATATTCTATACCTACATAATTTATTGGTTCTTCTTTACTAATGTCTTTTAAAGCTTGAGATTTGGTTTTACTTGATCCCTTAATATTTCCCACTTTATGAAAATATTTTCCTGTTCCTCTCTTGCTCTGGTCTTTTTTGATTGTTAACGAGTTTTTCATGATTAATTAATTATATATATTTTAACATTATTCCATTTTCCTCCTTTTCTTTTTTTATTAACAAGAAAATCAATTCTTTTAGTCCATCTTTTATTCATTCTATCTTCTACAGTCCATTCACCATCTAAATCACCTGCACCTTCTACACATACTTTAGTACCAAATGTAAAACCCAATGGTTCTAAATCTCTACTAACTGCAATCCATCTATGTTTCTCTGGAGCATCTGGATCAATTTTCTTTAAACTTGCTGTTGTTAAATAATCAGCATTACACTGTTTTGGGTCTGCGTGATAAATTGTAGCTGTGACTGAGGCGACATCTACTTTTTTATTACTACAAAAAATCACTACTAATAATAATAATAGTAGTGTTCTCATAATTTTTATTTCGCTTCATACCATGTTTGTCCTATATTGGCATCAGCTTTAATATTTAAGGTTTCTAAATAATAATCACCTGCTTCACGCATGATTTCTCCCACCTTATCTTTAACTGTAATAGCTAAATGATTAGGTGCTTGACAAACTGTTTCATCATGCACGGCATTACACATCAATACTTTCCACATTAAATGATTCTCAACTATCCATTCAAATATCATGGCTAAAGCTAATTTCATTTGATGTGCACCAGTAGTTTGTACTGGGTTATTTAATGCTAATCTTGAATACGTACTACGAATAGAAAAATAATCACTAACAGATCTTCTTTTATCTTTATAATATTCATATGCATCTTTATTAACTGCTTCAAAGATTATTTTTTCTTCATCATCAGCTTTAGTTTTATTTTTATCCCAAATCATATATTCTCTTTGACGTTCAGCTTTTCCAATTCTATAAAAATTCCAATCTTCTTTAGACATAGAATTTATTTCTTTATGTAAATCTTTAAACTGATCATGATCTGGTAAATATAATCTCCACCCATCTGCACTTTTTATATAACCAAGTTTAATGGCTTTAGATAGTTGTTCATTACCCCACGTAAATAATCCGGAATGTAAATTAATAAATTTATCAAAAATAACTTCTGCTTCTCTTAATGGAATATTTTCATTTACATGAAGAGTGTAAGCATTACCACCATATTGCATAGCAAATCTTGGAGCCTTAGCATTTTTTCTTTTATCTGAATGATTTTCTATAATATTTTCATCAGATAATTCCATTAATTCTGGATACATTTCTCTTGCTAATAAACAATGTAAATCTGCTCCTTCCACAACTGATTTAGTCATAGCTTCATCACCTGATATGTCTGCAGATATAACTGTTTCTTGTCCACTCCAGTCACATACAATCATTTTTTGTCCTTGAGGAGCTTCAAAACAATCTCTTGTATCTTTATCAGAAGGAAAATTTAAAAAATTTATATGACCTCTACGTGATGATAAACGAGCTGTATCCACCATTGGATTAAAATTACTATATACACGCCCATCTTTAATTTTATCATATACACCTTTACCAAATGTACTAACACGATGTTGAGCTTCTTGATAATTAAGCCATAATTTTACAAATGAATGATCACTCTTAGATATTATACTTTCATTAATAGAATCTTTTCCATCTTTATCTTTAGTATTAATATCTAATTCATTAAATACTTTAACCATTTGTTTAGGACTTTTCAAATTAACAGTTGTATCTTTTTTAAAATCAGCAAATAAATCTAATTGTGTATAAGCTAAACTAGGAATATTATCATAAATAAATTCACCAACCATATCTTTATATTTAGTAAGATTAGATTTATCTACTTCCATTTTAGCTAACCATTTTTCAGCATTAATAGGTAGCCCACATTGTTCCATATATGCTAAAGCTTTAATAAATCTACAATGTAATTCATATGTAGCTAACTGATTATTATCAGTTAGTTTTCTATAAAGAACATCATGAGCTTCCTGTAATCTATCAACATCATTAAAAGAATACTGTATAGCTGTATCTTGTGATAGTTTTACTAAATGTATATTCTTTTGAGATGTTTTATCATATTTAACATTAAGCTCTCTTTTCATTATAGCTCCAAAATCAGCACGTTTATTTTCCCATTGTCCATTGTACAGAATTCTTGTTGCTAACATTGTATCATATACTTTCTCTGGAACAAAATTGTATTTATACATAAATCCCAAATCAAATAAACCATTTTGCATTACTAATGTCTTACTGGCCAAATAAGGAATAACATCATAAAATGAATAATTATCATCATACATATGAACTAAATAATTATTTATTCTATCTCCAATTTGTACACAAAACATATCTTCTTCTCCTGCAAATAATCCTGTAGTTTCACTATCAAACGCTACTTCATTAGGTAACGTTGCTAGCTTTTCCAGAGAACAGAAATTATACTGTCCTGTTTTCTTAAAAAATTCTGGATGTTTAGTTATTATATAGTTCATAATTTTATATCATTAAAATGGTACACTTCAAATCTAGTTCGGTCTCCAAAATCCCAGATTATTCTATCAATAATAAAGCATTCAGTGTCTTCAGTATTTGGTAATTCTGCACGTAATGTTTCTCCCATTCTAGGAATTATTTTATTTTTTAATAAAAACTTTATAGTTTTTTTTAAACCAGGTAATGATTCTCTATATAATTCTTCATCCCACTCTTCAAAACCCTCATAAGCGTGTTCTATTACAAACTTAAATTTCTTTTTCATATTATTCCTGTATATTTAATTGTTTCTTCTTTAATATTTCTAAGTCTACAATAAGAATTTATTCTTCTTTTGGTACCAGAACACACTATTTTTGCTTTTTTAATATCAATTAAATGATAATAATGCTCATGCATACCTGTTTCACTTTTAAGTTCATGTGTAATTTCACCACGTTCAACTTGTTCAGCATATTTAAGCTCATCAATAAGCTTATTTTGCTTTAAATTTTTCTCTTTAATTTTATCATATATATTCATAATTATAATTTATAAAGTTAAAAAAAAATATGGACAAAGAAAACTATTTCCTTTATCCATATTATTGACTAATTCTGTTATAATTTAGCACCCTCTCTTCTGATAACCTGTCTAAGACTTATTTCAGCTTAGCTTTTTCATACTGAGTAGGGTCACAATTATCTCAGTAACTTAATACTTATTTCCACGATAATTGCATGCTGAGAGCTCATTTGTGTTGGTGGTGCAATTTTCTTAACCCACTCTTTCTGCATTCCTTTCTCAAGGGAACAACACATCACACATTACTGCGTGTATCTTTATGTGAATTAGAAAAACAGAGGGTCTCGTAACCTCATAAACCATATTCACAAAGGTTCAATGTTTAGCCTTTATCTTTTTATCTATTGACAATACAATTGTCACATACATATCTATCTCCTTCTACTATTAATTGAGTAACTTGAGATTCTGTCTCTTTACAGAGATAACATTGCTTTTCTTCCATAATTATTTTAAATTAAAAACTCTTTATATTGAATTATAATTGCACTAATTCATAATCACTGTATTCTAATAAATCTAATTCTTGTGATATTTTTTCTTCGCTATTAATAGAATTAGCTATTTCTAATTCTGTTACAACAACTAAATCCATAGCTTGAGTGTCTATATCATAAACTGTTATTGTTTTCCAACCAGTAGTTTCTTCAAAACCATCAATATCTTGTAATTGTTTTGTTACTACATAATATAATTTCATATTAATTATTTTTAAGGTTAATATTAATATTTAAAAACTCTTTGCCCAATTCAGCTATGGGATGTCTGCCAGTCTTTCATGCACTCGACACATTCCAATAAACACAACCTCCTGATAATGGTTTAATACTTTGCCACAGGTATCAATGCGTGGTATTTCCCTTTAGTATCGTTTATCTTCAATCAAAGAGTTTATATTATAAGTTTTCTTTAAATTGTTTACATCCATGATTCGTGTGTATATATTTTAAATGCTATTACAGCAAAAAATACTAAAAGAATAATAGCTGATAATAGTTTAATAAATTTGATTATGTTTTTGGTGTTTAGTTTCATTTTATTTAGTTTTTAATTAGTTAAATAAGAATACTTAGGTAATAACATACGTGCAAAAATCAGCCTTTCCCCAAAGTTTGTTTTTAATTAAACGTCATTATTACCTAAGATTTACTTCTAAATAGCATTACTACCTCTACTTTATGTTTCAGGATTGTAAAGTATATAATGCAAATCCATAAATTGCTAATGCTACTATCACTAAGCAAAATAATATCCAAATTACTTGTTTAATATTATTTCTCATAATTTTTTTGTTTTATTAAAATAGAAGAAAGGAAAAACCTTAAAACCTAGACACACTAATATCAAGTAAATAATATTGTTAATATTTTATTTTTCTTCTATAATTTTTTAAATTAACAATATTGTTTTGTTTTTTCACTTGGATTCTCGATATACTCTTTGAATTCTTGAAGCATTTCTTCATTTGTATTAAATGCAAGCGATTTGCATCCAACATTTACTATACATCCTTTATCTAGAAATCTAATACCTACTTCATAGTTTTTCAATATTTCAATAGGAGTTCTTTGCACTTTAATTGCTGAATCAAGTAAATGATGACCATCCATTTGTAATTCTGGAGATGTTAATTCTCTTAACACAGCTCTATTTAAAGCCCTAGCTTCTTGTTCTTCGTATTGATTGTTTTCATTCATAATTGTATTTAATTTATAATGTTAAATTGTAAAATTAATAATTTATTTTGTTAATTTATCTTTTATAACCAAAAAACACACACATAGGAATAGTATCACAATAATTAGCATATTTAGTAATGGTAACACCATAACTATCTAATAATCTAACATAGGATTCTTCTCTATTTTTAATATCTATATGTTTTTGTAATTCTAAATTTTCTCTAGCCATTAAGAATGTCATAGCTAGTTTTGTCCCTGGTTGAGTTTTTTCAAGTACTATTTTTGTATTTTTATTAAATGTTCCAAAGAAATCTAAAAATATACCATCATATTTTTTAATATCTAAGCCTGCTACGTTTCTATTGAATATGTTTACACCTTTAGGTTTTATTTGTTGCATACCTTTAAAAGTATTCACTTTTATTTCAGTACAATCAACTTTTTTACCATCTTCTATAAACATTTTCTCTAAACCAAAATACAAATTAGGTAATGTTAATACATATGTACATGTTTTAAAATAAAGGAATACACTATTTCTAATGTATCCCTTTGAAGGCCCTGGTACATACATTTACCACATTAATTTAACTCCATTTACTGAAAATTCCTTAGATGGTATTTCTACAACAGCTTCACCAATAGTAATTATTGATGGTTTAACCGGTGTTGTTTTTTGTAAATGAGTAACACTAACAGTGGCAGGTTGTTGTTGTTCTTTGTTTTTTAATTTCCTATGTCCTTTGTTTATCTTTTCATAAGATGCTTTAGAAGATATTTGAGTATATGTACGACCAATAGATTTAGCATATGCTTCACGCTCTTTTTTAGTTGTTTCACTTACAAAGAACATTTTGTAAATAGTGTTTGATTCTTCTTTTGAATAAGGTTTAAGTTTTGTTTTCATTTTTATAAATTATTAGTATTAATATAAATTGTTAACAAGTAATTGTGCCTGTAGAAATTACTTAAAAACTACAGGCACTAAATGCACTACTTACGCATCTTTTCTAAATCCTCCATAGACATATTCTCAAGCTCTTCATCTTGTTTACGAGCAATGATATTGTCAATCTTTTGGTTATGAAGTTTAATTTGAGCTTCATTACGAGCAGCATTTGCTTCAAATGTTTTAGTCAAATAAACATCTTTAAGGATTTGAAATCTTAATGTATTCTCTGGATCAGTTGCTGTTACAACACCACTTTCATTTAAGAAATCTAAATCACCGGTTGGTTCAAGTTCGTTAAGAATATCATTTACATTCTTAATAGTACGAGCTAACATAGCTCTTGAACAGTCCCACAATTGCTCAACCGTAAGGGAGCCTTTCTCTGTGTTGAATCTAAGTTTCAACTGACTTGCTTTTTTGTACATGGTTTTATGTATTTAAAATTAATAAAATAGTATTCCCACCAGGTCTCGAACCTGGACTCTTTAGTACCAAAAACTAACGTGTTACCAATTACACCATGGGAAAATATCGAAGAGAAAGAGCTGAACTAAGATGCGTAAATCTTAACGGAGTCTCCAAACATGTAAGTCTTCCTCTTCTAATTTATATATGCCTGACTAATACAGACTGTAAACCGTCAACGCTTAGATATATAAATTTGTATCCCTGGGAAGAATCGAACTTCCGACAACCTCTACGTTTGAATGAGGTGCTCTACCTAACTGAGCTACAGGGAAATATTAAATGGCTTTGTTTATAATTGCTCATTCTATTACAATTTTCCTTTGTATCTCTACTCTCTAAGCGTGGGAAATCCCGACTCTCTTAGTGTGGATAACTAGGACCATGTATAGGTTTACTTTATGAGAATTCCACTCATCATTTGCAAAACAGGTATAAACTTAGCTACACTACCTCTTAGTGTGTAGTACCATTTTAATTAATTATTTTGTTGATTCATATAACCATTGTGTGCCATTAGCTGTAGTATGTATAAATGGTAATTCGTAGCCACAATCTATTTTAACTACATGCCCATCTTTAAATTCTAAGCCATCACTTAACACTTCACATTTACCTTCAAGATCTCCATGGTCTAAGTGAAATTGTAAATCTTTCTTTTCGATTTTTAAATCATAACCATCATGACATATCCATATAAAAGGATTCTCTGCTGTTTTACCCATATCACTAGATGATAAGAGTGTACATAATGCTGGTTGTTCGCAATCATTTTCTTCACATGATAATGTGAATGCTAACAATATTGTTAACATAAAAAATAGTTTTTTCATTTGTTTTTGTTTATTTAATTTAATTTGTCACAAATATATTATTCTTCTTCACCACTACCAAATACTTCATCCCATTCTTCTTCTGTTGCTCCAGAGATAAGAAATTCACGTTGACTTGGAGTTAAATTAGGCCATACATTCTGAGCTAGTTCACCTTTATGATGTCTATATAGCTCATCATTAGTAACAGGCAAGTCAATGGTATGTTCCTTGCCTGTTAAACTAGATGTTTTAGTGATTTTCATTAGAATGTTACTCTAACTACTCGTTTGTGTGAACCACCAAGTTTTAATATAACTTCATCTCTAACTGTTGAGTTAAAGCCTAATCCACTTAGTTCATTAGTTACACTATCAACCATTGTAGTGTTTGCTAACACTTCCATCACTTTACGATGAACAATTAAATCACCTTTTAAATTTTCATTATGAAATGATCTAATATTACCACCAGACTGTGCATTTTCTAAGAAGAAGAAATAATATTTATTACCAACTTCATTTTCACCCCAATGATTAGGAGATAAGCTAACTAATTTCACTTTGTGAAACTGACCAGTTTTAAGTCCATATATTTCTTTCTCAACACCAAATCCTTCTGTTGGTTGTAAATAATGCTGAATAGTAAACTCACCATCTTTATATGTCACCTTAGCAACTTTAACATCTTGTTTATGACTAAGACCTCTTGGATATTCATATTGAAATTGTACTCCCATAAATTCAATCTCAGCTTTAAAACCTTGACTGTTTCTATTGGAATAGTTTTTAACATAAAATTCAAACTTGGTATCTTTTTCAGGAAACTGAGGATATGTAATGTTTTCAACAACCTCTTTTTTATAGTCTCTTTTATGAGCTTGAGGATTAATGATGTCAATATCTAAATTACCACCAGTTTCATGACTAACCTTGTTACCATAATAAATATGGTTTCCTGGTTGTTCTTCACAGTGAGCATCTAAATCTGAATCATCTCTTGTATCATCAGCCCACATAATAGAAAATCTAAGTACACCATCAACTTTACCACCTTGAGATGCTACAGCATCCTTAATCATAGATTTACCGGCAAGATTACCATTAAATGTCCAACTGAAATTATTATCCCATTTGAATATTTTCTTGCTCTCTGGATCTTTTGCTGTTGTCAGCGTGACCATGTTATCTTCATGATTATTTTCAATAAATGCTTCCACACTTGTGCATGTAGGAAGAATACTATACATAAATGTATTAATATCTACTTCTTCCACTTGATCAAATTCATTAAGCTTATGCCTTGTTGATTTAGATGGTTTAACTGCATCAAATAAATGAACATCCTTTTGTTTATTACCACCTTCTGAATTAAGATGTAATATTTCATTAGCGATGATATCATCAACTGTTGCTAATCTTCTGTTAAATGAGGCTGTATAACCATTCTCATCAACAAATACTTTTGCTTCTTTAATTTGCTTTTCTGTAATAGGTGCTGTTGCTTTCATATAATTTGCTGGATCTACTCGTTTATTCCAATTTAGACATGCTTTATTTAATTCCATTCCTTGAGATAATTCAGAACACAGCACGCCTATTAATGTGTTTCTAAATTTAGCTAAAGGATTATCAAATGAATTCTTCCAACACCAGTTGTCAAAATTCTTTTCTAATACATTTTGATAAAACTCTGCATATGGTATTATAGCATTTATTTTACTAAGATGAGCTGTACCATCTAATAATGAGCCTTGATTAATTAAATCTTTAATTAAATACAATGTATCAACAGATATTTCATCCATACCTCTTTTAAATACATTCTTAGCATCTCTGTAATCAGCTTGAATAGATTCAATAGATCCTTTATTACGTTTAACAAAATCTTTATCTAAGTAAAGAGACATATGTTCAAATGTGTACACCTGATTAGCAGTTACAACACCATATTGTTCAGCTTCAGTTTGTGTATAACGTTTAACATTTTTATCAATACCTAGTTTATAAGTAGCTTGATCTTTTTTACAGCTTTCATATGGAAGAGCTTTAAGTTCTTCAAAAGTTTCAAAGAATACATCTTGAATAGGTGCTTCACGTAGTAATTTACTAAGTTTAACAGCTGTAGATTGGTACTCTTCAGTTCCAGGGATGAAATCAAATAATGTAATTACATTGTTATTATCATCAATAGCTATTATGTTTCCATATCTTCTAATGAAATTATTACAATGGTTACAATTATGTATACTACTTGCAGGATCACGAAATATTGGATCATCATTAAATGACTCCAAATATTTCTCCCATATTTTTTTACCACTAACAGACGATCTGAATAGTTGGCCAGTTCTTTGTATTACATCAAACTGGACTTGCATTTGTTCTCTGAATTTCTTCATAAAATGTTTGTATTATTCTGTGCTACTTATTTCACAACAGAAGATTAAAAAATAGATATTTTGTGACTTTTAACATTGTCACTATGTACACCTAAATAATAGGCTACATCTTTATCTGTTTTCACTGGAATATTTAATGTATTAAATATTTTCCATTTAAATTTTCCGGATTTTGTCTGTACCGAAACCTTGTCTACTCTTTTTAGATGAATTACCAATCGTTTCATTTGTTTGTGTTTTAATGGGTTTTAATAATAAATTAACTTCTAACCACCTCATATCATCTTCACTATAAGCGAAGAAATCAAATATTCTATGTTTATTAGTAATATCATAGGTGATGTTCTTTTTTGCACACGTTTCACTAAGATTCTTATAATTAATATTTATAGGAACATAGTAACGTTGCCAATATTTTAATTCTCTTTCCATAATGATGTATTTAATTGAAATAACAAGGGCAGAAATATATTCTACCCTTGAAATTTCTGCTATTAATCACTACTATCAACATGTAGGATTTCTTTATGGTCATGATCAATATACACTTTATGTGTACCTCTCATTGAATATGTGCTACAATCTATTTCTTCAACTGGTTGTATTCTTTCACTATCCATTCTAGAGAATTCATGACCATCATTGGCCCAACCAAGGTCTGTATAACCTTGTTTTTTAATTAAATTAGCTACTAACTTTAAATTCTGATCTTTGTTTGTGTTTAACATGGTTTAAATGATTTGCTTAGTTTTATCTGATTGTATAACTTGTTTAATAGGTGTTTTATATACAGCAAGATTATCAATAATGTGTCCATCATTACTAAACATTAGTACAATTGCTATTCTGTTATCAAGTTCATCTTTAGTAATTTCTATCCAAGAACCACTATCATCTTCATAACTATCTACATCAATATTAAATCTTTCAGTAAATGGTTCACTGTTTTCCATTGCTTCAGCAATTAAATCTCTAAGGTTGATCTCTTTGAGCTCACCTTCTTTATTCTGTTTGAAATATTTATTTTTATTCATTTGATTTGATTTAATTATCTTCGTTTAAATATTCAACTATAAACCAGGCTGGTATCCAAGTGAATAACCCCATCCACCACTGTTGTAGTAGATAGGGTATCCCCAACCATATCAAATTAAATACACAAACATTGATAAGTTTCTTTATACTATACATACTATTGCTATATTATCTGGTTATGTATTTTTTTAATATTTATTAAAATCCACACACCTGCAATAAACCAAATAACACCTATTATTCTAAAAAGTGTAAGTATTATTATATTTTCTAATGAGGGAATTGGTGATATTATAAATATAATTCCTAAATAAAGAAATGCAAGTGTTAGCAAAAGCACAAGTGTTGTTCTAATTAATCTCTTCATGATTTAAATAAGATTTATGTTCTGAGTATGTTGTTATTAAATGTTT
>Ga0070747_1000255_pt1 | contig 27433 bp, 24 predicted proteins | sample VirMetDEL_Mar_31_FD_77321 | JGI IMG/M metagenome (GOLD analysis project Ga0070747, IMG submission 77321) | Aqueous microbial communities from the Delaware River and Bay under freshwater to marine salinity gradient to study organic matter... | ecosystem: Environmental > Aquatic > Marine > Coastal... | reverse complement strand
GACGAGCCGCCTGTGGACGAGCCGCCTGTGGACGATCCTAAGAAGCCCAAAGGCGACAACTCTGACGCCAACTGCAAGGGCGGCAATGACCATGACCGCGACGACTTCGACAGTGACTCGCAAGAGAACGCCGAGAACAAGTGTGACTAAACCATGACCGATCAGAAGATATGTCTGGTTCCGGGGTGCGTGCGCGTTTGGCGCACCCCAACCTCCAGAGTATGCCAAAGGGAAAACCAATGAACAAAGTTCTACTGATTGTCATAGTGGCCCAGGGGTGCAGCATTGAAAATGTAGACCGCACCACCGTGACCATGTTCGATATGCCTTCGATGGAAGTATGCGAAGCACATGCCATAATCCTAGACGACTTACGCAATCAACGCGCAACGTGCATCGAACGAGCCACCGAGGGAGAAAATCAGTGAAGGTGCGTGGGGCCGGTCGAGCAGAATGTACGGCGCATTTGGTAGCACGGACCAACCATAACCAAGGTTAAAGTTTGGCCCCACGCAACGAACACTAAGCAAATAGAGAGGACACAGTCAATGGGCAGAGGGCGTAAAAGAACCCAAGATTTGGCGGAATACAGATACGCGGCGTCGCGCAAGTTCCAAGCCAACGGCATAATCGTAGGGTCGGTGCACAAATCTATCTACGAAATGGGCGGTGAGGAGTTCATGGATTGGCTAATATCCAACACCCCGAAAGGGTCAACGTTGGCTGAGTCACTAACGGCCATCGCCATAGACCTAATGAATGAAACTAAGGAGATCATAAAATGAAGGTGGCAACCGTAGACCTCGAGACATTCTGGAGCAGCCTGCACTCGCTGACCAAGATGTCGCCGATCAAGTACTGCATGAGTCCGTTCACCGAGATTATCAGCTGCGCGTTTAAGTTCGGTGATGAACCAACAGAGGTCGTGTTCGGTGAAGAAGCCGTGAAGCGGTACGCCGCCAAGGTGGACTGGTCCCAGTATCTAGTTGTGGGGCACAACCTGTCGGCCTTTGACGCCATGATCCTTGCTTGGCGCATGAACATGAAACCCAAGATGTGGGGCTGCACGCTGGCTATGGCGCGGCCCATACACTCCAAGGACGTCGGGCTGTCTCTCGGTGCGCTCGTCGAGCACTACGGGCTAGGCGTAAAGAACAACCATGCGCTGGTGCAGACCAAGGGCAAGTACCTGAATGACTTTACCCCCGAAGAGATTGAGGACATGCGCAAGTACAACGCGGACGACGCGGACCAGTGCTTCGGACTGTTCAAACTACTGCGCAAGCAGACGTCCAACGACGAGTTACGACTCATCGACATGACAATCCGTATGCTGGTGGAACCGTTGTTCGAGTGTGACGCCGACCTTCTCATGAACACCTACGAGGAGGAAGAAGTTCGCAAGGAAAAAGTGCTGATAGACCTCGGTAAAATCCTGTACAACGACGTGCCTATGCGTGCGTCCACTCGCATCATTCTGGGGTACAACTTGGCTGACCCTGACGAGATCAAGAAGATGCTCATGTCGGCGGCTAAGTTCAAAGACGTACTGGAAGCCCTCGGCGTGGACGTGCCGATGAAGACGTCGATCACCACGGGTAAGGAAATCCCTGCCTTGGCCAAGTCCGACCAAGCGTTCCTTGATTTGCAGGACCACGACAACCCGTTGGTGGCAGCAGCTGCATCCGCGCGTCTCGACGCCAAGAGCACCTTGTTGCAGACGCGCATCCAAGCGTTCTACGACGCGCAGAAAGCACACCCGCTCGGCAGAGTCCCGATCCCGCTGAAGTACTACGGGGCCGACACCACGGGGCGCTGGTCAGGATGGGGGTACAACCCGCAGAACCTTCCACGCATCAACCCCGACGACCCGAAGCCGTCCGACGCACTTCGGAAGGCGCTCCGCGCACCCGACGGGTACAAAGTCGTCGTCGCCGACCTCTCCGGTATCGAGCTGCGGGTGAACATGTTCTTGTGGCAGGTGCCCTACGCCATGAAGCTGTTTCAGGATGATCCCGAGAAAGCAGACTTGTACCGATACTTTGCGGCCAACAACCTGTACGGCGTAGCCGAGCCAGCCGTGACCAAGCCGCAGCGGCAGGTCGGTAAGGTGGCGCACTTGGGTCTGGGCTTCGGCGCGGGCGGGCCTACCTTCCAGAAGGTCGCCAAGATCATGGGCGGCATCGACATGAGCGAGAACGAGGCTCAGGGCGTTGTGCAGCAGTACCGTCAGGCGCACCCCGAGATCACCCGTGGCTGGAGGACATGCCACAACGCTTTGCAGGGTATCATGTTCGGCATGGAGGGGGCCGCGCTTGACCCATGGGGGATGATTACCCCGGTTGCTGAAGGGCTGAAGACACCCAAAGGCATGATCCGTTATCCCGATCTTCGCCAAGAGCAGGACGACGACGGGCGGCTCGAGTACGTCTACGGTAAAGGGCGGAACAAGGCGCGCATCTACGCAGGGAAGATCGACGAGAACATCGTGCAGCACTTGGCGCGCAACGTGATCGCCGACAACGCGCTGATGGTCCAGCGAAAGACAGGGTACAGACCGGTCCACACGGTCCACGACGAACTGGTCTACATCGCGCCGGACAACCAAGCGCAGCAGCTTCTGGACGACGTTCAGGCGATTATGCGCACCCCGCCAACGTGGTGGCCAGAGCTTGTTGTGTGGAGTGAAGGCGACATCGCGCAGACATACGGAGACGCAAAGTAGTAGACACGTACGATGCCATGTGGCAGGATACAGGACTAAACGCACACAAAGGAGAGGCTTTTGGAACTCACTAAAGCGTGGAGTTACTCCGCATTAACCGCATACGAGACGTGTCCACACCGGTTCAACCTCACACGCGTGACGAAGCAGGTCAAAGAACCCCAGTCGAAAGAAATGAACTGGGGGAACAAGGTCCACAAGTCCTTGGAAGAGTACGCCAAAGGCAACAAGCCACTGCCCGAGGGCATGAAACAGTGGGCCAAGTACGTCGACAAAATCCTAGCGCGCGATGGCAAGCGCGTTATCGAGCAGCAGGTTGCGCTGACTAAAGACCTGCGCATGACCTCATGGTTCGCCAAAGACGTCTGGGTGCGTGGCATCATTGACCTTGGTGTTGTCGGCGACAAGCGCGCGTACCTCATGGACTGGAAGACAGGCAAACACCGCCCCGACTCTGACCAGATGAAGCTGTTCGCCGCGCTGGCGTTTGCCGCGTACCCATGGGTCGACGAGGTCGTGACAGGCTTTATCTGGCTCAAGGAAGGCAAGTTCGACAAGGAGCTGTTCAAGCGCGAGCAGCTACCGGAAATATGGTCTGAATTTCTACCACGGCTAAGTCGTGTCGCGCGTTCGTACGACGAGGACAAGTGGAAGAAGAACCCAAGCGGCCTGTGCCGCAACTGGTGCCCCGTCGGCAAATCCAACTGTGAATTCTGCGGAGAGTAAACATGGGCATGACGCCGGAGGGTAAGGTCAAGAAGGCCGTAAAAGCATATTTCAAAGAGCTAGGCGCATGGTACTATATGCCCATGTCAAACGGCATGGGACGCGTTGGATGCCCAGACTTCATCGTCTGCTACCGAGGTCTGTTCTTTGCCTTTGAGACGAAAGCACCGGGGAAGATAAACAATGTCACCCCCAATCAGGAACGCGAGATATTTGAGATCATCCAAGCGGCTGGTGTTGCCGTGGTGGTCGACGACGTCAAGCAAGTAAGGGATACGATTGATGCCAAAATCATCGCCAACAGAATTACGGACGAAGGCGGCTTACAACAAAAAACCTTCAGTCCAGAAGAAGCGAGTCGCCCAGAATAAGGCGCGGCGCGAAGCTATCGCCGACGGTCGTGCGTCGAAGGGAGACGGCAAAGACGTCGACCACAAGAAACCGCTCGCCAAGGGCGGCAGCACGTCCAAGTCGAACACGCGGGTAACGTCGCAGAAGGCCAACCGTGGCTGGCGCAAGGACAAACCAGAAATGTACGGGAAGGGGAAGTAATGGGAATTTTTGGATCAAGCGCTAATAGCCTCTTGGGAGGGACGCTTGGCAACAGTCAGCAAAGCTCTTTGCCTACCGCGACCCAACAGCAGATGGCCGGATACTACAACCAAACCCGCCGGTACACATCCGACGCAGAAACGCCAGTGGATACTGCGCCCATGTTGCTCAACGTAAACATCCAGATCGAAGAGATCGAGAATGGGTACTTGTTTACGCTCGGGCGCAAAAAGATGCACCTGACCGAGCTGGACGGGATCGGAGACATTATCCTCAGCCGTATCGCGGCTGATCGCATACTAAACAAATAGGAGAGAACACATGGATTACCTGTGGTTGGGCGTCGCCTTCATGGCGGGGCTGGTGGCGGGGCTGTCCGTAACGCTTAGGCTCGCTACGTGGGTGCACCTAATGCTACGAGAGGCGATCAGGCGGGAACGGCGCGCGAGGGACATCTACCAAAAAGCACTGGAGCTGCACTATGGACGACGCTGAAGCGCGCACGTGGGCCTACATTCTCAAGAACCGCAAGGCTAGCGACGGGCACATCGCGACTTCCTGCGACGTGTCTATGTCGTTTGTGCGCAAGCTGAAGGACCGCATCGCATCCCCCAACTGGCAGGAAGAGGTGCAGCCAAACGTGCGTGACTACAACATCGGCAGCTCTGACTACGCAAAGCGCAAAATCCAACCGTGGGCCATATGGCTGGAGTATCAGCTTAACCCGTGGGACGCGGACATTGTGAAGCGCATCCTGCGCACCAAACCCGGCGAGCGGCGGCTCGACTACGAGAAGATCATCCACATCTGCATGGAACGCATCGAACAGCTGGATAACGGCAAAAACCCTGGAGACGAAAATGCTGCTATGGCCAAAGAAGCAGGCGCTGGTACTGAAACCCAGAAGCCCTGACCAAATTATAAACACCATCCCGACAGCACGACTCATGAGCGTGAAAGGCGTACCGTACGTCGCGGTGCCTCACAAGCTGGTAGAGACAAAAGCACTGCGGGCTATGGGCTACATGGCTCCATCCCCCATCAAGTCCTACTACGACTGGCCGGGCCAATACAAACCGTTCAGCGCTCAGCAAGATGCGGCAGCGTTTCTTACCCTGCACGACAGGGCGTTCAACCTCAGCGAATTGGGCACCGGTAAGTCCTTGGCGTCCCTGTGGGCGTTCGACTACCTCAAGAAGCTCGGCAAGGTTAATCGCGCCTTGGTAATCTCGCCGTTGTCCACCCTGGAGCGTACGTGGGCCGACGAAGTGTTTAACCACTTCCCCCACTTGGATTGCGCCGTGCTGCACGGAACTGCTGCGAAGCGGAAAAAGCTGCTGGCGTTGGAGGCGGACATCTACATCGTTAACCACGACGGCGTGAAGATAATCGAGATGCTGCTCAAAGACCGACCGGACATCGACGTCATTATCGTCGACGAGGTAGCCCAGGCGGCGCGCAACGCCACGACCGATCGGTGGAAATCCATCAACAAGGTCGTCAACAAGCACGGTATCACGCGGCTATGCTGGGGTATGACCGGTACGCCGACGCCAAACGCGCCTACCGACGCTTGGGCACAGTGTCGCCTTATCGTGCCGCATAACGTCCCGCCATACATGAGGCGCTTCAAAGATCAGGTGATGAAACAGATCACCCAGTTCGTCTGGGTACCTAGAGGCGAAGCCACCACGATAGTCCACGAGGCGATGCAGCCAGCGATCCGGTTCACCCGCGACGAGTGCGTAGACCTACCGCCGCTTATGTACGAGACCCGCCACGTCCAGATGACAAAAGATCAGGACAAAGCGTACAGCGAGATGCTAGCCAAGATGCGCACCGAAGCCGACAATGGCGAGATCACAGCGGTCAACGAAGCGGTCAAGATGGGCAAGCTGGTACAGATCGCCTGCGGCGTGGTGTACGGCAACGACAAGACCGAACTCACGATCCCTCCGACGCACAGGATCAAAGAGACCCACGACATCGTGGCGTCTGCCGAGGGCAAGGTCATTGTGTTCGTGCCATATGTATCTTCCATCAAGTACGTCGCTGCAGAACTGGCTAAGGCTTTCTCTGTTGAGATCATCCACGGTGGTGTGAAGAAAGACGACCGAGACCGCATCCTTGGCGCGTTCCAGAAATCAAAAGACCCCAAGGTTCTGGTGGCACAACCAGCCGCTATGTCCCACGGTCTGACGTTGACCGCTGCATCCACCATCGTGTGGTACGCGCCTGTCACGTCGAACGAAACTTTCGAGCAGGCCAACGGTCGGATCAACCGCCCTGGCCAGAAGATGAACAACTTCATCATCATGCTGGAAGGCACGCCAGTAGAACGGCGCATCTACGCACGGCTCCAGAGCAAGCAGAAAATGCAAGGGGCTTTGCTGGATGAAATCAAGTCCACGCGCGAAGAAGACGCTTGACAGGCGCTCCGCTACGGTGCTACTTGTTACGGTCTAAGCCCGTGTAACCACGTATGGAGGTATTCATACCATGAAACTACTGACGCCCGAAGAAGTCGCGACCAAGCTTGGTTTGACCAAGCTATCGCTAAAGGGCCTACGACTACGCGAGAAGTCCTTCCCCGCTCCAGTGAAGCTTTCTACGAAAGTGTTTCGTTGGGATGAGGTGGACATTGAAAACTGGCTAGAAACACGAAAGGAGAACACAGATGGCTAAAATGACTGAAGCAGACGACGTCACACTGCTTAAATTGTTCATTGCGCTGCGAGACCGACGAGCTGAACGTAAAGCTGCATACACTGCAGACGACGCGAGCGACCGCGAGCGGCAAGACAAGATCGAGAACGAGTTTCTGCGCCGGTTTAACGACCGTGGCATCGACAACGTCTCGGCAAACGGCGTTGGTACCGCATATAGATCGCACAGATCGTCCGCCACCGTTAGTGACTGGGACAGCCTGTTGCAGCACGTAATACAGAACGACGCGTGGGAGCTTCTTGAGCACCGCGCCAACAAAACAGCCGTGGAGCAATTCAAGGCTGAGCACGACGACCTGCCGCCTGGTGTAAACTGGAGCGAAATGCAGGTCGTAAATTTCCGTCGTAAATGAGGTAACCCATGTCGAACGATATGATCGCTATCAAAGGGGATAAGCTCCCTGCCCACCTACGCGCCAAAGAAAAGGTGGAGAACAAGTTCGCCTCCGCGCAAAGCAGCGGTGGATACCCAGTGGTGTCCATCAAAGGTAAGGTGTTCCACCTGCAACGGGGTGACGAGCGCACCCTGATCGCCAAGCCAGACGACGACGAAGAGCCAGCGCGTGCTCTGGAGGTCGTTATCCTCGACAGCAACCCGAACAAGTCAAAGGTGTACTACGCTGGCGGGTACGAAGAAGGCAGCAAAGACGCGCCTGACTGTTACTCCAACGACGGCGTTGCTCCGGCGGCGGACGCAGAGGACCCACAGTCCAAGAAGTGCGCTACCTGCCCACATAACCAGTGGGGTTCCCGCATCACGGAGAACGGCAACAAGGGCAAGTCTTGTGCGGACTCCATGCGTCTGGCCGTAGCACCCGCAGGGCAACTTAACGACCCGATGCTGCTGCGCGTACCCGCTGCGTCCCTCAAAGTACTGGGACAGTATGGTTCACAACTGGCTAAGCGTGGCGTTGCGCCAGAGCACGTCGTCACTCGGATCGGCTTCGACTACAACGTGGCATACCCAGCGCTGACGTTCAAAGCCATGGGGTTCATCGACGAAGCCCAGCTGGCCGAGATGGAAGCCGTGCTCGTGTCCGAGCGCGAGACGCTGGATAACATCACAGGTGTGACTAACGCACCTTTGACACCGGCAGAGAAAGAGCCTGACAACGGCGAGAAGAAGGACGTATCGACTGCTTTCGGTGCGTCTTCGGGTCCAGACGAGGGCGAAGCCCCTAAGAAGGCCAAAAAAGACAAAAAAGATAAAAAGAAAAAGAAGGACAAAGAGCAGCAAGCCGCTGAAGATGGCACGCTCGAAGAGTCTCAGGAAGCCTCAGCGCAACAAGATGTTGTGGATGAGAAAGAACCGGTCACTAAGTCTGCTGACGACTATGACAGCATCGAAGACGCGTTGGATAACCTCGACTTCGACGACTAAAGTGTGCAGTATTGAACAGCCGAGGATCACACCTCGGCTGTTTTTTCGGCAACAAAATACATACAGCAGGTGAATTATGGACGCACAAGAGTTTCTTGAGCTGGTGCTGCCGACCGAGGGTAACAAGGTTTTGGCTTTGGCCGAGACCGCCCCCGACGGGCGCACGTGGTTCAAATACAAGAAGTTCTCCGACACCGCATCTATGGCGCGAGCCGCGCGGAACTTCGACTCTGACGGCAGGACGGTTTACTTTGCCGTTAACGGCTTTGGGGACTGGTACGAAGACGAGACCACAGGCAAGAAGCGCCTGCGCACACAGGAAAACGTCGTAGCGTGTCGATCACTGTTCGACGACTTCGACGTAGACCCCGCGAAGAACGACAAGAACAGAGCCTTGGGCAAGCCGGTTACGGCGTACGACACGCAACCCGAGGCAATGGCCGACATAGTTAAGCTGGCTAAAACGTTGCGCCTAACCCCCACGATCACCTCATCTGGTGGCGGCTACCACGTTTACTTTGTTCTCGACCAAGACGTAGCGCCCCATGAGTGGGAAGACATGTCCGCCATGAAGCGGGACATCACCAAACACCTGAACATATTGGCTGACCGAGCCGTAGACGTTGACAGCGCGCGTATCCTGCGGCCTGTCGGTGCTCACAATCTCAAGTACGATCCGCCTAGAGTTGTCACCGTGGTCAAGGTCGGCAAGACCTACAGCCAAGAGCACGTCCGCGCTAAGCTGGAAGAATACATCAAGGCCAACAACGTAGCGCCCGCCCCGTCCGCCAACAAAGCCAAGGGTGGCATGGCTAACCGCTTCGCAGCTGCGCTAGGAGAGTACCCACCGTCGTACCCTGACAAGATTGCGGACCTGTGCAACGCGATCAAAGAGTTCCGCGACACAGGCGGGGACATTCCTGAACCGCACTGGCACCGTGCCATCGGTGTGTTGAAACACTGCGAAGGCGGCGAAGAGAAAATCCACGAGTGGAGCAGCGGATACGACGGGTATTCCTCCCAAGAGACCCAAGCCAAGATCGACGAGTGGTCCACAGGGCCGACCTCGTGCGACCAGATGGACAGTATTATCGGTTGCCGCGCTACGTGCCCGTTTGCCGACAAATGCAAAAACCCTATCCAGCTTGGCTACGTGGAGGACTCTGGGTCCGTCGACGCACTGAACAAGTCGGACGACGACGAAGAGGCAGACGACTCATCAGCACCAGCAGCCAGCGCCCCCAAGGCCGCAGCGCCAAAAGCAAAGTTGCCAAACGGCGCGACGATCGAAGGGCAGATCATCCCGTGGTGGCCCGCGCAGGGGTATCGCTGGAACGGCGCTATGCTCTCAAGGGCGCACACAGACGAGGATGGTATCGTCAACTGGCGTCCGTTTTGTCGGTCGTTTGCGTTCCCCTTGAACAGGGTACGCGACGCCGAGGGTACGTGGGTCATACAATGGCGCGCGAAAGAGAAAAACGGAGCTTGGCGTGACTTCTTCATGCCTACTTCAGAGCTGGCTTCGACGGACATGATGGCGAAAACACTCGCCGCCAACGAGGTCTTTTTAGCAAGAACTAAAAACGCGAGGAACGACATGGCAGAATTTACAGAAGGTCTCGTCGAAACGCTGCAAGAGTGGCGCGTAGAGACCAAAACCTACAAGCAGTTCGGCTGGGCCGATAACTATTCAGGGTTCATCCTTGGCACAACTATGATTACGGCGAACGGAGAGCAGCCGGTTCTCTGCGACGACACGGTTCCCGCCGACATTGCGCTGGATTTCGGCCAGTCGGGTACTACCGACGACTGGGTCCGCAACATCGACAAGCTGTACAACCGACCTGACGCGGAGCCTTTCCAGTTTGCGCTGTGCCACGCGATGGGTTCAGTGCTTGTCGAGATGTTCGGATCATCCAACTGGCACGGGTTACCTCTGGCTTTCACAGGCGCGGGCGGCACGGGTAAATCCACAGCGTGCAAGATCGCCTGCGGGTTCTTTGGCAGACCCAAACTCATGGAACGCCAGACTGGTGAGCAGGGTTCCACGCTAAACGCGGCGATCAAGCGCATTGGCTCTATGGGTTCTGTTCCGGTCCTGCTGGACGAGTTCTCTGGCCGTACACCCGACGAGCTGACCCGTACGGGCTACGCGCTCGCTAACGGGCGTGACAAAGAGCGACTGTCTTCCAGCGGCAAGTTCGCCACAACAGGCGACGAGTGGTATAAGAACAGTTTCATCACGTCGAACGACTCGCTGCAGGAAGCCATATCCACGCTCAAAGCCGGATACCGCACCGAGGCCACGCAGCTGCGCTACTTTGAAGTGAAGCTGCCGAAGGACTATCGCAACAAGGTGTTCGCCGACATTACGCAGCAGTTCATCGAGCACCACATGGACAACGTCTACGGGGCGGCGTTCCGCCCGTACATCCGGTTCATCATCAAAAACCAAGACTGGGTTCGCAGACAGATTGCTGCGGCGCGCGCCACGTTCAACCCTAAGTCAGAGGACGACAACAAAGAACGCTTCTACCGCGACGCCGTGGTGACAGCGTTGGTGGCTGGCCGCATCGCAGAGAAGATCGGCCTTATCCAGTTTGACCTCAAGATCATGAAGCGGTGGGCGACCGAGCAGATCATCGGTATGCGCGAGAGCCGCAAGAGCAGCAACACGGACATAAGCGAGCACTTGGCGCAGTTCATCGCCAGTCTGCCAGGTCAGCTGATCGTCACCAAGCGTTACGGCGACAACCGCAACAAGACGGCGGTCGAATACCACCAGCCGCTACGCGTGCCCGCCGTGGGCAGGGTGTGTACCGAAGACAAGCTGGTGTACATAACCGTCAAGTGCATCAGCGACTGGTGCAAGGACAACGGCGTTGCTCTCACTGACTTGCGCGAAGAGATGGACAGGGTAGACCTTCTGGTTCGCCTGTCGGACAACAAGCCGTCGCAGCTCAAGCGCATCGCCAACGGTACCGACTTGCCCGCTATCACGGCACGTTGTGTACAGATGAATTACGACAAACTGTTCGGGGCGACATCGTTGCAGGTTGTCGGAGGAACTCAGCTCGAAACAGCACAAACACAAGGAGAGGCGTGATGGCCATAACTTTTAACGACGACGTAAGAATATACGAGAGCGTACCTAGCCTGATGGGGGCAACCAAGAAGTCCTCCTACAGTGTTCAGGAGCACGCGGTGCAGATTTCCGCCAACTTGGACAGGCGCATAGCCTCAGAGTTGGCCACGCACGCGGTAGACGAACTGGCAAAAATGGCTAATATGTCACCGCGTATGTTGGGGGAGCTGCTGCACTTCATAGCGCACGACATCGAGATCGGCGGGAGGTTCCAAGCGCACGTAGCAGCGATGCGCATGAGCGGTACCGACTTCAACCGATAAAAAAGCCCGATACCGGGGAGGAGCGGTACCGGGCCAGTCGTGAGACGCCAGCGGTGGGATGGCGTCTCTGGGCAAGGCATTGCAGGAGAGGAACCAATGCCTATCTCGTTCCGGCCCTAGTCTGTAGCTGACGCTCTTCTTTGCGTCGGTCTCGCACAGCACTTCTAAGGCTACTTGTCGGTGTCCGGCGGAGCGCGGTGCGATCCCCGTTGTAGAACGGTCGGACGTTATCCTTACCATCCTGTAAACCACGGAAGCGGTCAATGGCTTCATTCATGCCAGCTCTGTCGTTGTCGTCGTACGCCCGCAAATAGTCTGTGCGTATCTGCGACTGGCGGTCGCTAAACCAACGGTCGATTTCGATCTGCTGGTAGTACGTCCACTTCAGGTTCGCCACGTCGGACGACGGGATACCGGCCATGTTTGTCGCCAGATCGAACAGGTTGAATTCCTCTGGCGGCGCTACGACGTCACCGCGACGCGTGGTGAACCCGTCGTTGGACAGACGCCAGCTTTCCATCAGTGTCCGTCCGCCCTTTGGTAGCGCGGCTTCGACCGCTCTTGGGATGTTACCTTCTTGCATAAACGCAGCAGAGTTAACCAGCGACCCTATGTTGCCTGCAGTTGGGCCTAGGCCGAGCTGCGCGATAAACGCCAACATGCCATCGCGGTCCGTACTCGGCGCGGCGTACCGGCTGTCCCACGCTTGGAAAATGTCGTTCATTGACATCTTTGTGGACATGTCGACTCCCAGCATAGCGGGCAGGCCCCGCGCAACCAGCGTAGCGATCTGCGGATCGTCGATGTTGTCGCGGATGGTGCGCTCGAGGTCTTCTGGCTCGTCCTCGTCGCCGAAGGCCATCATGAATACGTCGAAAGCGATACCTGCGGCGGGCAGACCAATGGTACCGGCCAGTGTGCCAGTTGTAGCCAGAAGGTATCCAGTCAGGCGCTTAGCGGCGGCGCGCTCCCATGGCTGCATCCGTGGGTCAAACGATTGCTTGAGCGCACGCGCGTGCAGGAAGCCCATCATGATCTGGTACTTGCGGAACTGCGTCGTTACGCGCGGCAGCTTGGAGAACAACAACGACGTCTCTTCAGCAGAGAAGTCACCTTGGGTATCCTGCACTACGTTGATGGCGTACTGCTGGGCAGTCATCTCCAGCTTCTTGAGCATGGCAGGGCTTTTCTGTGCCATATCGAACGCTGCGACGGCGGACGACACGCGGTTGCTGGCCTCCACATAGCGCGCTGTCTGGTACAGCCGGTGCGTGAGGTCCGCGTACTTCTCTTTTAGTTTGTTGATGGTTTTGTACCCTGAGTCCTTGCGGTTATCCAGGTTCAGGTCCTCTTCCATACCCACATCTAGCAGGTCGCGGAGCTGCATCTCCTCAAGAAGCCCACGGTACTTTGGGTCGGCCTTGCTGGTGTCCACGGTGACCTTGTTGTTCATGTCGACGAAGCCCATGCTTACGACGGTACCGACTTGGCGCATAAAGCTGGTGTCGATCACGGAGCGCGCGACTTTGTTGCCGTTGAACAGCGCGGCCCACACGGCGGGGTACTTGCCGAAGTCACTGGCAATTTTGGCCACAGAGTAGATCGGCTGTAAGCGGTTAGTGACGTGGTACCCAAGACTGGTGGAGAGCATCATCGTGGTGTTGAACGCCAGCACTTGGTTCTCAAGCTCGGCAAGGAACCCTGAACGTGGTGTCATGAGGTCCGAGTTCTTTTCGGCAATGACGTTGTACGCACGCTGGAGGTCGCCACGGTCGCTATCTTTGGCGCTTGATACCTGTTTCTGCGCGTTCACCAACGCACCATTGATCTCGCCGCCGTGCTTCATCTGCGCGATAAGGCTAGCCTGCGAACGACCGTGCGACACGAACGACCGGATCATGTTCTGATCGTAGCCAGCGATATTCATCCGGCGTGCGCCAGACAGGCGGGCGCTGCGCTCGTCGAGCGACCGGAATAGCAAGTCTTCAACAAGCTTTTTCGCTGCCTGCTTGCTCTTGGTCGGCAGGGCAGACGAGTCTTCTGCGTTGATCGCCGCGAGAACCTTCTGGTAAACCGTGGTGCTGTTCTGGAGGCGCGACGTAGTGTCAGGTGCTTTGTCGGACGACGATGCGTACGCGAAGCTCCCCTTGTTGGCGTCACGGAACTGGTTGGCGGAACCCTGCGTGTCGAAGAACTGCACGACATAGTGCTTAGGATCAGACTTCAGCTCGTCTACCTTCTTGGTGTTGCCGTCAGCACTGTTGGCGCTTGCCGCTTTTTCAGCATCCACCAGAGCCTGCGACTTGAGAATAACGACCTTGTCGCCAAAGCGCTTGAGCGGTGCGTACGGCCCATCTAACTTGCTGTTCAGCACAAACGTCTTACCAATCCCCATGTCTTTGGCGATCTGGTTCATGTCGGCGCGCAGCACCTCCCCCTGATTGAAGATGTCCTTAACGATGCGCTGCTCTTGGGCAGTCAGCCGGTCGAACTTTTTCTTCATGATCGGGTCGATCTTCACGGTCTTATTGTCGATCTGCGGGTCGTAGCCCCACTTCTGGAAGAACGTCGACGTGGACAGGAAGTTGTTCACCAATGCTAGACGCTCTGGTGCCAGCGCTCTGGCGCGGTTGGCGATCTCGTCCACCACGTTAGTGTACGCACGGCGCGTCTGTTTGGCGGCAAGCGCGCCATTGTACCAGTCGTTAAGCGCAGGCAACGTCTTGGCGTGGTCGCGGATGAATAGCGAAATAGGCTTCAATGCGTCAATTCCGGCGTCCCAGATAGCCTTAGTGTCATCCACCACGCGCTGTGCTGTGGTCCCGAGATTATCCCCGGTCCAGTCGCGGAACTCGCGGGCTTCCTGCTTTGACGACTCATTGACGCCGAAACGTGTTGTGCCGCTGCGGGTAGTCTGGGCAGTTGTATCCGACTCGTCGTTACGCCCTACGATGACCACGTTGTCGGCATCAAAAATGATGTTGTTGAACGTCGGGTTTGCCAAGGTTGTAGGGTTGGACACCGCAGTCCGGATACCCTTAACCCCTAGGTCGTTCAGGAGCGACGACGCCATAGACATGGCCTTCGCGTTACCGCGCTCGAACTTAACGGCGCGGTCGTAGTCCGCTTGGCTAATGTAATTCTCCACCAGTTGATTGCGGATTTGCGCAGCAGCGACGCCCGTGTAGAACTGGCGTCCGGTCATCTCCTGCGGCGTCGTCACCCGATTTTCACGCAGGACGCTATCCTGCAACTCTGGCGTCATTGCTTCGAATGCGGCGAGGGCGATCGGCTGGTTCTCCAGAGTATCCCCCCAGACCATCATATCCGCGTCGTCGACCGTTACGTCCACGCGTAGCAGAGTTCCTTCCTCCACCCCGCGCTCTTTGGCTCGCTTGGTCATATAGTCGTATGCTAGGTTGTGCTCCTCGGAGACGTAGAAACCTATGCCGTTTGCGTTGTTCCCCAACCCGAAGAACCGTGGGTCCGCAACACGGAAGTCGTGCGTGCCGCCGTGTGCCCGTGTGCCGAGTTCGAGGCGCGCCGCACCGCGAGCCATGTTTACAAAGTCCTGCGCAGTCATAGCGTCAATGTTGGCGGGCCGCAGCTTACGCAACGCGCGCTTAAAGTCAGCCCACAACCCACGAACGAAGTCCCGCACCGCTGATGCGTTGTCGCTAGTTGGCGTGACACCGTGGAGAACAGCTTCCTCCAAGAAGTACGCGATGTACTCGGCCTGCAGGTTGTCAACGATTTCTGTTACCGTATCGCCGCCAATAGCGTCTCGGTCCACGGCTAGGTTCACGCGGCGCACGGCCTTCTCGGCGATGCGCTTCTCGAGCGAGTTGCCATCCATGACAGACCAGTCTTGTATCTGCTTGACCGCCGCGTTCTTCTGCTCCTTCGTCAGGATCGCGTCCATACCAATGTGACTGCCGACTTCGTGCATGACGACGGCGTGCTCTGTCCCAGGGGCAATGTTTTCAGCAAAGAAGAACGCACGCGTGACACCGCTGCGGGTTTTAACCACAACGCCAAACGGGGATTTCGCGTCCAAGATGTCACCCAGCTGCGAGGAGTCGATGTCGACTTCACCTGCCATGACCATACCGATCATGTCGTTGGGGTTCCGCACCACGGTAACGCGCCAATCGGAGTCCTTACCGATGAGCCAGCCTAGCGCCTGTCGAACATTACCAGCTACAACACCTGCGTCGGTGCCCTCCATTGAGGCTTCAATTTCCCCAACAGAAAACTTCGGCGCTGGCGGCGCAACGATCTTCTTTTTCTTTTTGACCTCGACAGTTGGCGGCTTGGCAGCGCCGCGAACGCCCCTGTCTGGCTCTGGCCCTACTACTTCGCCTTCGACGCCTGCTGGTTCGACGGCCACGCTAGCTGCTTCTTTTGGAGCTGCTGGCGTTTCGGAAACTACTTCGGCGTCTTCGACTATGGCTTGCGCCCTGCCTCCATCCGGTCCACTACGCGCTGCTCGATCCGGCTCAGCGGTTCGCCCTTCTTCTGGAGTTGGACCAGCTTTTTCGACGCGTCGTTTAGGCGTTTCCGAGCTTTGCGCTTCTCCGTCTGTGTTGCTTTCATTGGTAATCTCCTCGGTTGGATCAACGGCTGCGTCGTACCGGCTGGCAATCTCGCGCTGGTCGGCGTCCAACGTAGCGTCGTCAGAGTAGCCTGATAGGTTTTCGTCGACGGCGAGAACCCAGTCCGTCTGGTCCTGTACACTCAGACTGGCGAACTTAGGACCACCTTCGGCCCGCATGTTTGCCCAAGCTTTAATGGCCGCTTGGCCAGAACGCTTAATGGTGTCGGCCACGATTTCTTTTCGGGTCTGTATAGCTTCCGCCGCGCGCTTCTCGGCAACGACGTTAGGCTCTTCGGAACGGGCCGCTGTAAACGCCGCATCTTCCGCGTCCACGCCAGTCTTAGCGCCTTGGTTAACCGACGCAACGGTCCCCATGTTGGACGCCAACTCGGCTTTGTCGAACACCTCGGTGGCGTCGTTCAACTTCTCGGCGGGCTGCGCGCTGCGACGGGACTCGGCAGTCTTGGAAAGCTGGGTCTTAACCCCTTCGGCGGACAGGTTGTACGTTTTTGCGATCTTTGGCTGCAACTGCTTGAGGGCCTGCTGCGCCGCTTGACGTGACTTCAGCCCCGCCAACTCTTGAATTTTAGTGAAGTTCCACGAACCATCCGGCTGGATTACGGTGTCCTGTCCGCTGTTCAGGAACGCTTCTCTAACAACGTCCCATACGCTTTTCTGTGTCTTGGTAAGACCTTTTGGCGTTGGTACGGTAACAACCTCGGTTCCGGCCAGCAGTTCCTCCTGCGCCTGCACGGCTACCTCGGTTTGTGGCTCCGCCAGAGCTTTCGCCATGGCTTGGTCGAACTTGGGCTTGGAGAAACTCGTGGCGTTGACAGCGCCTTGGACGTCCTCGAACCGTGTGTCAGCGCTTTCGATCCAGCCTTCTGGCAAGAGCGCATCGGCTTTGTTCTTCGCGTCGTCGCGGCCCCGGGTCGGGGTCTCTGCGGTGTACTCGCGTACTTTAGGCGCAGTAGACGCCGTCTTAGCAACCTGTGGAGACGTGTATGCGCTGAGCACGGCGCGCACAGCAGTTGCGCGCTCCTCCACTGGCAGCGCCTCGATCGCGTTGATGTCCGCTTCAAGGTTCTTGGCGCGAACGTCGTCAAGGATTATCCCTGTGTTCTCCACCAGTTGCTTGGCGACTGCTACCGCATCTACCTGCGGCGCGGGGGCGACAGTGGCCGCTTCGACAGTGGCAGCAGGCTCAACGGTCGCGTCGACTTCGGCTACCGGAGCTGTCTGTGCATCGGCCTCGGCGACAGGGGCGGCTTGCGCGACGGGGGAGGCTTGGGGTTCTTGGGGCACGCCAACAGCAGCTTCCAGTGCTTGTACGCCAGCGATGTGCTCGTCCAGCGCGGCACGGTACTCGGCCTGCATCTGCTCTGGCGGCACGGATTTCTTCGTCTCTTTGACGAACGTGTTTATCGCCGCTGCAACTTCTTGCTCGTTTGTTGGCAGGATTTCCCGCTCAACCAAGAACTCACGGTACGCCGTCGCCGCTTCGGTTCCAGGTGTTGTGACGTCGGTACGCAGCTGCGCCTCGCGCTGCTTGATAAAGTCAGCGTTGGACGTGAATGTTGGTGCGTAGTCCAGACGGGTCTCTCGGGCCGCGCGGTCTTGCACAACTGCGGCTTGCTGTTGAGCTGCGGCTTCTGCTGCCGCCTCGGCTTCCTGTTGAGCGCCAAGCATGGCGTCCTCAAGGGCGAGTTCTGCGTCGGGTGTTGTGCCCTGTTCAGGTGGTCTACCGCCACCGACGTTGTCCATAGTAGTTGGTGGTTTACGTCCAGTAGCCAAAGCCAGGACATCAGCGGACGCGCCCAAACCCTCAGCGCCTGCTTCCAGGATAACATTGCCTGGATCAAACGTTCCGGTGTCAGCAAACTCTGCGAGGGCTTCGCCACCGCCACCACCTGCCATCTGGACGCCTGTTTGGGTAGCTAATCCTCTGGCGTTTACCGGCGCTTTGGACGCCAGTCCCAGAGTGAGAAGGTCTACAGCAGCAATGATCGAGCCTCGTGTGGCACCGCGTTGCTCCTGCCGAGCCATAAGCTCTTCGTCGTTAGCAGCAGCGAGGGCCTGCTCTGGGTCAGAGATATCGTACCCGAACTTAGCCGCTTCTTCAGCCAACTGCCCGAAGCGTTCTTGCGAATACCCAGACATGGTAAACGCCGACATTGCGAGCTGCGGGTTACGCATCGCAGCGGCAGCGGCAACGGTAGGAAGCTGCTCTGCGGCCACTTGGCCAAAAAGCGACGCGGAGCCAATAGGGTTTCGTACGACTTCAGCCACACCAGCAGCAAGGCCACGAAAACCGCCTTCAGACGCGGCTTCCATGATGTTCATCTGGGCGTCTTGCGCGCCCTGCGTCATTGGGTAATCCCGAGCGGTCTCGACGTTACGCTCCGATATTCCGCGCAGTGTCTCACCGGACTCGGCGCGCAACTGCTCTGGAGTTTCAGCTGCCGCTGCTCCAATTTGGGCAAACAGAAGCCGCTCCCACAAAGGAAGGTCGCCTGAGGCTTCTCGCGCGGCGCGGTCCTCTTTAACTCTGGCCTCACGTTGTTGGGCCTCAACGGACGCGGTGTCCGCCGCGTTCTGCCACGCGTTGACGTTTCGCCCAACCGCGTTGCCTACGGCTTCGGTAAGGCCCATCTCTTCCGGCTTCGCTTCCGTTGGAGGGAAACGGCGCGCACGAATAGACGCTTGCAGGTCGCGGAGCTGCCCGCTCTTGGCTTCGGCGGCACGGCTGGCCTCGAAGTCTTCGTCAGACTGCTGTCCTGGAGGCGCTACAGCAGGGCGCTCAGGCGCAGCAACGCCGAGAGCGCGGTCGCGGATACGTTTTTGCAGCTCTTCCAGCGGGGTCAGTTCGGCCACGGGTAGTCTCCCTTACTGGCTCGCCAGTTTCTTCATTTCTTCTTTTTCTTCGGGGCTTGCGTCCCACCACGCAATATGGTCGTCGACGCCTGGAGGCGGCGCAGCTTGCGGGAACATCGCACGGGCCATTTGTGTGTTCCGCCGTGCCCACTGTTCGGAGTCTTCTAGTGTTTCACGTTCCAGCAGCATAATCTGATCCGGAGAACTCATGAACGCGTACAGCTTTCGCGCGCCTTCCAGCGCTACGTCGTCGGCCAAACCGCTGTCTCTTCCAAGGCCCGCAAGGCCCGCGATTGTTGTCTGCGCATCCGCGACGCGTTGGTTTGTCTGCGCACGAAGGTCGGCTTGGCTTGCTTCTGCCGCAGCTAGCTGCATCATACCGATGCGATCGCCTGCGTAAGACATCAGTCGCTCGGCGATAATGTCTTCAGCGTCAGGGCCGGAAGCTTCCGCGATTGTGGCCATTTCCTCACCGGTTTCGGTGTCGAACATGACGACGCTCACGTTCCCTTTGCCGTCTCGCACAATCCTGCCGTCTACCCCATCTTGGAACTTCTCGTAGGCGTCGGCCATAGCGTCGATACCGCCAGCGGTGCGCGCTTCTACAAGGCTTTGCGTGCGCGCCATTGCTTGTGATCCGAGCTGCATAACGCCGCGTTCGCCGATAGCTTGCGCGAAAGAGTTCTGGCCACCAAGCGTCATGTCAGAGTTGGTGATCTCGTCGATAATCCACGCCGAAGCCGCCGCGTCGTTTTCGAAATCGGGCTGCTCCATCAAACGGTCCAGAATGTCTTCCATAACACCTTTGTCGCGCGCGTTGGCTTCGCGGTCTGCGATATTGGTTTCAGCGGAGCCTAGCTTGTCAGCCAGTTCAGCCAGCTTGGTCTGTGTCGCATCCGGAAGGATCATCAGCTCCGCATTGGACGTTGCGGTTCCAAGTTCGTTTGCAGCGTTTGTCGTGGCAACACGTGAGTCACTGGTCGCTTCGCCCTCTTGGTCGTTGCGCACAGCCGTATTAGAGCCTGCCACCGCTTCGGCAACCACGGCAGCACGGGTCTGCTCGGCTACATCCGCGTCAACAGCGCGGCTTCGGTTGAGAAGTCCGGTGCCCTCGTTGTCGAGGTTTTGCCCTATGACTTCGCCAGGTAGCAACGTGTTAGTGCGGTTCGCGCCAGCGTATCCCTGAGCTGCCGACGCGTTGGCGCTGTTTGTGCGGGCGTCGAGGTTGCGAGTGCCGCCAAGGCCCATCTGGTACGTCTGGTCCGTTTCGGTGTTGCGGTTCAGCCGGTTCCCGAACTCGACACCTTCCAGTGCGGCACCTTGCGTCCGTAGCGCCAAGCCGCCCTCGGCGTCACCGTACTTGGTGTAGATGTCGGCAAGCGCAGAGTTGCGAGCGCGGTCAAGCGCGTCGCCTGTTAGACCTACGCCGTCCTCGTCCGTGAATTCCTGCTTCGCGACATTCGCCGACTCGATCTTTTTTCCGACGTCGTTGAAAGTGCTGTAAACACCGTTGAAGTTGTCAGTGAACTGCTGCCACCTTGACTGACGCGCCATTAGTGGACCTCCTTGAATTCGATGTTGAGCATGTCGTAGTAGACGGCTTTGTAACCGTCTGGGCGTTCTGTGACTGCATCTGGGTAGGAAAGCTCTACTTCATCCGCCATGACGCCAAGGAACCTGCGATCTGGCTCGCCGATGTAGTTGAACTCGTACAGTTGCAACGCCGTGCGCTGGTCGACGCCTGCTTCTACGATGTTTTCTTTCAGGCGACGGTCTGACCCAAAGGCGGTGTACATAGAGGCTGCGCCGCCCATTATGCCGCCGAGGTCGCCGAGGAAACTGTCGTTCGAGTTGACGTACGCGTTCGTCTGGTTGTTCAGAACGGTGCTCAAGCCAGACAGCTGCATGTTCTGACCGGACGCGATGGTGCCAGACCCGATAGCCATGTTGCCCATATAGTTCTGACCTGCCGACTGCGCGGTCTGTGCGCCCTGTGAACCTGCGGCAGTGGCTCCACCATAGGCGGCGAGAGATGCCCCAGCGAGGTTACGACCAAGGCCAGCGGCGTCCAGCTTGCGGGCGTACCCCATCTGCTCAGCTTGGTTGCGCGTGTTGGTCATTGCGCCCGCACGGTTTGCGGCCTGTTGCAGACCAGAGGCGCTCTGGATACCGGCGAACCGCCCAGAGTTAGGGTTAACACCCATAGAAGCCATTGCCCGTTCGTTCTGGCGCTGGGTTTGGGTAAACGCCAAGCCGGAGTCCGCTGCGGCCTGTGAGGCCAGCTGCTCGCGGTACGCGTCAGTGTTGAAGTTCTCGGCGTCGGCGACGATGCTTTTCTCGAGGGGCCGGAACGTTTGGGTCTGGTAGTCGTAGTAGTCTTTGGCCTGATCCATTTGCTGGCGCTGCGCGTCCATCTGGAGACCGGCTACCTCCTGCAGCATAGGAGACATCTCGTCGTACTGCTGCTTGGCAAAGTCCAACTGGTCTTGACCAAGGCCCGCCATGATCTGCGCGGCCTCTTTACTCGCTTCGGCGAGTGGGCCGTAGTCTGGCGCTTTCGAGCTTTTCTTACCCATGTTTGGCACCCCTAAAGTAATTCTCTGGCCACAGTACAAGAACGATCATGTCGACGCCCTCCGTACCGGCCTGTTTCAAAACAGCTTCTTCGACGAAGCCGATCTTCTTATCCAAGTGAAGAGCTTTTGCATTGTCTGCGTCCACCATGCCAGTCAGGCGGCGAAGTCCACAGACGTTGAAAACGTAGTTGTATGCGTGGTCGAACAGGTCAAACAGCGCTTTACTGCCACGGCTGACCGCGATGTGGCACGTGGCGTTGGAGTCATTGAAGTTGTTAAAAACAAACCCCGCTGTGATCTCACCGTTCATCTCGACACCCATGGCGTAATAACCGCCCCAAGGAGCAGTCTGTCCGACTTGCTCCGCTACCCAAGCGCCGACACGTTCTTTGTCATCGAATATGAGTCTGGCCTGCGTCACGTTACCCTCCCAGATACACTATGTCACCCCGTATGTACACAATTTAGCCCCGCTCGAGCCGCTGCGCAACTTTGTTGTGCGCGCCCCGTGCTACGCGCCGCCGTCGGGGTCTATGGGCCAGACTATATTGCGCGGAAAACCTGCCTGCGAGGGCACGTTTCGCAGTGTGTTGCGGTAAACTCTCCAAGCGGCAGTCTGCTGCGCATTAAGCGGGCTATCGGGGAGCTGTGTCCAGTCAGTACCGCGCAGGGTGTCGTCGCGCCGCCTGCGCACCTTGACAGCTTCTTCTTCGTCGATTTCGACCGGAGTTCGCGGGTCTACCCATGCTTGGGCGTCGTAGTCGTACTGTGCCGGTCGGAAAGGCGGTAGCCCTAAGTCAACGACGCCGCCGTTTCGGACTGCGAAATACTTAGGTAGTTCTTCGAACCGGAGGTCTAACTCAAGAACATCTGCCCCGCCTGCCTGCAGTTGGTCTGCGCGGTTGGTGATGTCTACTGGGAAGCCGTTAGGCAGGTGCGCAACGTATATCAACGGAAGAACTCCCGTATGTTTATCTGGATTTGGGAAAAAGTACTCCCGACGCCCCAGTTGCTGTTGCTCCGCCAGCGGTAGTAATACAGCTCGAACGTAACCGTTTGCCCCGCAGAGAAGTGGGTTCCCTTGAGCAGCGCGGTAATGCGGATAATCGGGGTGTGCGAGTGCAGGAACATCATAGCGCCGCCGTAGTGGTCGCTTTGACCTAGAAAGCTATAGTCCGACCGCGTGGTCACGCCACCGGCGCGTACCCGGTAAAAGTACCCGGAGACTAGACTGGTCAACGTGTTAGCCGCCGAAGTGTTGCTAAACTCTGAAATTCGTGCGGTCCCTAACAGCACGTCCAGTTGTTCTGGCGCATAGTTATCGTCCGCGTCCACAACATATGTACGCGTGCCTAGCGACCGATACATCGTTGGGTTGGCTAGGAAGTGGGCCTCGTTAGGCCCGGCGCTTGACGAATACGACGGGTTTGTGGTGCTACCCGCTGTTACGGGCACCGAGATGTTTCCGGCGGACGCCAGAGACGACGTGATCTGCCCGCCCGAGTTGATCTTCAAACGGTCTACCGACAGGTCGGCGATCTTACCGCTGTCCACAGCCAGGTTGGCGATCTTTGCCGTCGTGATGTTGGCGTCTGCGATCTTCGCCGTCGTGATGTTGGCGTTTGCGATCTTAGCCGTAGTGACGGCCAGGTTGGCGATCTTCGCCGTCGTGATGTTGGCATCCACAATGTTTGCGGTGTTGACCGCCAGAAGACCTATCTTCGCGTTGGTAACGGCCAGGTTGGCGATCTTTGCCGTCGTGATGTTGGCGTCTGTGATCTTAGCGGTCGTGATGTTGGCGTCTGTGATCTTAGCCGTGGTGACAGCCAAATCAGCGATCTTCGCGGTGTCGACCGCCAAGTTGCCGATCTTCGCGTTGGCGATAGTACCGTTCTGGATGAACGTGTCCTTCATGTACACGCCCGTGGGCACACTCACCCCGTTAATTGTCGTTGGTGTCGTGCGTACGATAAAGGGTTCAGAAGGCGCAATTCCCGGCCCAGCTGGGTTCGCAATAGCAAACACATCAGAGCGTACAATAAACTCGCTCGTCGGAGTCGCTCCAACCAACGTGCTGGCAAGCCCGTAGCCTGACACGTACCCGTTGACGTCCACTTTGACAGTGTACTGCGCTTGCAGCTCGCCGTCGGTGGTGGCCCGTGTTGTTGCTTCCGTCTGAATGGCGGATGTGTTGGTTCCGACTGTGGCCTGCAACGTTACTATGTCGCTAGCAATAGCGCTGTCAGCGTCAGCGCGGGTCGTTGCTTCCGTCTGAATGGCGGATGTGTTGGTTCCAGTTGTGGCCTGCAACGTTACTATGTCGCTAGCAATAGCGCTGTCAGCGTCCGCGCGGGTCGTTGCTTCCGTCTGAATGGCGGATGCGTTGGTTCCAACTGCGGTCTGCAGTGTTGATACATCGCTAACAATAGCGCTGTCAGCGTCAGCGCGGATTGTTGCTTCCGCCTCCACGCGTTGGGCCACGGAGCCGGTCAGGCTCGACGGCCCGTCGATCAAATTGATGCGCGTGCCCAAACTGCTGAACAGTTCAACCTCGGTGATCTGCCCTGAGAGCAGAGACAGTATGTACGCTGGGTCTTGACCTGTGGTCCCCTGAACCCCGTCTACCGCGTTGTACGGCCCGAGTTCGTTCTCTCGGTTCACAAACCGCACCCAATACCAACGGGACGTGCCCTCCCCGATAGTGTGCGAAAACACAGAGCCGGGGGTCATGCCAACCATCACGGCGTCCGCTAGCGGTGGAGCACCGCCGCCGCCTAGTTCCGGTGCCGCCCATATTTCGGTCCATGCGTGCCCGCTGTACACAGGCGCGTCCCACTCCAGGATGACGTTACCCAGTGCGCCAGTAGCCACGAGGTTTATAGGGGCTGGTGGCGTCGGGTACTCATTCTCGGTGGGCACGGGAATAACGTTCCCGCCAGCGATGTCGACGAGACGGTACCTCTCCAGATCAGCCAGAGTCACAACCCGATCAGAGCTGAGGGAGTTAAACGACTCGCGGACACGGTCGAGGAAGTACCTCAAGTCCTGCGGGATCGTACTGGTGATGGTTGGTAGCTTAGACACCCGCTAGCTCCGTCATTGATGTAGCCACAGACACCGCAAATACCTCTGTGGAACCCTCCAACTGGAACTCCCAGTCTCGGCCAACCTTAACTGGCAGGCGGAACGGTCGACGGGAAGTAACCGTCTTCGTGTAGAACAGCGTACCGTCGGCGAAAATCTTAAACGTCACCGGATAGGCTTCGGCCTCCACCTGCGCGCACGTGAAGCTGATCGTGTGCGGCATGGTCATCATCTTGGATTTCCACGTGTACGACTTGGCCGCACCGTCGAACCAGACTTTAACCGTGCGATCGGCAAACGCGAGGAACAGCTTGTCGCGCTGGAGATCGCGGAACCCTGCTGTGGCGTAGATGTCGTGGAGGATGAACTGCCCGCTGGTCATGTCGTATATGAAACCGCCAGAGGTGACGCCGTTGTTGTAAAACGCGATGTACTGGTTGTCGTGCTGGTACGCGTGGATCGAGTCCGGTTTGAAGTAAGTCTGCCATTGTTTGTAGTTGAACAGGTTCTCCGTAATGATCCGAGACCCCTGCGGTGACAGCAGCATAAGCCCATCTGGTGCCGCGTAGACGACCGCGCTGCCAAAGCTCACGATGCTTCTCTTGGACACGCACGCCTGCTCGAGGTCGGACTTGACCACAGCGATATTCTGCGGGCTGGAACCCATCATCAAGTACGGCACACCCGTGGTCAGAACAGCGAGCGTCGTGTCCATCCGGCCCAAGCCAACGACGGGGTAGTCCACAGTCTGGATGTACGTTTCCGGCCATGCGTGAGGCCGGTACGGTTCTGCAAAGTACACGTCGCGCCCTACGAAACCGGCCATCATACCGTTAGGCATGTTAATTAGGCCCGTCAGCGCGTCGGGTGACTGCGACCAGTACAGCGACGGAAGCTCTTCTCCCAGCGCGTCTGCCGCAGTCGAGTCAACGTACGAAGTTGTTGCGGCGGTGATCTCGGCCACGAACAGGTAAATCCCGTTCACCGACCGGTAAATTCGTTTGTGCGTTACGTTGTAGTCCCCGGTCGGGACCGTTGGGAACGACGCGACTGTAGTCGTTTCTGTTCCTGTGACATCGACCGATATAGAAGCTGGACTTGGCGCAGACTCAACCTCGAAACCACTCTCTGAACTAACCCATGTGAAGGTGTAGACTCTGGTCTCGGGCGTATCTGTTGCATCAGGGGTTCCTGTTACCGTTGCGATGGGAGCCGACGTGGGAGCGGGCAGTCCTAGACGCCGCGCTGCTGCGGGGTAGTCCGTGCCGGACAATGCCAAGGTAGAATTCGTTGCCTTTGGCGCGCCGTCTCCGGTGTAGAACGTCCACTCGGAGGTGTCTCCTGCGATCTGGCTTCGGGCCACATCAACGTCAGTCAACCAGTGGAACCAGTACTGGGTGTCCGAGATCGTATCCTGCCCAAAACGATAGATCGTCGCGGGGGTGCCTACTTTGTCCAGTGTGAGTTGCGTTGTGCCAACGTCCGACAACGACTGAATGCTGCCCGTAAAGACCGGACAGTTTATCGCGATCTGCGCCTGCTCCTGTTTAAGGTAGCGCGGCGGGATGCTGGGAGCGATCCCCCCAAAAGACTGTAATCGGACAACGGCCATGACGAATTCCTTTAGTCTGCGATAAACTTGCCTACTATGAGCTTAATAGCAGGCCAGAACACGATCAGGTACCTAATTTTTGTGTGGCCAAGAGGTTCGTCGCGCCAGTCGCGGTAGATGTTGTCGATCCACCCCTTTTCTTTAACGAACAATATGATGTGCGGATCGCCGTGGACAGAGACGCACCAGTGAAACTGCGTGCGTTTTGTGAGGATTTTCTTCCACATCTTCCGAAGCCCGCCAGCTTCAAGGTACGCAACGGTCACCGCAAAGTCGTCGCAGTCGCCTCGCTCACCTTTCTTCAGGATGTGGTAGCTGTCTACCGCGCCGTCAGCCTCCCACACGAAGTTCTTGGTAAACTCTCGGACGGTCATCATAGGCATACCGCGTCCTGCACGGCGTAGGCTCGCTGGATTTCATCCTGCGTTTGTTGGGTGTCCGTTCGAGACCGAGTCGGCAGGCTTTCGCGCCACTGACGACAAATCTCTGCTTCAGTCGCGGAAACCTGCGTCATCGAACTTACGCAGCCGCTCGTCAGCATTACGGCCACGATGCCTAATATCTTCAGCATTTTCCATATCCCTGATCTTGGCTTTGTCGCGGTCAGCGTTGACAGCTTTTCGTTTGGAAACAAACAGCCCGACGACCGCACCGAGGGCGAGAATAATCGCGCCCCCGATCTTAGCCATCAGCGCGCTCATCATGCGATTGCTCCCCTGAAGCCAATACCGGCCAAGCCAGCGTTGATCAGGATCATTGGCTCAGTGCCGCCCGTCAGTTGGTCAATCATCGCCACAAGGCTCACGTTGCCATGCAGGGGAAGGGTTGCCACGAAAGCGCCCGCGAGCACGGGAATGAGGCTGGCCCACCACGTCAGGCTTTTCGGTTTCAGATATTTCATTTCCTTAATCCTTTGATGAGGCCCAAGATAAGCTGCCACAAAGTCAGCAGCGGGGTTTGTGTCGTTTCTGGTTTCGATTGTCCTGCATCACGCAGCGAGTGCGCAAGCACTTCATCAACGCGGCGCTGCCAGCCCTTGCCGAATGCCACCCATAGCTTGCCGCCCCTAATAGACTTCATAAACGCCAAGCGGTTTGCATTCACCTGTCGTATCACGTCTTTGGCGGGCATGGCATTGACTGCTTTTATCGTGGCAGGGCCAATCTGTCCGT
>Ga0070747_1000254_pt1 | contig 27447 bp, 14 predicted proteins | sample VirMetDEL_Mar_31_FD_77321 | JGI IMG/M metagenome (GOLD analysis project Ga0070747, IMG submission 77321) | Aqueous microbial communities from the Delaware River and Bay under freshwater to marine salinity gradient to study organic matter... | ecosystem: Environmental > Aquatic > Marine > Coastal... | reverse complement strand
TGGTGGACGATACATCTCCATCTACTATGAAAACGCTCCTACCGAACAAAAGCGAGAACCAACCATTGGTCACTACGGCTTTGATAAGCACAGCGGTATTGGCAACATGCCTTTGTACACCAATAACGAGGGTACGCTGGAGGACCTGTTCTCTAACCCACAGCTGCTCAAGCTAGCAACAGGCGCTACAGGAGGTACCGACACATATCAATCTTTGATTGCTACTACAGACTCTCAGCATGGGTGGATGGCCCGTGTTACAGACATTTCTGCCGACATCATGGCTGATGAGGGAGACTATTACATCTTCACTTTTGAAGGCACCTACGTAGGCGTACCTACCCAAACACTAACAAACTCTTTCCGTCTAATTGAAGACACTAAAGACCACGAAGAGTTAGGCATTTTCCAAGACACCCTGTATCACACTTATGTAGAAACAGGCAGCGTTTTTCCAATCGATATTTATGTAGGTCAGAACGAGCTCGTAGAGTTTGAAGAGCTGTCGATCATGAACATTAATGAAAACGCCAACGAAAACAGTTACGGATATCATCACATTGACATGACTGGGTTCAATCTGATCCGAAACAACAGTCATAACATAGTACGCTTCCAAGACCTAGCTGCACAGATCAATCAGCAGGCTCCCTACACGCAGTTGGCATTTTATGACATCGCTGCGTTGTCTTCAGATTTGAACCACCGTGAGGTTTTGGAGTACGATCTTGTGGAATACAATGACGAAGGCGACCAACTCATTGATTTTCACGAAGAACGTGATTTGCATCTGCCAATCATCAGCAACTTCATTAAGCTCCCTTATAGCTCCACAGGCACCGCTTTAGTAGACATTCTCAACTACTTCTCGCCGGAAGATGAAGTAAACACCTATGGTTCGTTAGGTGGTTATCTCATGCCTGGACAAGTTGTAGGATTCAACTTCCAAGACCCTCACAATACAGGTAGGTACAACTTGGAAGAAATCACCATCGATTTAAGTCAGATTGACAGACCAGTAGCCTACACCAACATGGGTGCTGAAGTATTAAGCCCCTTGCCTACTGCATTTCAAGGCTACCAATACAATGCTTTGGAGGTAGTAGAAGACTTAAATGCTGATTACGCAGAAATCATTCAACCTACTCGTACGGCAAACACTCATGGTATTGTTGAGATGGCGGCAGAGGTGTACTATCCAGAGCTTGAAACTATTACTCAATCAGAACTCGACGGACTAAACGAAGTCACGTTGCTAGAGTTGCATGCCGAAGATTCTAATGGTGAACAGTTTAGATTGGCCACTATCCCTTTGTCTATCAACGCAAACTTTAATTCTGATGAGCCCGATCTCTTTAAAAGCACAGCTGGTGTAAACCCTGGCTTTTATCTCATTAATGACGATGCTAACCAGCACGGCAATACAATAGTTGGATCATACTCTCACGGTACAGACCAAAATGTGGATTCGTTACGCCTTGTTGTAAACCCATATCAATTCCCAGGTGATTGGGTAGAGATGTGGGTTACTGCACCTGTAGCTCAAGAACCCAAAACATCTTGGAACCACCCATGGCATTGGCGTATGAGCGATTCAGAGTATGGAACCGCTAATATGCGTCTTGATAACCCTGACTTTGATACATACACCGTTTGGACATCTGCAGGAGGGTATACAAACGCTCATAGTGATGAGTCTGACTACTTGCTGGGCTTTGACGATGATACCTACTTCAATGAAGCAGGTATGTATGAGCAAGAGTTTGCTGTATTGACCTTGTACCCATGCTGGATGGCAGCTGACCTGAACTACGATGGGTGTGTTACTACCAGTGACTTGATTGTATTCCTAGGTTACTATGGTCTTTCAAATGGACAATCAGGGTTTAACTCCAACTACGATTTTAATGGAGACGGCATTATTGGCGTTGCTGATTTGAGCTCCCTATTGGGCTATTGGAACCAGTGTTGGAATGATGGTCTGGGCAATGAGGTTACCCCCATTGAATCGCCCTTGATTGCCAGTGAGCGCATCCGTCGTCTTGAGACTATCGTTAAGCTTAAAGACCTTCCACGCAATCACAGCCCCTACAACATTTGGACTGACTATGCTTGGCCCAATGTGCAAATGAAGACTTTCCTTCAAAACAAGCTTACTATAAGTGACTACCACGTTTTTGTTACCGATGAGTTTGGATGGATACACCACACTCAACCCCTTGGAGACGGTACCATTAACCTGCCTTCATCAGTTCCTACAAATGCGGAACTGCAAGCCATGACACCAGACTTGCCTATTGCTACAGGCTTGAGAATATATATGAAATGCAAGGAGCCTGTCCAGCCTCCTGGCTATACAGCAGCCACCGATATTTTTTGCTTAGGGTGCAGTACTACTGAAGTCTCTCACAATCCTACTACAACCGCTCCTGTATTCGACTAATCATGCTACGATATTGTACCACACTTGCTTTTATAGCAACGTCTTTTTTGAGCACAGCTCAACTTGTTGTTCCTTGGCCTTATCCTAATCTAGACCCCGCACTTACTGGGTTTGCACAAATTCAGATGGCTACTCCTTTTGACCCAAGCGGTGGAGGAACTAAGCAACTCAACTATGATACTGGACAACCAGAGACTGTAAGTCCAGCTGTGCGATTTTATGACGCATCTACGCTGTCTTCTCCAACGCTGAACCTTACAGGTTTTAGCCAGCCATTTTTACCTATTGCGCTAGGTGGTACTGCTGCAGCACCTGCCTACTTGATTACCACAAGTACTGAAACTCGGTCGATCAAAGAAGTGTGGGTAGGCAGGCACATCAATGGTCAGTCTTACAACACCTTGGTTATTCAGAACCAAGACACTTTGAGGATTGAAAAGCTGTACATCCCTCATGGCTCTACCCTTATTCACGAAGGCCCTGGCCCGCTGGTGATCCAAGGTGAAATGCACAACAATGGATATGTCAGCACCGGATCCACAGGTGAGCACACCATTGTATTTGAGGCAGATTACACCAATCACATTGTATCTACTTGCGAAAACACGGGAACTCTAGTAGGTCGCATCCGGTATCAGAACATTATTGACCGGGCTTCGGATGCTTGGAACAGCGAATACCTTTCCGCTCAATGGGTTTTGCTTGCAGCTGGGACTTTAAATGAGACCTATAACGGCAACCCTCCTGAGTTTTACTTGGAGGATATCCTAGCTTCCACAGCGCCTTATCTGCCACAGCCGGCTTTAGATATGATTGCTGACTATATCAGCCAAGCCGACACTGTTGGTGCTGCCCAGCTGGTTATAGACCTGCTCAGTACCATGAATATTCCTGCGCAGGAAAACAATTGGAAGTATGGTTTGGAAGGATGGCCTTTGAAAGGCATTCGACCAAACAAGCTTTCTGGTGACTGGAGGAACAAAGGAGTTTGGCAGCCACTGGACTTGTATCTACTCGGACGCGAAGGCGTATATCCCAGTGGTACACCATACACCAAACCGTCTGTAGCTAAACCGTTAGATCCTCTTTACTTAGGTACTAAACAAGGTGAAGATGCTTATTCAGAGTTTTCTTCAGATGACTTGCTGGCTTTAGGTGGAGACATTGGGTTGTTTGTAAACCTTACAAGCAACCCTGAGCTTACCATGTATCTAGACGATAGTCTGGATTTTTATGGCAGTGGCTATGACATCTCTAACATTGACAATCAGCAAGACAGTGCGTATTTCGTTGGAGCACAGGTTTGGGCTGTGTATACATCTACGCTTATAGAAATTGAATCCGGTGACACTGTTATTTATGTCAATGACATCCCTGTAACTGACTTGCAGTTTACAGCCAACATCAGCTTGCTTGTAGATAATTTAAATGCTACTACAGGAGCTGATCCAGACGACCCAGCTACGTACTCTAAATGGTACTATCCTGAAGAAGGAGGCATTGACGGTTGGTACGGTTGGCGTGCGCTCCACCTGTGGCCCAACGCTACAACCATGATTACTGAGTGGGACAACATTACCACTCGAGGCAGCAATGCCAATCGAAGCTGGGAAGACCCCAATCATTTGACGGTTCGTGACACAATTACTCAAGACATTTTTACCACGTTGTGGGGTTTTGATGCTCAATCTCAACCTATGCCAACCATGGCGCAGGTAAACGATCCTGCCCAAACCTCGTTCACGCAGTATTACCCAGATAACTACCCGTACACTGCAAGAACTTCACAACCAGGCGAGATTTGGCCATATGGTGCTGTCGCGTATCCTGATTTTGATACGCCTACTGCTTTTCCATTTGGACATTGGCGTGTATCCTATGCCACGTGGAATACCGAACGTGTTTTTGAGTTTGAAGGCATGCCATGGCTAAACTCTCAGCAAGCCTACGACGAGCAGCCTTTCCACCCAGCTATTCCAGGTCAGCCTAATATCCCTAACCTTATGCCTGGACAAAGCCAGGAAGGAGAGGTATCTATTACATCTCCACCTCAACCCAACTTTACTTGGGTGTATGCTCCAAACGGTGGTCTGTTCGAAGGTCAAGCATTTCAAAACTGTATTGATACAGCTTCAACGCTGTTTGCAGACCTTGGATTTGAGTCAGAAACAGACTTCTGTTTTGCTAACGCATCCCAGGTTGATGTAGGAGACTTGATAGGCTACACTACAAATGGCAATATTTTCAGCCCCGAGTACTCTCAAGAGTATGCAGATGAAATTGGCCTAGCTGCCGCTAACCCCTGGGAGTTGATTTCTAATCCTTTGATGGGCTATCTCGACTTGAACTTAGCTGCTGCTAGTTATTTCGAAGACAACCCTACAGCCACGTTTATTGAATTCCTTTGGTTTAATGCCTCAGGCGCTGAAGTAGAGATCCTTCCCAACTTTGCTGGAGAAGAAACACCTGACTGGTTTGGTGACTACCCCAGCTACGCACCCGTAGCTCGTAAGTTTTGGAGACGTAAGTACTTTAAGTTCGGCGATGAAGTCATTGCATCAGAAATGGATTACATCCTAAACCTGCTGTATGAGACCTACAACAACAATGGTGCTGCCAACCTCAGTGACTTGGCTGTAGATATTGCCGAAGACTACCAAGATGGAGTCATTGACGCTACAGACGGTCCTGTATGGAACTATCTCAATAGTGGCGATATCAACCCAAACAAGTACTTCCCATTAGGTAGGTATGTGAACCCTGGTCAAGGGTTCTGGATGCGCAACTTCAGCAGCGACTACAAGTTCCTGAACATCACCTCTGATCAAGGCATCTACGACCATGAATTTCCCCTGGAAAACTTAGGAGAAATCTTTGTAGGTGACCAAGGACCGTATGGGTTGATTCTGAACGGGTTGGAGCTGAACACCAATTCAGGCGGAGGTCGTGTGACCCAAACTAAAACCGCTACTGGAAGTCTGTTTAATGATTTGGCCAGCTCTACGACTGTAATGGCATATGCGTATGAGAACGACACCACCATGATGCCATTCATGTTCTTTGAGCATGTCTTTTCAGAGGGTGCTAGCAACGGAGCACACTCACCTGAAGAACCCGCTAGTTCTTTCCCAGGTACTCCGTTTGTGTATACTGACAGCAGTCGGTTTAGGCCAAGTAATGTGATTCGCGAGGTCTCACCTCACAACACAACTCCTTTGCATGCATTCTTCCCTCCGCCACCACTTGACGGGGCTTGGGTTATTGAACCTATTAAACTGCAGCAAACAGGCAGCATTTACTATGACGAGCTAGGTACTGCTCCTTTCCCACGTATGGCTATTGAGCTTTACGATACCAACGGCTACCTCACTAACATCGAATACCTTGGAGCAGGTGATACACTGTGGTTGCGGGATGATGACTATCAGTTCCCTATCGAAGGTCGCATTTACTTCACCAATCTAGTTGGAGATGTCAATGGCGACGGCATGGTTAGCTCTGAAGACCTCTTGGACTTCTTCCTTGCCATGGGTTGCTGTGAAGCAGATGGCTGTCCAAACTTCGAAGGCGCTGACTTTGATGACAGCGGATGTGTAACTGTCAGCGATTACTTGCTTCTCTTGCAGAGCTACGGCTCTACCATTGGCAATGGTGACGGTCAATGGTCTGCTCCAGGTCCTTTGACTGATCCAATGAGCCCTGGACTCGCTATTGACGAAAATGAGCAAGATCTTATTTCAGACTTTTTTGCCAATGAGTTGCCCAGCTATAAAGACGCTGGCATCAAATATGATGATCAACAAGAAACACTTTCAGCATTTGGACAAACCCTGTCTTTGTATACACCTGATCTACAGGTTGTTGCTAAAGGTAGAAATGTCATTCGCATACCTACGTTGGCACTGGAGTACGATGGTTTATCTATCGTTACAGACAAAGGCGTATTTGGCGTCAACGTAGATGATTTGGGCAATATCAATATAGTAGCTACTGCTGATTTGCTTTCTGCTGGAGTGCCTTACACAAGCCCTGGTGGTACTGTATTTACTCTCGACGAAGGCGCAGAGCTGGCAGCCTTGTATTTTACTGAGATTGGTGATCCTACTAACGTCGCCTCTTGGGTTCAGGTGTACACAGATTTTGATGGTTTCTACAACGCAGAACAAGAGGATGTAAGTCCTACACTAGGGCAGATTTACTACGGTGCGTTTAGCAACACCAGTGTTCCTAGGATGATCACTGCAGCAAACACAGTGAATGACGAAAGTGCATTTATTGATGCATTTGGTGCAGGACCTGCTAACCATGGATTGGAGTCATTTGACCGAGGCGTTTATGCTGATCCTGCTTGGGAACTGGCAACTACTCGTTATAAAAATGGCGTTTACGATCCTGAATCGGTGTTTCCAACTAGAAACATCTCCTTGGCTTACATCTCACCTCAAGTAAACTCTAAAAAATACAGCGCTAGAGGGTCTATGACTACTCAAGCCAGCGTTCGTAAAGAATACACAGGAGGTATCATTGACTACTTCGACATCTATTCTGACCAAGCCTCTACTAACTCAGTATCCTCAAGTCAATGGGGTGGAGAGCAGTTTGGCAACTTTGACTCAGAGCTGCATCAAGGTGTCTTAGCTGGCATTTCTCAAATGACAGTGAGAGAATACTTTAGGTTCAAACTGGCTGGTGTTTCTCCCAAGTTTGGATTAGAGCAGCAAGATGATGGCCGCTTTTACTATACGGACGCATTTGGAACGCAATACAACAGCAATCCCAATGTTTTATCTCTGTTGTTTACAGGCCAGGAATGGGCTCCTTGTGAAGTGGGCAATTACGATGATTGGTATGACAACATCATTGTTCCATTTTTTGCAGACCACCTTGGTGACGATGCTGAAGTAAGTATTACAGCTCCAGATGCAGCATACAGTACTACTCAGTTTATCGACCTAGCTGGAGATGAAGAAGAATATGATTGGTTCTATGACTCACCACTTTACACCATATCTGAATCTTTTGGACCACTCATCTATGACATGAATTTGGATGGAGAATGGACAAACGACGATCTGCTAATCTTGCGTGGTGTATTTGATTACTGGCAAGCCTTAGGAGATGATTTAGGCAGGCCTTCTAAGACTCGAATTGCAGCATACTATAGGGCCGGTACTGATGCTTTGCATACAGTAGCTAACGCATTGCCTTACTACAATGAGCGCAAAGATGAATATGCTCCAAGTCGTTTGTACTCAGAGTACTTTGATCTAGACAGCGAGTATCCGCACTTTAACGATGCCATCTTCAACTGGCAGCACTGTCTAGACCATACTACGTATGTAGATAACCGTACTGCTGGTGCAATTCGTTACTCCCGTCATTTTGGCGGTACAACTATTAGCACAGATGTTCCTGACTTCCTGAGAACTGCAGGTGTGCCATCCGGTTTGAGTTTAAATACTGATTGGCTAGACACATCTACAGCTCCAGCCACAAGCACTGGTTTTTACCTACCATTCACAGGTAGATATGCCACTGGCCCATTGCAAGTACCTCACTCTAGCTTCTTCCCAATGACGTTTGTAGAGTACCAGGGAAGTGGGTTAGTACGATGACCAAGACAGACTTATTTAGACTTTGACTGAGAAAAGAAAACGTGCATGAGTAATAGTTAGCAATGAACATAAACAGCAAAAAACTTGCGCGACAAAAAAGCATACTGCGCAAGTGGGTTGGTAATGGCTGCAGAGGTACGTTAGAAGCCTGTACAGGTTTTGGAAAAACGTACACTGCAGTCATTGCCATCCAAAAAACCAATGAACAGTATCCTGAAAAGACTACCCTGGTAGTAGTACCTACCAAGTACCTTAAAACTCAATGGCAGGCTCAAATAGAGCAACACGGGCTGCTAGGAGTTACGGTAGTGGTCGTCAATACCGGCATTAAGCGCAAGCGCACTTGTGACTTTCTCATTTTAGATGAGATCCACAACTATGCCAGCGCTGTTTTTAGCCAAATATTTTCAGTGATTACTTACCGGTGGGTCTTAGGACTTACCGCCACCCTTGAGCGCAATGACGGTCAAGATTATATTATCCGAGAACATGCTCCAGTCATAGATCGGGTCTCTCTAGTAGAGGCTCTGAAGGAAGGGTATGTCTCGGATTTTAAAACCTACAATGTGCCTTTGCACATGTCTGAGCAAGACGCTCAAGAGTATCAAGCTCTGAGCGATGACTTCAACCATTACTTCTCCAAGTTTGGGCATGACTTCAAGCAGGCTATGCATTGTTTGAAAAGTGCAGCTGCTCGAAATAGCCTAGCAACCAAGTTTCACATAACAGCGGAACAGGTGCATGTGTGGGCAATTCAATTCAACAGAAACCTTGCTATGCGAAAGAAGTTTCTGTATACTTACCCTCCCAAGGTTCAAGCAGCATCTGCTATTGTACACGCTTTAGACCTGAAAACAATCACCTTTAGTGAGAGTATTCAGTTCGCCGAAAGCCTGACACAGGCTACCAACCCTTGGTCATCCAGTTACAACAGCAAGATGTCTAAGTACAAACGAGAACAAGCTTTAAGAGACTTTCAAGATGATAAAAGCGATGTTCGGGTCATCAACACAGCCAAAGCATTAGACGAAGGTTTTGATGTACCTGGTGTAGAGATGGCTTTGATCTGTAGCGGAAGCAGCAGTGAGCGACAGAACATTCAAAGAACAGGACGTGCTATTCGTTTTCAGGAAGGCAAAACAGGTTACATCGTAAACCTGTATGTCAGAGGAACACAAGAAGAGAAGTGGCTGAGAAAACGGCAGAAATCCTCTGTTAACATCATCGGTCTTCAAGATGTCGATGACTTGCTATATCAAGTAGCAGGAATTGGCAGCAAAGAAGCCACAATCGACCTGTTTAGATGATCATTGATCTAGAACGCTGGGTTGAGTTCTTGCATAAAACAAAGCTCACCCCAGGACAGTACACCCTACTGTCTATTATGTATGAGAAGAAGTTTAAACTCATCTACCAGCTTAAGGCTAGTAACGACAGAGTTCTAACTAAAGAAGAGGTTCACGACTTAGTGGACTTAGGATACATCTACAATTGGAATGAATCAGGCATGTATGCTCTGGACCAATTTGAGATGACTGAGAAAGGCATAGAAATCTTTGAGAAGAACTGTGAGTGGGTATGTGCTGAGACCTTTATAACGACCTACCCTAAGTGGTTGTTTATTAATGGCAAGCAAGTATCTGCTCGAAGTTGTGACCTAGATCAACTGGAACGACTCTACTTCAAGAAAGTAGTAAAGACCGGACAACATCAGCGTGTCATGGAACAGCTCTTATGGGCTATTAAGAACCACAAGATTTCTATGGGAATCGAGAAGTGGTTTTTATCACGCCAATGGGAGGCTATAGAAGAAATGCGTGATACTACAAGCAATGTCATCTTACCGGCAGACAGAGAACTCCAATAGTCTACCTATTCGGAAGATTCAAGTCTCCATCAAAGATGCCAATGAACAGATCTACGCATCAATGACAGGAGACCGGGTCATGGTTCGTTCAGAATGGGAACTGCTAAACCGATACCTCTTAGGGGGTTTTGAGTTTGGTCAGACCTATATGCTGTGCGGTGCTTCTGGCCACGGTAAAAGCTACATGCTTAACATCTTGATTCAGAACTTCATTAACGCACGCATTCAAAACCACACATGCAAAATCTTGCATTTCTGTTTTGAGATGAGTGCTTCTACGGAGATTCTGCGTCGGTTGAGTACAGCTATTAAACTGTCATATCGCGATTTGCTTTCTGCAGACCGTCCATTGAGTGCAGACCAATACCAACTGGTCAAGCAGCAGCTAGAAAACGTTCGAGATGAACCTATCTACTTCTGCGAGACCCCTGGTACACGTCAAGACATCTTCAATACCATCTGTAAGATGCGTGAGAAGTTTCCTGACGACAACCTGATTATTACCCTAGACCACGTTTTGCTTGTGCAACCCATGCCAGGTGAAAACGAGGTACAAACCCTAGCCGAACTTGGCAAGATGTTCATCAAGATCCGCAAGGACTTTAATACCATGAACATCATGCTTTGTCAGCTTAACGACAAGATCGAATCTGCTATCAGGCGCGATCCGGGTGCTGCTTCATTGCACTTCCCTACCAAGACCGATATACACGGCTCAAAACAGCTCTACCATGCTTGTGATGTGTGCCTTGTAGTTCACCAACCCGCTTTACTTGGGCTGGAGGTTTATGGTAAAAACCACGTACCCACAGTAACAGAACAAGGCAAGAATCTTATTGCCCTTCATATTCTTAAGAACAGACATGGCACCCAAGGGTACGTTCGTCTGATTTCTCACTTAGATGAAGGCCGCATAACAGAATGGACAGACTCTCGAATACTTACATAACTCTCTAAACTCTCTAATGGATTTACCTACTAGCAAAACACCTCCTACAAGACAAGATCCTCGATTCCTACTTCTCTATGGCTCTCCAAAAGCCGGTAAGACATCGACGATCGCTCAACTGGACAACTGCTTAATCATCGACACCGAGCGCGGTACTGAATACGTTGACGCCATGAAAATGTATGTCAACAACCTTTCAGAATACAAAGCTCTCAGTCAGTCCTTAAGCGCTTCTAGTACTAAATACGATTACATCGCTTTAGACACTGTAGACAACCTGGCAACCTGGGTAGAACAGTATGTCTGTCAGCAAAACAGTGTAGCCACAATCGGTGACATGGAATTCGGCAAAGGTTTTGCCTTGGTCCGTGAAGCTGTTGTCAAGGCTGTACAGAAGCTGGCATCTCTAAGCAATAAAGGCTTAATCGTAGTTGGTCACACCAAACGCAGCACTGTAGTAGATGAGGATCACAACAAGGTGATCGACATCAATGAGCTCAACCTCACAGGTAAGCTCAAAAACGAACTCATGAGTACCGCAGACGCTATCGGTTTTGTTTACCGAGAAGCTGGCAAGCTCCTGATTACGTTCAAAACTGGTAGCGACAATACCCAAGCCGGTAGTCGCTGCCCCCACTTGGCTGACAAAGCCTTCGAATTCAAATGGTCTAATATCTATATCGATTAAAATAATGTTTCAAATTGATCAAACACCCCTAAAGCGCGGCTTCTCTCCAATGCCCGCAGGTACCAATAACAATTGCGTACTCACCCGAGTAGCGTATGAACCTTTTAAGAACGATGGTACTGGTGACCATGTCTTGAAGTTTGAGTTCTCTAATGAACGTGGTCAAACATTCACTCACAACGAGTGGGAGATTGTACCAGACAAGGTCAAGCAAAACGCTGCTCAGTGGGGCAAGGACTACAAAGAACTGCTCGATGAGATGTTGCTTCATACTACCGAAAGGATCAAGCACATCATGAGCTGTTTCATGCCCTTGAATCAAATTCATGTCAAAGGCGCCAACTACAAGGAGTTTTCTCAAGCTGTCATCGACAACCTGGGTGACAAATTTGTCGATGTGCCTGTGCGCCTGAAGCTGGTACTCAACAATAAGGACTATACCAAGTTCCCTAAGCGTGCCATCAACGACTTCATCACTTTGATGAATCAGCCTGACACGTTTGAGTACCACCCCAAGTATGATCGAATCACCCCTAAAACATCTGCTTCAGATGGTGATTTAGACGGCATGCTTGATGGTCCGATAGAAAGCACTCTTCAAGCCGCTTCTATTGCAGATACACCTGCAGCGCCAGAGAATGATAGCCTGGAATTTTGACTCGTTACACCGATTAGTGTGATGGGAGTTTCGCATTACGTGAAACCTTAGGACGGAGGGGGGCCACAGAGTCCCCCTCTAACCTAACTCTCTAGTATTCTCTCTACAACTCTCTACATGTATGCTATCCAACCTGTGTTCAACAGGGATTGGGTATTGGAACGTGTGCCACAAGAACAAATCATGGAGTATTACCTCCAGGTCCCTGTTCAAGTAAAACAAAAGTTTCATTCCCCAATCCGCGAAGACAATAACCCTTCGTGCTGTTTCTTCTATTCTAAAGCAGGTAAACTCTACTATCGAGACTTTTCTAAAAGCGAAAGTCTAGACTGTTTTGATGTAGCCTGCTTAGTTCTAGGATTGGCTTTTAAAGAAGCGCTTAAGCAAATCATAGACGACTTTAACCTGCGCTCAGCTGGTGAGTTTGTTGCCAAAAGCTATGAGCATCTAGACAACGCCAAGTCTAACGCTAACGAAGCGTCTGAAATACGTATCAGCCCTTTGACCCAAGACGGGTCATGGCATATGGATCCTGACGGTATTGCTTTTTGGCACCAATACGGTATCGACCTGAATACACTGAAGACCTACAAAGTCTTTCAGTTGTACTTGGCGTACTGCAACAACCGCAGAGTATTTACACACAGTACCGGCCGCCCAGCCTTTGCCTATTACTTCGGCGCAGAGCTTTTCAAACTCTACATGCCTTTTTCCACTGGCGCTAGGTTCATACAGAACACGCAGTGCCTGCAAGGAACCCAACAGCTTCCTGCATCTGGACCCCTTTTGGTTGTAACCAAGAGTATGAAGGACGTCATGCTGTTTTACGAGTATGGCATACCCGCTATAGCTCCTCAAAGTGAGAGTTACAGTTTCACTGACCAGGAGATACAGGACATACATAGTCGATTTACCAGAATCGTCATTGTGTATGACCGCGATTACACTGGAGTCAAGTTCGCTAACAAGTGGCGCAAGAAGTACGGATGGGACTATGCCTTTGTTCAAGGCGCTAAAGACCTGTCAGATCTCTACAAAGCCAGTCCTTATGCGGCTGAGCAGTGGATTAACCAATTACAATCATGATTGAAATCACCATTCCACAGTACCTGACACATGTGCAACTGACTAAGGGCAGACGAGCTAAGTATTACACCAAAGGGACTCACATCCCAAAGAAGTATCAGAAGTACAAAGCATACGACAGTAAAAGCCGGTTACTCGGTGCAGATGGTAAGCCTCTTGTGGCTAACCCTGCTTCAGTAAACAAGCCAAGAATAAAGAAGATCAACGGACAAGAATTGTACAGTGGCAATATGGCTCCGCACCTCAGAAGTAAGGTCGTTGCATGTATCAAAGAAAGCTTCCAAGAGCATTTGAGTAAAGTTCCACAAGTAGACTTCTTCCCGCTAGCAATCGAAGCCGAACTACATACAGTTCCAGGCACGATGATGTGGGATTTAGACAACCAATGGATCTATCACAAATGCTTTCAGGATGCTCTATCTGCTCAAGGCATAATTCCTGATGACAACATTTTCTACATCACTAAAGCTCCAGCCTTTTCCTATTGCCCGGTGGAGAGGCTGGAAGACCGCAAACTCGTTTATCGACTTAATAAAGATGACCGAAGCATTCTCCGAGAACACCCCGGATACCAAGCGCACTTCAGCACAAAACAGGTATTACTGGAAGGTAGTAGTACCGATAGTGTGCTCCAGTTTGACTGACCATGGTTGGGACCGCTCAACCATAATTGACGGTGCAGTTCCTGCACAGCTTACCTACACAGACACTCACAACTGGCTCAAAGCAAATTTCGCTTTGGGAGATGTGATACAAGATGATGGCGTGGTTTTAGGCATGCGCATCATGAGTACTACAGAAATGACTAAGAATCGATTTAAGACTTACATCGACAGCATACGACAGTGGGCTGCCGAATACATGAATACAGATATACCTGATCCACAATTGAATTACTCTCTATGAAGATGAACAACGTCCAACGGCAGTACGAGTCTACTGTGACGGGACCAAAAATTAAGATGGGTTTTGCAGCAGACGCAGCATCTCATCTGGCTGAGTTAATGTCAAACTCAGTGTACCAAGACAAGTTTGGCTCAATCGTCCGTGAGGTCGTGAGCAATGCTGTCGACGCTAATGCAGAAGTTAGTTCCACTCAGCGCGTTCAAGTAACTCTTGTAAATAAGAAATCCTTGAGCCACGCTGTAGGCGAGTTTAGAGTGCGAGACTTCGGTCCTGGCATCTCTCCAGACCGCATTGAGAACATCTTTACGCAATACTTCGCCTCTACAAAACGTGACACCAATGATCAAATTGGTGGTTTCGGTATTGGCGCTAAAAGCCCCTTTGCATATTCTCCTGTTTTTCAAGTCATCACTCACATTAATGGTGTCTGTCGTCAGTACTTGCTTGAGAAAAGCAGTTCTGACCGCACATGCTCTCTGATAAACACAGGTGAGACTACAGAAAGCAATGGCACCGAGATTGTAATACCCATATCTGACTACGATGGCATACACAATTTTTTGTGTGCGATGGAAAGTCAACTGATGTTGATGAGTCATCAATTAGACATTACTGTACCTGAGGACTATGAGTTTGCTGAAAGCATCATATATGATTATGGCAAATTCTTAAGAATTGTTCGTGCTGACCGAACTGTAGAACACAATGGTCACATGGTGTCCCTGGGCAATGTCTTGTATAAGATTCCGCCTATTAATGGTGACTCTTATTTGACGTCCAACTACGTCATCAAGATGGATATTGGTGATGTCAATCCTACGTTGTCTCGAGAAGGCTTAGAGTTGAACGACAATGCTCAAGACTTGATCCTATCCAAGATCTGCAGCATTGAAGATCAGTTTAAGCTGTGGTGTACTGAGCAAAGCCAGAGTACTACCGACCTGCAGAAACTCCTGTCTGTTGATAGCACATCCTTGAAATACCCAGACAGTCTAGACGTTGTTAGATCTGGCAATCTCCATGAAATCAAACGCATGCCTACAGGATGGCCTAGTCAACTGTCTGTAGACTTAATGCCTAGGATTTTGACGCAAGTGATTACGCCTAGCACTAGGTATTGTGCTTCAAAACGGAAGTGGCGCTCAGCGAGTCACTATATGATGAGAAAGATCATCGTAAGTGACAAGTATGACGAACCTATAGTCCGCGTTCGCAAGAAGGTAGATGACCGTTTAGGTACTGTCTGGAAAGAATTCTTAGCAGATAGCTTTCAAGGCTCTACTAAGAATGTTCTCGTATTCAACGTTGACTCTAACATTGATGACCCCATTGTTTCGACATGTAAATATTCTTGTCGTGACTATGATGAGGATGAGAAAACACAGATCTACAGTGAGATCAAAGCGTCGGTAGTTGCTTGCTTAAATGACTTCTTTCAGAATCACACTGAAAAGTACAGTGATTATGAGCCAACCAAGCAGTGGCTAACTCAGCGTAAGGAACGTATGAAACAAAACCGGAAAAATCAGTCTAAGTGGACTCCGGAAATGTTGGCTACGAGAATCCCGCTTAAGGAAGTTGCTGGTAACGGCTTTAAAAGAACAGAGCTTACTTACTCTGATTTAAAAAGTAAACATGCAATTATCCTAGAGTACAGCCAGGCTAAGTTGATTTCATGGAATGATCGTACATCATACCGATGCCCAATCTATGCTGTTAGTTCTCAGAACTTCAAACGATGCCAAAAAGCTGGTATCAACTGTTGGGACGAGGCTAAGGTCAAACAGCTTATGCTGCGTTGGTACGCTGCATTTCATGAGAAAGAGCAGATTAGAATCTTCTACGATATAGCATATACAAACGACCTCACAAGCATAATGCTTCGGCGCTGTCACTTCTTGATCCCTATGCCGACTAAGCAGGTACAAACAGCAAACTGGAGCCCAGTACAATTTATTTACAGTTACAATAAATTTGGCATAGACCACAAAGAACAAGACAAAATCTCTATATTACGACTTAATGGCGCTGTTTACAGTCATGCCAAGATTATAGCACAACTTAGAAATCTACAGAAATACTCAGAAGACAAACCACAATTAAGAATTGCAATAAATTCTCTTTTTCACACGCATAACTCTGACGATCTCTACCGTCAAGCATTTAATTCTCTAAAGTAAAATGGCAAAACTAGCCGCAATCACAGCACTGCGTCACGACGCACTAGTGCACGTCATCATCGATGACCAAATGTATGCCCGTCAATTCAGTAACAATGCGGAAGCAACTGGGTTCTACGAAGCTGCAAAGTCTACTGCCTTGCACCCTACGCAAGTCAATGTCTCTACGTTGCTATGCGATCTGGACGCAGGGCATCAGCTTAAGATGCAAGACATCTTAACTGAACGTAATGGCCAATACTATCTAACCGGATATGAATCGGCTGCTTTACCTCAGCGGTTGCTCGTTAAAATGAACGACCTGATCTCTGAAGGCAAGTCTGTTACGCCTTTTGTAAACTTCTGGAAGCTACTGTTGCTGAATCCAGATAAGCATGTTCAAGATGACTTGTTCAAGTTTATGGATACCTACGATTTTCCCATTACAGACAATGGGTATTTCATTGGTTACCGGGCATGTAAGCAAACCAATAAGACCTACAATGCTGTCACCAACTTTGTACCGAAAGAGTACTTGATGTTGAAAGCAGAAGGGGCCAATCCAGCAAATTACACTGCTGTCAAAGACCCACAACTTCAAGGTGCGCTTAAGGCTGTACCTACAGAAGTACTGCAAGATGATCGTGGCAATTTTATTGCTCCTGAAAATGTCTTAGGCAACCTCCAGGAGATGTTTGAATTGCAGAACAATGGACTTGTTGAAGCTCCGGAGTTTACTGACTTCTTTTCTGGACAGACCCAAGTACGTCTGGGTGGTACAGTAAGTATGCCTCGCGCGGAATGTGACAACAACCCGAATAATGCATGCAGTAAGGGCCTACACATAGGCACTCCAGAGTACGTCAGGAATTTTGGAGGAACCAGTGCTGCGTATATCGCTTGTCTAGTAAATCCAATGAATGTAGTTGCAGTCCCTCAAGACTATAACTACATGAAGATGCGGGTGTGTGAGTACTATGCCTATGGCATGGTTGATCTGCATGATGGTGTAGAAATCCGCACTCCTTACTTCGAGTTGGATTACAAGACGTGGGAAGAACGGGAGTTGGAAAAGCAGCTTACTGAGCTCATGGAAAGCGCAGAAATGCAGCAGTCCGTAGCTACGCTAGGCCACCGGCAAATCTTGGCAGAACGCTGCCACGTAAAAGTCTAATAGTAATCAGGAATGGGGGCAGGCTAATGTGTCTGCCCCTAATCCACTCTCTACATGCTATGGATTTAATACACCCCTACTTCTACGCAGGTTTAGATGCACAACTACAAGCTTTTGTAGCGTGTAAGTCTATACCCAACTGGACACCGCCTACTAAAGAGTCACAGTTTCATGCAGCCGTACATATCGTAGCGGACTCGTACGGTATTACCTACGATGAGCTTCTGACTCCTCCTGACAGACGTATGATTTTTGTGCAAGCACGGGCAATGGTATTCCTGTACCTGCGCTTCATGAACTACACGCACAAAGAGATTGGAATCTTCTTTGGGCGCGATCACTCCTCAGTGATACACAACGTCAAGAACATGTGTAACACGTTGGACATAAAGAAAGCTCCAGAACGAGCTGTTATGATCAACCTGCTGCATCAAATGGGTCACATACCAATGATCCTAGTAAACACTCTTGCAGGCAGTCAATACCTGCACGAGATATTCAATGGCCGCAAGTATTCAGAGTTCTTTGATTTGAACCTAGCATACTTTGATCAGCTTTCTATATCCCTGAAGAAGAAACAATTACATGCAAAAATGACAGGCCAGCTGTCTAAGCTAGCTCGTACAGAAAGCTTTCACACCTGGATTAAACAAGAGCCCTTAAAAGGAATCTATATGCGTTCCATTCACCCTAAACCTAAAGAGCATGCTTATTCATGATCCTTATTACGATGTGCAAGGAGTAAGCAATAGCTCTCTTAAGCACATCAACCCTAAACAAGATGGCTCTCCTGTACTGTTCAAGCAGCACTGGGATGGGTTAGCTCCGTCGTTAAAGACAAGCAGCTTAGAGTTTGGTAACCTGGTACACCTCGCGGTGCTAGAACCACACCTATGCAACTACGTCATTGATGACACCAATACCCCACCTAAGATCCGAGACATTGTCAAAGACCTGTACGAATCAGTGACTGCCTCTGTTGAGTTAGCACAGGCTATTACAGGAGATGACGACGGTGTCGGTCCTATGGAAAATCATTTGTATGGGCTGTTGGCTGCATGCAATCGACAATCCTATGGGACTACATGGAAGGATGAGACCAGGATGAATAAGGTGATGAGTGGGGGCAGTGCCTATTGGGACTTGCTCCGAAGCTCAGACAAGTTTGTCATTACCCGTAATCAGTTTGACAACCTGGAAGCTTGTATGAACTCGCTGAAAAACACCTCAGCGACAATTACTGAAATGCTGTTTAGGCAGCAAGATGACCAAGCGGCCAGTTACTTCAACGAACTAGAAGTACACTGGAGTAACAAACGGTACTCATTTCCTCTTAAGGGTAAGATTGACAGGCTGCACTTAGACCACAAAAAGAAAGAGTTCAGCATTATTGATTTAAAGACCACAGGCAAAAACCTGGGGCTCTTTCCAGAATCTTTTAAGACCTACCACTACGCCAGGCAAATTGCTTTCTACGAGCAAGCTGCCTATGAGTGGATTTACAAGAAGTATGGTACCCACTATATGCCCAGTGATCACTGCATCTGTGCAGTAGAATCTAGAGGTAGCAATCGCGCTGGCTTGTTTTACGTGTGTCCAAGCACAGTAAACGAGGGTCAGTGCGAGATGGAAGACCTTCTAGAAAGGTTGGACTATCACTTTACGCATAACTCCTGGGTCAATGAGATGGAGCTAGAGACCGAAACCAAGATTTATCTCTAAGAATGAAGAACTGGCTTGATCAACTGATCGACACAATAGACTGGAAAGGAAACTACAATCACGAGCTGCAACGTATCGAACAAGAGATATGTGACGCTTTGTGTGTTCCTCCGGACGAGTTGAGTGTAGGGCAAGATTCAGATGGCGAACGCTTGTATTGGAAGCTGTGGAACTTAGCACGTGATGAACGTGCACGAATCAGAAAGATTCGAATAAGCCACATAGCTGAAAGCAAGTATGGCCATCTGGATCTGACCCGGGCCAATGCTTTGGCCGCACTAGACTATGCTAAAGAAATTGAAGCATCTAGAGAGCACGAGATATACCAGCCAAACAATAAGACTGCTTTTGCGGCCAGCTCTAAGGCCAAAGCAAAACGGGCCTACGACAAGAACATGAGTACCTACAAGAACTGTAACAAGGGCATCAACAACATGCTGAACCTAGATTACAGCCACCTCAAACAAATTCAAGTTTGGTACGGCGAGGAGGAGGACCCAGAAAAAAGGTAATAAAGGGGAGGCTCTCTACTTCCTCCCCCTAAAAGATAACTCTCTAAAGTATCTAAATATGCCTAGCAAAAGCACAAAGCAAAGGTAGGGAAGTGTGGGTAGTTTGGTGATTGAACATCCTCAAACAAAATAATTAAGCGTTTAAGAGTCTAAAGTTCACAAAGCGCAGGCCCAACACGTGGAGTACGCATAATTCTTTCGCATATTTACGTATGCCAAGGAAAAAAAACATAGACGCCACTGACATACGGCTGATAAACACCTTGCAACAAAATGCAGGTATGTCTAATCAAGATTTAGCCAAAGAAGTCGGACTCTCTGCCGGTCCTACATTAATGAGAGTCAGGGCATTGTACGAAAAAGGTGCCATCAGCACACCGCAATGCATGCTCAACCACAAGTTTTTTGGTTTTGAGTTTAGCTGTAAGGTCGAGATTGTAGTCTCTGAGACAGAAGCTCTGGATCTTCAAGACAAGCTCTGCAAGCAGAACTGGTGTATTGAAGTCATTAAACTCAAGCGTCAAACACCTGAGCTTAGTACAAGCGTCAATTTTACATGCAACTACGTAGCTCCTAGCCGCAAAGAGTTCATCTCCTACATGAGTGACTTCTTGCTAAACATTGTTTACAAGGTTGACTTCAAGGTCTTTGACATTGAAGAGATCATCAAGCAAGCCACTCCTGTTATTCTAGACGAAAGAGCAATAGGTTAAGAGAGCTTATAGATATTGTGGTTGGTGATGGCGTTCATCTCTCGACTTACCTGTTTGAAGGCCAAATCGCCCGCGTACTTGGTAATCTTTAAGTCGCCATAGTTATGGCCTCCTCTAAAGCGCTCTAGCTCTACGCCAGGAGCAACGCCTAACCCAACTTGATACAAGAGCTTTGCGAAGGTTTTAAACTGACGCAGTGCCGCAGTCGGGTCTTGACCAATACGCAAGGCTGTATCATACATACCCCAAGGAGTGTATGAGTTAAGCTCTTGACTCAAACGTGCAGCGTGGAACAAGAGCTTAGCCTTGTAAAACTCATCGTTAAGGAAGAAAAGCTCTTCGTCATCGTCACCGTCTACCTCTATCAGAGCTGCAAGCACGTAAGACAGCAATGCAGCTGTTACGCCCATAGATACTTCATACAACGCTCGCTTGACCGCTATCTTAACATGCGGATCTTGAGAGTTGTACTGAGCTAAGAAGCGCATCTTCTTATCACTCTCACTGCCTATGATCGACGGGATGATCACCTTCATCCACAACGCTCTGTAGTAGCCAATCTCAGCTTGCTCTCTGGCTTCACTATACCTATCGGCACCAAACCTTTTCTTCAATGCTTGCGGCATCCACTTACGGAACTGCAACACTAGCCTACCAATGGCCTTGCGATGGAACCTTCCCAAGTCCTCTGAGTTGTATGCCCCGTGGATACGTTGCAATACAGCTACAGACTTGGTCTTAAAGGCCCCCATGTATGCCATGTCTAAAGGAACTTCAGTGCCGTCTTTGCGAAGCACAACAGCGCCTTCTACAAGCTTGACATTCCGACCCATTCCAGCTTCCCACTTTACAGCATCATACAAGTTGCCTGTTGTACCGTCTTTAAAGCGAACCTTGGTTTCATACATCATAGCAAGAACCACCTGGCTTTGCATGACCACCTCTCCTAAACTTTGACCGATGTACATCATGTCAAAGAACTTGCTGCGCAACTCAGCCCCTTCAGGAAGCTCTCGTTGATCCATAGTAGCATCAAAGAAGTTGAGCAAAGCCGCAGTCTTGCTTTCGGGCATAACTCCTTTATCACGGCTCTTAGCCAAATCCATGACATGTGAGAAGACTACGCCACCTGCTTTCTTTAGATTCTCTGAAGTGTACATATCCCCTCCAACAGAGTCTAGGATTTGTTGCAGCTCGCCATACATGAAGTTGTTGATCCATGCGGAAGGGTTGATAGCCAGACCTTGCCATGAAGTAAAAGACTGCATCCAAGCAGCCTGCTTGTCATACTTGCCCGTTGTTTGCCAGCCCTCCCCCAGGTAACCTTCAAGCACATGCTCCATCATATCCATGGAGTTGCTTCGCTCACCTTTAATGGTAGACCTATTGCCTTCTTTCTTTCCTACAGCTTGACCTTCTTTGAATTGCAACTTCCAGCCCTTACGTGCAGTCAAGTCCATATCACTCAGCTGATCTCGGGTCATCAAAGAGAACGTCTCAATGTTGTTTGAGGCTTGCTGAGCACGCGCCTCTACAATGAACTGAGCCATGGTCAAACGCAAGTCAGTAGACACCGACCCTTCAGAGCGATAGCTGTGCTTCAACCCGCCTCGCATAAAGATCTTCCGACCGTTGCTATCGGTACTCATGCGGGCTTTGTCCTCGTTCAGAGCAACAGCTTTACGCGGCATACTGCGCAAGGTCTCAGTAAGGCTCTGAGCAACAGGCTTTTCGATTTGTGGAATCAAGCTCTGGGTAAACATCCGAGCTTCTGGGTTCCCATATGCTTTTTGCATAACCCCTTTGAGCCCTTCAATGGTTTCTACCTGTAGCGGCGAGAGCGCATCAGCCTTTGGATTGAGCCATTTTTTCAAAGGAACATCCTTGCCTTTCCACTCAGGATTCTTGTACTTCTCTTTGACCTTCGAACCTGTGTGGTACTTGGTTCCAAAACGAGGCTCACCAGACTCATGAACAAAGTTGGATTCAAAGATGAGCAGGGTAGTAGGATCAGGATCGGCTTTAGCTTCTGCTAAATCCTTCTCAAATAAATCCATATCAAAGGTTGGATCATGATACGTCCTGAAGCTCTTTTTATTCTGTTCTGCAGCTGTTGCAGACTCTTCCATTTCACCCAACTTGTTCTTGTCATCGGTTGTAAGCAGTCCCAAAGCGTCGCGCTCCTTGTACTTGGCGATTTCGTCTTTAAGCTGCTGAAGCTCTTTGTTATCTGGCACATACTTGTACTTCAAATAGTACTCAGGCAGATACTCCATAACCATATTCTTTGCCCTCCAACGGCGCCTATCACTAGACTTAGCTTCACTGGTCCAGAAACTGCTACGTACAGCAGAGATAAAGGACTTACCGTCGGGCTCAAGAAGATCTGCAATCTTTCCTCCCTCTGCTTCAAACTTATCTAGAACAGCCTGCATCTCTGCAATGTCATTCTTGGCATTCATCTCCTCGGTATTGATTACGTTTCGAATCGTCTTACCGAAGAGCGTCAAGACTGGATTTGAGTCTTGCTCTAAGACCCCCAAGAACTGCACCTCTGCTTGAGAGGTGTCTGTAATAAGATCTCCAAACTCAGTTTGTGACAGAGAGAATATATCTGCAGCTGCCTCCATTGCTTCTTTAAGCTTTGGATTGGTTGAGTTTTGAATCAACTTCTTGCTCAACATCCTTTTGATCATGTTGTCCAAGTTGTTTTGCACTACCTGAACACGCGGCTGCAGCTCTCGAAACTGTTGATTGACCTGTACATATTTATCGCCACCTACTTTAGACTGATAGCTGTCAAAGGCTTGTTTGAACGTAGTCAATACCTGGTTTAACTGATAAGCCTTGTTCATCATATTGATGTCGGCTTCTGTCAGGTTTCCTACCTGAGAGCTATCTACAAAAGAGGTTGCCTCTTCAATAAAAACTGTGGCATCCTTGATGTAATCCACCATGCGGATATTGAGCGTATCCAAAGCTGCAACGTCATTCTTCTCAGCAACAGCTCCAAATGCATGCGCATCTCTAGATATCCTATCCATCAGGTCTTGCTGCTCCGTTGTAGTTGCACCAAGACGGCGCATGTGATCTACACGGCTCAACAACTCATCGCTTACTTCCTGAAGTAGCGCCCCAGCTTCTAAGTTTTTATTCAAGCGTTGCTGTGCCCGGAAAGAGCCAAGCTTACTGACCTTAGGGCTGGTGCCTCCAATCATATCACGCACCAACTCTCGAGCTGTGTTGGGTTGAATGCCGATCAGTTTACCCAGGGCACGCAGAAGCTTGTTAATTAAGGTCCTGAGCTTGTTTGGGTTTTTGGCTTCCTCAAATATGGCATCGCCTTCAATACCCATTGCAGTAACCACTACCTCCATAGCAAGGTCACGGGCTGACAAGTCAGGGTAAAGCTCACTAATTTCTCTCCACAGCGGCGTATCACGCAGCTCTGCAATCACTGCTTGCACTGCAGGATGATCAAAGCCTAGCATCTCTACATAGATGTGCCCGAACTCGTGAATGACAGTGTCACTCTTCAATCGATCTGGGTGTATTCTAATCACACCTTCACTCGCACTATACTCTACCTCACCGGCAGCATCTAAAGTAGAATCTAAGACTACTTTAACCTTAACCCCATAGGATGCAAAGCGGCTCTGCAGATGCGCAATACGCTCTGAGGTATTGGCTGCTGTTCCACCCATTGCCTTTCGGCTTTGGCTTTTCTTTCCAGACAACTCCTCCTTTCTCTCTTCAATAGCTGTTTGTACCTCCTCTGCATTGTCTTGCAGCTCCGCAGCTATATCTGCAAGAGATTCAGTACCTCTAAAACCAATGGTTGTATTCGGTGCCTTGACTTTAGTCCTTACTACTTTACCTGGAGATGTAGGATCTAGACCCACCACGTTGATGTAAATCTCTCCTTTGTATTTTACTGTAAACGGCTTGAGCAGTGCAGTGTCTAATTTGCTGACTGTTTGGATTCTAGGGTCTAAGACTTTATACGCTGCAATAGATTCTGCAGCAACCTCGTTATTGATCGCAGTAGACCTTACAATCTTTGTCGGCAAGTGGCCAGAGAAGTTGAAGCGGGGGCTTTTACGCCAACCACTTCGGGCTGCTTCATAGGTAACCAAAGCTTGAGCAAACTTTGAAGGGTAGTGTACTTCTCCTTCATATTGATCTGGAGGGTTGTACAAGGAGTTCCATGCAATTTGGAACTCTAAAACATTCATAGGATCGGAAAGCTGCAAGGGCGTGATCCGGTCATAACGCTTGCCTGATACTTCATAAGAACCATCATGGCTGATGTGCAACAACATGCGTTGCAAAGCAGGGTTTTCCGCAACAAGGGCTTGCCCTTCAGATGTTGTCTGGAAGTAGGTTAGCCACTGTGGGATGTTCCATGTAGACACATCTTCAAGATTTATGTCTCGCAGCTTACCATCAGTTCCCCGTGTGCCTAGGATAGCATCTAAGTTTTTAGACAGACTGACGTGCTCATCAGCCATTGTTGTAGTCTGAGTAGCGGTATACGTACCAAAGTCAGTCCTTAAGGCACGAGCAGTGCTGCCATAGAAATAGATTCCTAGACCACCCATACTTGTTTGAGTAGCGCGAGTGATATCCAACGCGCCCTTGATTACCGGCAATTCTAAAACTTCTTCTACTCTCTTATCGTCATTTGTCTCAGGTTCTGTTAAAGCATCGATCACCGCATCTGGGATATCTACAAGCTTTTCTAACTCGCGCATCTTCATCTTAGATACGTTTACTGCTCTTCGCAGTCCATACACTTCTCCGCCTTTGACAATCTGCTTTTTGTAGTTCCCAAACCTCCTCTCGTTGTCTGAAGCTAGTTCTTGGTTTATTGGAGCATCAAAGTTCTCCATAAAATACAGTACCGATGGGTCTGTAGCTGCTTGCAAAGCTTCTTTTCTGACACGCCTGAGCACCGCTTGCTTCTCCTTTGGAGTAGTGATATTACCCAGCTTGAGCTCACGCATGTAACCCATGGTGCACTCGTACATGAAGAAAGAAAAGTTGAGCTTGTTGATGCCCATGGTACCCCACACAGGATCCTTAGCACCATCCATAGAGGCTGCTACTGCTTCTGCATTCCACTTAATAATTTCCAGGGGGATATCAGCCATGTTTATGCCTTCCAGCTCTATCCCATAGCGTTGCATCTGTAACCAGAATGAGTTGTTGTCGGCAGCCGTAGCCTTCAACCCTACACCTGCCATGTTATCCTGGTGCATCTGCAAGTGCGCCATCACCCCGTACGGGTACATTTTCATATGCTGGACGATGTTTGTCTCACCCATCATCCGGGTCTTCATGTTTTCTGTCCGGAACGCTTTAATGGTTTCAAAACCCTGAGGCTGTAGCACCTCATTCTTGACCACCTCCGGGTGCATCAATACTTCCTTCTGAAGCTTGAAGTACTCGTTGGCTGTGCTGTCATATCGGTTCAGCATTTTGCCAGGCCGGGCACGTTTGACCCAGTTAACAAAGAGCTTATCAATGTCAAAGTCAGATCCCATCTGAGCTACAAAAGCTGCAGGAATTACAATCCCGTCTTGCCCAGCAGGTAAAAACTCTACGACCTTACACATAGCCATAGAGTTTTTGCCTTCAGCGGGAACACGATAGACCATTACCTCTAGGTAGGTAGGATCTAACTTTTCAATCTCTTCAATGCTCAAGTCTCTCACGTGAGCAGGCAAAAACTTCCTGTTCATCTTTACCTCTGCAGGCAAGACTTTTCCGTCTACTACCCGCATGCCTTGCAAGTCCTCCCCTGTCTTTGGATTGAGATGTCCTAAGTCTGAGATCTGCACTTGTTGACCCCCAGCAACCCGCTGACCTTTATAGTCTGCTTGTACCGCTGCCTTCAACGCAGCATCAAGCACAAACGCAATCATTGGAGCGTTGCGGTCGGCATAGTCTGCCGATTCTAGCATCTCCACTACAGCAGGATGCACATCATCACGCAGGTTACCTAGCACATACTCTCTGAGCTTTTCGATGTCAACTTGGTCACGCTCACTTGAGCTGGTTTCGTTTGGTTCTGCTCGAAACAGCTTACCCTTAAACTCCTTGAGCTTGATGTTGTACAGCTTCTGTTCTGTTTCTGAAAGCTTGTCGATCATCTCTTGGCCCAACCCTTCGTACTCACGCAATCCTCCAGTAATAATCCTAGAGGTTTGGTTACCCAGGTTTACCGTACCGTTGTGCTTGGCGTGCTCCACCATAGCCACCTGATTGCGGTGGTGAGTCATAGGCATATCATAGCTTACGTACTCTCCTTTAGGCTTAACAAACTTGCCGTCTTCAAACAACACAGTAGGTTTTTGTGCGCCTACTTTATGTGCTGAGGATAGAGTGACTTGGTCAACCTTATCGCCCTCCATCCACTTGCGCATATTGTCTAGTTGTGCGCTTATCGGTGCCATTCCTTTTACCGGTGGCAGGAGTGGGATGACAGAGTTTTTAATTTGGTGAGGTTGACCACCGATCCATCCGAAGTAGAAAGGCTTGTAGGGTGCAAAGACAGACTGTTCGTTTACAGTTAGCGCTTCACTGTTTCTGGCTTTTTCGAATACAGCTTTCTTGTATTCGGTCATTTCGCCATGAGACTCAAGCATGCGCTCAAAGAAATCTAGCGTGACGTAGCTCTGAGCATCAGCCCTATCAATGGGAGCACTCTCCAATACGTACTTACCGTCTTTAACTACTGGCTGACCGTTCTTGTACTGAACCTGCGTAGCCCAACCCTCAGTTGTTTGCGGATCAGCTATAGTGACGTTTTTAAATGTTCCGTTATCTGCGCTGGTTTGACCAGGGCTTTGAACGTGCTTAAAACGTTTTTGATACTTGGTGATGTCTCCTTTAAAGTGATCAATGGTACCTCCTACCCAATTAGAAGTGTTCCAATTGCTCACGTATGAAG
>Ga0070747_1000253_pt1 | contig 27454 bp, 40 predicted proteins | sample VirMetDEL_Mar_31_FD_77321 | JGI IMG/M metagenome (GOLD analysis project Ga0070747, IMG submission 77321) | Aqueous microbial communities from the Delaware River and Bay under freshwater to marine salinity gradient to study organic matter... | ecosystem: Environmental > Aquatic > Marine > Coastal... | reverse complement strand
GGCCAGTCGTTGTAAAGTTCACTCGCAGTGAATTTCATTCCTTTGAATGACTTCATTGCCCTGTAAACTGCTTCAACTGTCCTTTTTCCATTTCTTGTCATATCATCGCTTCCTGTATCGAATACCCCTTCGTTCCTTTAAGGGGTTATCGAGGCTATCACATAAGCGCATCATAAGCGCAATTTTGTTAACATGAGGGGTATTTCTGCAACCGTACTTTTCGATAAATTTGTCCTTTACCACATGATTGGTCACAGTATCTCCACTCTCAAAACATTCCACAATAATTTTATCAAACATTCGTTGATATAGCATCTAGTTGACTTAGCACTGAGAACCCTCTGGTCCTCGCTTAGCCATTTCTTTGACATTGACAGTCGTGTAACTTCGTTCGATAACGTGTTTTTCAACGAATTCTTCACCGAATTTATCACGCATGTCTTTCACGCTGATGTCGTATGAGGTGTTAGTCACCGCGATAACGCGGCGACTACCTCTGTACTTTGCGTGGTAGTTACCATCCTTTCCTGCTAACTTCTTGAGAATCTTGTCACGAATCTCTCGCTTGAGCTTCGTCTGTTCTTTCATCATTTCAGTTAGTTTATCATAGGCTTCTGCCAATGTCCATAATTCGTCGTCTGTTTGACTCATCTAGTAGACTTCATAGTACAAAGTCTGTTGGAATGGAGTAAAGCGCTCGTATCAAGTAACTTCTCTTTATAGAGTTACCTCGACGGCGCATAAATCTCCTAACTTCCGTTTTTTGTTGAGTTGACTTGAATAGGTAGGCTCTTGAATCACCATTTCCATCCGCAATAAAGTCTAAGTCAAATCTTCGACTTATGCTTATCTTGGCCGCTCTAAGTGAGTTAGAAGCGCCAGCGGTGCTCAGGAATAATCCACAAGCCACAATGATGTTTTCTTGCCGTAATCCAACGCCGTCTTCTTCGCGGCTAAGGTAATCCAGCATCAAGAAACAACTTCGCTTGTTGAAATCCCAAGTATAGGGATGTCCATCAAAGAAGTCATCAAGTCTATCAGTTAAAGTTCTATTATCAGAATCTTCTTCTCTCATCTAGTAGCAGTTGCTCATTCTATAGCTTCTGCTGGTGTGTCTATCTCTATGTGAAGAATCACATAAGGACCCGTTAGTGGGTTAATTAGATAGACGTTTTTAGAGGTGAAGTAAGTGTATGTATTATCACTTAATACCACTCTAAAGGAGTCAGAATCATCTAGCTGTTCCAAAGTTCCTTGTATTGACATCTGCGGCCAGTACCCCTTTCGGGAAATACCGGCTTCACTTATCGCTACAACAACTTGGTCACCTGCATAGGCTTCTATACTTTCCTTTGATTCGTATGTACTCATCTAGTTGGCTTTCGCCTCATTCGTAGTCACGAATTGCAATACCGACAGGGAACCGAGGAACACCGTCATCGGTAAGTTCCTGGTAGCGAACAGTCAATTGCTGTCCGACATATTCACTGCCGTTCTCAAAGAGTTCTCTACGAGCCTCTTGAGTTCCTCTTGGTCGGACGCGGAAGGTTTGGCCGTCAGGAGTTTGACACTCCCAAACGACGCAACCTGCTTCGTTGCCCGTTCCTTCGACAAACCCAGAGATGGTGTACTCTCCGTCAAGGAAAGTCTTCACCTTCTGTAGGTCTGCGCTTCGCTTTCCGATACGGTAGGCACCCGTGAGATTTCTCACCATAGCACCTTCGTATCCTTCTTCTACGAATCGAGCTTGTGCCGCGTGGATTTCACTTTCGTTCTCCACGGCCACATTTTCAACTAAGGAAAGATACTCAGCACCCGATGTAACTTGGGTGATGGTTTGGTATCTTTCGCTAAAGTCTTGCTCGTTGTTTAAGTCCACACAATCGTAGACTCTCAAGGAAACTTCAAGCATCTGCTCGTCGTTACCTTCTTTGAGAGTCACGCGTCGTACAAGTCCAACAAGTTCTTGGAAAGAAAGAGTGTCAGAGTAAAGTTCACCATCCAACACAAGGGCTTGATTGGTGTTTCTAACACCAACTTCTTCCCTGATGTGGTTTAGGTGAGGGAACTCTTTTCCCTTTCTCGAATAGAGTTTAACCTGCCTGCCGCCCATAACGACGGCCAAGCATCTAACTCCATCAAACTTTCTTTGGACGATTGCCGGGTAAGTGATGTTGTGCTTCCGCTTTGTAAACGGATGCGCCAGCATAGGCAGCAGCTTAACTTGCGTCTGAGCTTCTTCGACTGTGTCGTAGTAAGCTTCATCACGCTTTTTGTTCATCTTCGAGACTGCCTCAAAGATTGCCTGCTCATCAGCCTTTCGGCCTTGCTTTCCTTCATCAATTACCTGTCCGGCAGTTTCAGTCAACTTGCCGTCAGTTTGTCCAGATTCTACCTTCAAGAGGTATCCAGTTTCTGTCTTTTCCACCCAGGCTCTCCATTGCTGGATTTTGCCTGTGCTTGTCTTTTTGTACACCGTTGGTGTCTCGTATGTGATGTTACTTTCGCTCATCTAGTTGAGGAGATTCACTCTTCCTCAGTTGAAACATCTTGTAAAGTATTCCAGTGTTGGTCCAACAATCCACATAGCTCAAAACCATACTTCCAGTCTGGTTCACTTGCTTCATGGGATATATCGGTCTCAACATATTCTTTACTTCCATCTTTCATAGTCAGCATAAGAGTACACCACTTAACTGCCTCTATCTTTGCAACTTGGGACAAGTCAATGTCACCAAAGTCTACAGAGGCATAGGCACTAAGTGGCTTAGTGTATCTTAGTCTAACATATTTCGTTTCTTTTGGTATAACGTCAGTCATCTAGTGGCCTTGTTAGTTGGTAATTTTTACTGAGTCTCCGCATTCAGCGCAGATAACCCATTTAGCCAACTCATCAAGGTCCATTCTAAAGTGTCTCAGATGGGTTTCGTGAAACGACCCATCCTCTTCGACAACCACTTGTAGCGTACAGCCAAAGAAGGGAGTGTCGCATCCATTTACACACTTAATTTTCATCTAGTAGGACTACTCTTCTTCGAAGAGAATTTCAACAAAGTGAACAGAAGAAACCTTTCTAAAAGTTCTCCTCGCCTCTGGCCAGCCCCAGATACCTCCTACACGGAGGACTCTGAAGACATCTTTCAGCCATCGGGTGTTTATGTTCAGTTCGTAGTCTGTTAGTCCTTTAAACAAATCATATGCTAACTCCTCAGGAGTCATCAAATCATCTATGTTTCTCATCTAGTTGAGAAGCTTTCACTCCTCTTCGAGACCAAGCTGAATCTTAGTGGCTTGAAGGGTGCCTTTGGCTCCCTTTGCGACAACATCTCTGCCGTCTTTGACGACATCGCTGGTCACATCTACCATGTGCTCTGCGGCCTTTATGCTCCGCTTTGCACTTTTCTTACTGGCTTCAGAGATGGCAATAGCGCCATCCTTCAGCTTCTTTTCAGCTTTTTTGGTCCCAAGTCCAGCCCCAAGCCGAAGCTCGAGACCGAATATATCCAATTCAAATTTGAATCGTGGCATCTAGTAATCACTCCTCCTCTCCTGAGATGTCCCAGGGTTCGGGGATGATTGTCTTGTGTTCTTCAACAGCGAATAAAGTCGCTATTACCTCAATGAACAGGAAGAATAGAATCATCAGAATGAAGGTCGTAAACAGACTCATTCTTCTTCTTCCCACTCTTCAAGTACACCGACAAATTCCGAACCGTCGAAGTGAACGGTGACGTAGGGGCCTTTCTTTCCCCACTCGTCAATCGTCACCCTCGGTTCGGCCAAAAGTCGCTGGATAAATTCCAGCCGCTTCTCGGCAATGTCAGTCAGCTTGTTGTAGTTCTCAACCAAGTTTACCAAATCTCTTCGGCTCATGTTGTCTAAGTCATCTACTTCAATCATTCTTCTTCTCCTCCATATTGAGTTGGCTGCCTCTCGGGGTTGTCCACACATTCAATACAGTGTATGATGAAATACTTTTCATCAACAACAACTGTTTTTTCATAGTGAAACACACCATCACAGGCAGAACACATAACTTCGTTCTCTTTTAGTTCTTCAAACATAGTCTAGTTGCTCAGTAAGTTCCAAGCAGTTTGACTTCAAAGTTCTTTTTGGCTGCTTCCATGATAGCATGGTATACTTCTGCTCGCGCATCACTATAATCGGGGTCACCGATTATGTGGAACGCGATGTCTTCCCAGCAGCCGTTTCGTTCAGCGTAATCAAACGCTTTTTGCTTATTTCCGTCATAGTCATCAAGGAGCAAGTCACAGTAGTACTGGACTCCGCCCTCGATGTCATCTTTGTATTCGTTTACACAAACACTCATCTAGTGAATCAAGATTCATCCCAGTCCTTGAATGGAGCAGGTGTTTCTGATTCGGGTTGACCTTTGGGAAGTTCGTCGTGGTTGGCGAAAAACATGTCAAACACAGTGTGTGCACCCTCGTGCAAAGTACTGATACTTTTATTCATGTTACCAAGTCTCACGGCAATGAGATAAAGTAGCGCAAGCATAGCAGTCAGTATCGAAACGATAACTGTATACTCACTCACCCTACAAACACCCCATGCGGGCTGGCATTTAGCCACTCAGCAAATTCTCGAAATATTTCGAGATTACTAAGTGTTTCAGGCACAACTTTAGAAGCTTCAATCATTGTCAAGGCATTCAAAATACCTTCAGCAAAGACAGAACACTGCTCTGAAGTAGCCTGATTCCAGTTAGTCCCAAATGGGTCAAGGAAACCGGCGTAGTCTTCAGTATAGCTTTCTTCTGTCAGGTCTGTCGCCCAATGCTCAAGCATCGACGAGGTTTCCTTAACTAAGTTAGTCTGTGCGTTAAGAATAGTCTGAATCAGCTCTGCTGGTTCAAACCTTGTCTTATCACTGACCACCGAGTGGTCTGACATGTAGTCATGTAGGCTTTTTTCTTGTTTTAGCAACTCATCTGCGCTGCTTATACCATGACCCCACAAAGCGAGGTTTCTGGCTCTTCCCATACCCCAGATATTCAGTCTGAAGTAATTGTCATCGTTATAGTCTGCGACAGGGAGGTTTGCACCATCCTTGTCTATTCTAACCATATCATATCCCATATTAGTCTAGTAATCTCAAGAGTTATCCTCTTGAAACTTTGATGTTTTTTCTTCCATCTCCCCAGCCGCCTGGCTAAGGAGAACAAGTCCCTCTTCAGCGACTTCAACAATTCGAGTAGCGAAGATTGCCGCAGCGGCAATCTCACTCATCTGCTCGAACATCCTTTCGGTCGGAAGTTCAAGTGGAAAGTCCTTTCCTTGCTCCTTGAAGTAATACTTCGCCAGGTCTTTGCCCTCTTGGGCACTAGCGGGATTTATCTTCTGCATCACCTTGTAAAGGTTAAGCATGGTGTCTCGGTACGACTCGATATTACTCGATTGAAATGTCGCGCCCAAAAGCACATTTTGTAGCATCTCTTCTTTCCACTCATCATCTTTGTCAGCAATCATATAATCGCTCATCTAGTAAGGCTTACTCGCCTTCTGCGTCGAATGTGTCAACAGCTTGTTGGCAAGCAAATTCAATGCTCGCCATTTCATCATGCTGTAGAAATCGTCCAGGGTTGGTGAGACCTCGTCTCACCCACTCTTGTCTTACTTTCAAAAAGTGGTAGACTGCCTTTTGTATGTTAGGCAGCACTCGCCACATCAGCTTGCTTATTTCGTCGTCGCTTAGTTCGCTAATCGGCCTTTGTACTCCGATTGCGTCAGTGATATGATATTCACTCATCTAGTAAGTCAGTTCAAGGGGTCTCGAATACCGCTTTCACCAAGAACCCAGCGCAGAGTTTTCTCTACTCCTTCCAGCGCTTTGCTGTTCCTGGCGGCGTCTTTCATTGACTCCTTGTCACCAAGCTTTTTTGCATGCTCATAGAACTGCACCCACTGGGCGCGCTTTGCTTTCGCATCATCGAGCATGCCTTCAATCTCGACCCACGTTCTGTCATAGGTTCTCATGACTTCTCGGCGGGCGAGCATTCCTTTTGAATTTATCTCCATAAGTCTCTAGTAGCCTCACTCGGAGGCACGTTCAGCATTTGATTCAACATATGCTGTATCGTACTTGTCGAACCATTCGAGGTGCGGCATCTCCGCCAACTCTAACGCTTCTTTAAGGCTCGCAGCAGTCACTGTAACATCAACAAACTTGCTGAAATAGTGACGCACTACATAGGTATTTTCACTTTCGTTACTCATCTAGTTGCCTCACTCGGAGGTCAATTCGTAAAGTTTCAGCATAGGGTCTAGACTGACAACCGTTAGGTCACCGCTACATCCTGTGCTATCTTCACTATCGCACAATTCTTTGATTGCGCTAACGAGAGCGTCTTCACGCTCGTACATTTTCTTCAACTCAGCAATTAGTTTAGGAACCTCCCAATTAAGAGCGTATGTATCATCAGTGATAATAGCACAGTCTTCTTCGTCATGTTGGGGGAACCTCTCAAACCAAGTCAAGTCGATTCTTTCGTTACTCATCTAGTTGCACTCACAGAGGAGGTGGCGCGATTCGGTAAGCAGCCGCATAGGCCAACTTATCCGCTCGTTCATTCCACCTGAATCCTCGGTGTGCGCGAATGTGCTTCGCGGTGATAGTAATCCCGGCCATGTCAAGTTCGTCTTTCAATTGACGACACTTTTTGACAAGTCCAAGATTTTTGTTCGCAGACCAACTACCAAAAACAATGTTCATCGCATACTGAGAGTCAGTATAGATAGTAACATTGCTCGCATTGGCTAGGCTCTTAACTTTCAGCATAGCAAAGTAAATTGCACTAAGCTCTGCTGTGTTATTGCTTCCAACATCTGCCCCGATGAACTCGGGTTTGGTTCGGTCAGTTACAACAGGGCCAAAGTCTTCGAGAAGAACTTGACCTCCATCGTGATTGCTTCCTGTATCACCTTCAACGACAACAAGTCCCCACCCTGCACGGGTGTCTGGGCTTGCCACATTGTTTACGGCACTTCCGTCTGTGTAAATTGTTACACTCATCTAGTACACGCTCAGCGTGTATTTTTTGCTTCTTCAAGCATGCATCCAATGGCTTCATGGTCCCTAGACCAGTCTATCCATTTTTCAATGTAAGATATGCGTTCATTCCACTCTTCATCCGTTAACGAAGGTTCGAATGAATAGAACGAATCTTGTCTCCACCAAGCGATGACGATTTCTTCGTCTTCTGGTAGTTCACTTAGATATCTTATTGCGTCTTTGACTTTCATCTGGTGAGAAACCATTTACCCACCTAGCATCTAGCGTGCTGTGGCATTGCGTCTCAGTGGTTTTGAATATAATTTCGTCGTGTAGTTTTTTAAATTTGGTCAGGTCCCAACTTGTGTTCAAAGTTTGCGTTCTGGCTTAGCCAAACCTACAGTGCTTGCACTGCGAACTTTGCTGCAACTTGGGAGCCTACAGAGCCATACGCTGCGAGTATTTGCAGCGGGCTCATAGTTCTTCTAGACAAATAAAAAAGTACGTTTCGAAATTTTTTCTTATCGGTGTTTGGGGGGCTAGGGTGGGCGTTTTTGTCAACCATAAGTCTTCGAGGTTCTCGAGGAACCCTTTGTTGGTACGACTGCCACAGGGACACTGCTCTCCATTTTTTAAAAGAGTAGTAGCTACCCTCTAAAGTTTTGAGTATTCAGTACCCTTTAACCCCACTACTAATCACCGAGACGTCGCCACTCTCAGCCGAGAATTATCTCGGTGATTAGTAGTGGGTTACGTCATAGTTACCTCAGTATATGTTTTCTCTGGTGAGACTCCAAACACTCACCTAGCAAAGCGTGCTAGGGACTTAGCGTCAGCGTACAGGCCATCGTACATTTGGAATTACTTTAGTTCTACTTTTTGATGGCAGCAGAACTAGTTCTTCTGGCACATCCGGGACTGCAGACGAAGCTTCGATTAATGCATTATATCGAAAATATTCACCTTTTTTCTCTTTAGAGTTCTTTGGTGAGTTTATTTTTGCCTTCGCCACGCAGCGCGCATGCGGGTGTCTCTCGACAACGTCGTCGGCCGTTACTTGCAAATTCGCAAGCTACTGTAGTCAGAGTGAGCTTAACTCACCCTCAGCAGTCGGTGCTAGTCCCCTCAGTTTTCCTAAGAATGCTGAGGGTGAGTAACGTCATTGTTACCTCAGTTGTTTTTTGTCTCTGGTGGAGAACCATTTACTCAGCATATATTCGCTTTGATATGGTAGTCTGTTTCTCTTAGGCTTAAACCTTTGAATCTATACGAGTGACGAAGTAGCACGAGGAACCCGTAGGTGTCCGTATGGCTCTTCGCTTTTACGCAGTAAGTCGATTAGTCTGCATCGCCGTAGGCGATTCGTGCAACATCGTGCACGGAAACTATCATCTTCTTTCTTGATTACGGGTTGGTCGGTCCCTCGTTCTACGGAGGTTTCCGCGCCTTAGCCTCAGTCATGTGCTGTCTATAGGATGTCTAGAATACATCCTTAGCCTTGACTTGGGGCTGTAGACTTCCTTAGCCTGTAGTCTATTTGACTTTAGGTCAAATCGAAGTGAAAAAGCTCACGCATCAGGGGTGGCAAGAGCCGGTTTCCGAAGCGTCCACCTGTGTATCAGATTTAGCGCGCATGCATTACTGCTTGCTTACCTTATCTTTTGTGAAATACACCGGTGGAATCTTCGGAACCCGCGTTTTGCCTACCCTGTTACGTGATGCTTTTTGCTGAGATACGTCATAGTTACCTCAGTATATGTTCTCCTGGTGAGAAGGCCATTCGTGCGGGCGATTAAAGCCACAAGCCGTAGGCCGGATTTAACCGACTGGAGCTAGACTGACCACATGGGAAGTCTAGCGATACAAGGCAAGTGAGCCCGAGTAAATAGTAAGACTATTTACCGTGGATGGGACTTTGCCCCAAACGAGGTCGCCCGCACGGTGGTGCGTATGCACCATTCGTCATAGGTTTCCCTCATGGTGTTCTTCTCTGGTGAAGAAAGCCAATCGCCTCTTCGCTTGCGTGAATGCTAGCGTGATGAATGCGCATGCAGAACGCGTTTGCGCTCACGGTGCGATTCTATCAAAGTGCGTAGCATCTTTGCGAGTCAATCAGAAAATTAACCGAGCGAACGTGGCAGCCTCTTGCGGTGTCCCGTGACTCACGCAGTAAGCGTATGCGCCCATAGGGGCGAGTAAGTCCGTGACACGCAGAGGGCTGCTTGTAAGCGTGGTGTTTTTTCTGGGAGACGAGTACGTCATTGACATAAGTCTCAGTGTTAGTTTCTTCTGGTGAGACACCATTCTAGCACGCGGGCCCAGAGCCCGACTCCGCAGGCGGAGGGCTGTAGGGAGGGTACCATCAATAAAGAACGGATTATCGCTCCGCAGGCGTCCCAAATGGGTAAGCCAAAGAGCTACAGGGACTGCTGGTTTTCCAGTAATCTGTTCTTTATGTACAGGCCAAAGGCCGGGGTAACCTCGCGCTTAAGTGCGTGGTGCCGAATGGGCCTAGCATAGCGTGCTACGTCATTGGCTTTCGCCTCAGTATTAGTGTCTCTAGTGAAGTCAAACTTCGTTATCTGTCTCAAAGGTAAAGCCGTTTTCGGCCATATTCTTTCTCACAACAGAGGTCAAGTTTAGTTCTTCAAGGGTGGCCCACATGGTGAGCCACTCAGTTTCGATTTCGCTTAAATGCTTCACGCGCGCCAAGAGCTTCTCGACGTACACCGCAGCGTCCATCAATTCTTCTTGTAGGTGCGTTAGCCATTCGATAGTGCTTAAGTCAGTTCGCTCCATGGTAACTCCGTATTTGGACTTACCAACATCGGAGCGTTTCTGAATCTTCTCGCACACTTTATCTTCTATGCTACTCATCTAGTTACTCTTCTTCACAGTAGCTGCAATCTTTATCGCAGTTGCCTTCAGAGTGTAGTAGTCGAAGTTGTTCTTTATTTAGTTCATCTTCTGGGTCATGACAGTATATTCTGCTCATCTAGTAAGTCAAACCCAGCCTCCTCTTCGGACGCCACCTTTGCCTTTCTTTTTGTTCCATTTGGCAGAGACTTTACGCCACAGGGCGAACCCTGCTGCAAAGCCAAAACCAATCAGAACATATGTCAATATAGTAAGTAGTATACCTAGTATATCCATCTAGTAAGTCTCTCCTCAAATAAATCCAATTATTAGGCCAATAAGCCAATTGGTGAGTTGAGACTTTATTTCTTCAACAGTAATGTAGTCAGCAAAGGCGTCTTCAAAGTTAGTCTGAAGTTCCTTCATTAAAGGACTCCATTCTGACTCATCCGACACCTCGACTACTCCAGCATTGACCCACGCAGCCACTCTAGATTGAGTAGCGGGGTCATTGAGAAGTGCTTCTTCGTTTATGACTAAGACTTTCATCTTAGTCGCAGTACATTCGTCCAAAATAGGCATCAAGACCGTGCAGTCTCCGTACGGGTCATCAGGGTTGTCTGGGGTCGACCCTCTAGAGTCGTTTTCCCATCCACTGATACTCATAACGAGACCGTCACTAATCGAGTCAGGAATATCCAAGTCAACAGATGTGTTGATTAGGTATCCACTAGTCCAATTAGTCTTGATGCTTTGTCCGCTGTAGTTGACATACATGTACGGCTCATCTGTGTTACTTCGGTCATTTTGAGAAGTTACTCCCATAAAGACCGAGTATGTGCCAGATAAGTTACCGTAAACAAGTCTGTCAAGTTCGTTTATTACTCCATCATTATCTATATCAGGGTCACAAATGTCCCCAACATAGTCGTTGTCAAAGTCTGAATTATTGCCAGCATGATAGTCGCAGAGGTCTTGGTTATTACCAAGACCGTCTCCGTCACTGTCAAGCCACTCTAGAGAGTTGTAGGGATATGCATCCCTGTTATCTCCCCATCCATCTCCGTCAGCATCCCACCATTCGGTGGGGTCATTCGGAAACGGGTCTACCGCATCAGGGTAGCCATCGAAGTCACTATCGTTGGTCGGCCCGAAGTCGTATTCGATTAGAATACTCTCAAGGCTCGTTCCGTTAATTGTGATGTTTCCATGGTATTGTGCAGTCATTTCTTGGGCTTCCATGTAAATTGCTCCAGAGGAGACAAAAAACATGGATGACACCATAATAGCAATTGTACTCATTGTACTTATTTTATTCATCTAGTTGCTCATGCTATAGGAGCATCAGCATTGAAGATGCGGTAAGTGTCCCGAAGTTCAAAGTCGTCTTCGGTAACAATTTTACACAGCCTCAGAGTTTTACCGTGAATCGTCCCCGGTAGGCGAATGATTCGCCTCGGGTCTCGAGTCACTTCCCAGTCAAGTAAGAGTCCTTCCTTGGACTTCAAATCGTTGACTAGCTTGGCTTTCGCCTGTCGATGAAACTCTTGTTGATGGCCACTTTTGGCCAACACATTGTATCTCATCTTTGGTAGGTGCTCTAAACGCTCAGATGCCCAGTCTTCGTAAACTAAGTGAAAGCCTTTGCCTCCACTGAATACCATGATTGGTTCTATCTTTAAGCCGTTTAGAAAATAACTCTGTGGGTTTTTCTTGCGCCTGTACTTCTTGAATATTTCATCATCAAGAGTACTCTTCAACTTAAAGAGCATATTTGCTCCCTCATTGTAGTCGGCGTTATCATAGTCCACATCAAAGTATAGCCCTTGATACAACATCGTATCGTGATATCGTTCCAAGGTCCATCCCTTTTTCTTCATTTTTGCTTTACCATGCTTACCCTTAGGGTCTGGTCCGATTCCTTGCGGATTCAACCAGGCGCTTGTTGTGTAGTAAACGTGTAATGGAGCCAACCTTCTAAGCCACTTGAGTAAAGTTCTCTTGTGTCTAAAGTTGTCTTTGATTACACGCACCACGACGCGCTCTTGCTTGTCGTCCCATAAAAAAAAGCGGAACTGCCGGAAGCCCGCATCTTTGGGCAACCAGAGCTCCGCTTCTGTAATCGAATTGTAGTAGGCTCGAATTTTCTTTACCTTTAGTCGGTGTTCAAGCTTTCGTTTTCTCCGATAAAGCGGACTGAGTTCTTGGCTCTTGCGAATTGCTTCGCGTAGCGCTAAGACCCCCAATGCCCCGTTTGAATAGGTGTGGCAAGAACAGTCGTTCTGGCCTTTCCTATCACAAGCAGGGTGATGCCGCTTTGGGAAGCGAGTCTTCATCAGACCCGCAGCGTAATCAGGATTTATCACAAAGTGTGGTAAATCCATCGCATGATGTTCGCATAAGTAGTCGCCAGCTCCAACCTTTAGTTTGCAGCGTTTACCACTGCTGGTTGATGCGCGACATCTCGTTTCATTGTCTTTCCAATGTTTCATCTGGTGGAGAATACAGTATTCTCAGCGTGCTTCGCGAACGCGAGAAACGCGAACGCGAAGTTAGTATCATAATCAGGTCGCATTAGGACCAAGATTGGCAGGTCATGAGCCAGTGTGCTGCTAACAGTTGCCTAACTGTTAGCATGCGTACTTGCGTGTAACACTGGGGTGAGTGAGCACATGCAGCGAGGCCGCAAATGTGCTCACTCACTAGGGTGTTACCATGCCTGCTAATCGTAGCCTATAGTTACGATTGTCGCTGGACGACATCGTCAACTATTTGTAGGCTACCACAGAGTCGTAGACATTGTGGTTGGTTAGTCCGTTACCATCACGGCTTTGGAGCGTAGCGTATAAACGCGCAGCGGTTATCCAAATAAGCGATGGTTATTGCGACAGTGACCGCTGCTCAGCAGCGAGTGTTCGTACCGACTTAAGCCAAGGGCAATGTACCGTAGGTACATGTTGTCGCTTGCGACAGCCCGCAGTCAGCGGAGGTACGAATGTTGCAGCCGCCTTTAGGCGGATACAAGTCACGTCTTATTTTGATATGTTGACGGCACTAGCGTTGTTAGCCCAGACTGAAGGTCTGGGCTCTCTAGGCCCGATGAAGAGGCCAAGCAACCTCGTTAACGATTACGAAGCCACTGTGTAAGGCGCTCGCCCAAACAGTCACTTGTAAAACTTCTACCTGCAGTAGATGCAGCGGAGCCGCAAATCTACAATGGTAGAAGTGGTCGTTAACAGGTTGCGGACCGTCCACGCAAACATGCACAGCATGTATGGGTGGCTTTAGCGGGCCGTGCCTTGACTGAGTTTACGTCATAGTTTCCTCAGTATTGTATTTCTCCTGGTGAGAATAACCAGTTCTAAGGGCCTTCCCTATTGCTTGCGAACATCTATGTTCTGCACTCGTTTCGTGAGTGCTGTAGTCGCAAGCATAGCATCTAGCGAAGTAAACTTCGCTTGGCGTTAGTAAAGTCGGTTTGTTGAGTGACTCGAAGAGGTATCTCCGAATAACTTAGTTTGAAAGTCGCCTTTCAAACTCACAAATCTATCTTTACCGAGCCAAGTTAAGTTCACGAAGCGTGCAGGGTCGAACCTAGCGCGTCATTGGCTTTTGCCTCAGCATGTAGTTAATTCTCTGGTGGAATACCATTTAACCCACCTAGCGTATGCGTGTGGGGGCTCTTGGCTGTGGTCACTCACATCCGTCATCTTCAGTCCTGTTCCAGTAACTTCTGGAATTACCTCAGTTTAAGAGATTATTCCATATTTTCAGGGTAATTGTTCCATAATGGTCGTTGTGACTTTTTTCTATTCGCTGTACTGCGAGGCAGTCAAGCTTTTATGGTATCACTGTTAACTTTAGTTTAAGGAGACAAGTATTCTGCACTTATCGACTACTTTCCAGAAAGTCACCCACTTCTGTGGGACAAATGATACCCGCCCCCTTTGCAACTGGCTTCTGCTAGGGTTCTAACTTAGTCTCAGGATAAAGGCCGCATGGCCATTCTGAGACGTTAAGAGTTAGGTTCCTAGGTGAAGGAAGCCAATAGTGTTCTCTACAATCATGCAGTTACACAAAAGTGGGTAACGTCATAGTTACCTCAGTTACAAAAAGTATTCCTGGTGAGAGCGCAGTTAGACTTCTGCTGGCATTTTGAAAGTCATTTTAATTTATCTCTCTGGTGGACTCAACCAGTGCTTTCCGCACGAGTAGTTTGATTTCGCAGTCAGTTGACGGTGTCTAGCGTCGAGAGTAAGCTCTCGCTGGTTAGTATATGTCATGAATACGAAGAAGTTCTCTCTAGCATAGTTCAAGCGCGTACACGCCACACCAGAGTGTTAGCTCTGGGGTATCCGCAGTCTTTTGTAGCAGACCTTGGAATTGTGGGTTTATGTTTTCTGTCTTAGTTCGCTGAACTCTGCTAGAGAGTTTACTTCGAGTATCTGGGCTCTTCTTAGTATGATTTACAGTCTTTGTAGTAAAACTTAGTAGGGGTGCCGGGCTGCAGTCATTGCAGCCATAGATAAGCTCTAAAATAGGCTCATGTCTGGGAGCCTATTTGTTTTCTTCTTAGAGTGATAATGTGTTATCTCTCTTTCTCTAACGGGAGTTCCTCGTCATAGATTTCTCTCAGATGGTTTATCGTCCTAGTAGTATTGTGTCTACTAAATATTCACTCCTCGCAGGAGCTTCAATCGTTCAAGCAACACAATACTTGGTTTGGCGTGAGTAGACTCAGAGTCACTCATCAGCACCAAGAGAGAGTCGCAGGGTTTCCATACGGGCCCAGTACTCTTCTCCTTTTTTGCCATTGCGCTTGGGGAACTCTTTCAAGTTCACTCCATACTTGCGCATTTGGCGGGCGCGCTGGTCAACAGATGCGGGTTTCATCCCGAGGGCGTCTGCCACATCTGCCTTGGAACCAGCTTGCTCCCAAGTGCTGATGAACGTCTCATCGTCTACAAACACGCGCGTTTCCGTGGAGACCTCAGTCTCCTCGTTCGCAACTGTTTGTTCCGACATGGTTGTTCACCTAGTTAAGAGTCCATCAAAGGAGGGTGAGATTCGACAGTCGCTCAGCGACCGACGAATTCACTCCTCGGATATTATCGAGTCTGCTACCAATACCAGACGCAACATCTGCGTAGGGGTCTCTGTGGAGGTCGATTTCGCCACCCAACATAGTTGTTAGGCTGCTAACTCGCTCTCTCAGAGAGTCTCTTTGACCCCTCAGTGAGTCGAGGCGCGTTTCAAAGCGCTCAACATTATCTGAGTCAAAGCCCTGTGCTACTTCTAGCACCTTTTGTTGGTATTCAGCAATTTCACGACTGACATTCGTTTGAATATCCTGTCGGATATAGTTCATCTGTCGTTCGTTGTCGATGTATCCAAGTACTCTTAGATTGGTCCGAGGACGGTGCCAAGTTCGTGGCTTACCGTTATCATCGAACCAGTTGTTCGTAGAAGAAGCACCTTGTAGTGCATTTACATTACCAAACTGGTCTAGTAAACTAGAGTAGTTAGTAAGCGTGTTCAAGTAATTATCGTCATCATCATACTTCGGTATAAAGAAGATGCCCTGACCGCTTCGATACGGTAGGCCACCCAATTCACCCGTCAGTACTCTGACGATTTTGTCTCGGAGCATCTTTTGGTCGATACTCGTCGCCACCACTTGGAACTCTTGCATAAGTGCTTGACTGATTTGGGCAAAAAGCCCTACGTCAATACTCATGTCGTCCCAATAGGGTGTTACAGATAGACACGCTGAAATTTGTGCAACGCTGTCGCGGGCTTCCTCGAGTTTACTTTCCCACACGTTATCCATGTAGTCAGTTCTCCATTTAGCAGCGTCAAAGTCTTCAGGTGGAGTAAACTCCAGCCTAAACAAGTTGGCTCGCCTAACGTCGTTTTTGCCACGCGCTCTACCACGAGACTCTATTTGAACAGCGTATTCATTACCTCTGCTTAGAGAAACTACCTTGAGGGTTCTGTCCACTGGACTTTCCCATCCTTCTGCTACTTCTAGCGTAGGTAGTCGTATGCTCTCTAAGTTTCCTCGGGCAATTGCAAAGCTGTCTTTCAGTCTCCTGATATCTGGCACAAAGTTTCTCGTAAGTTCGAGACCTTGTGCTGTCGTAGCAAAAGAGTCATAGGCTACTCGACCACTAGTGACCGAGTAAATTGCCAGATGTCCTCTTGTTGCAATTTCAGTGTTTCCTGCTATAACATATCCTTCTTCCTGTGATTTGTTTTCACTCATCTGGTGAGGGGGCAGCACTAACATTATTGTTAAAGCATAACACAGCAGTTCTGACTAAAAGTCAACTTTGCTAGTTGCCCACCAAGTCAAAGCTCGCAGCTTTTTGCGCTCCTTCCGGGCACTCTTATGGTCTTTCCTCTCTATAGAAGATTCCCGCGAGCTCTTATAGAGTCGCGTTAATGTAAGTGGGCTCGCAGCCCTCTCTGGGTTTTGCCCATTCCAAAGGAATCATAATTAGTATCCCCAAAGGGATAACTCATCTAGTATCACTTTGTTCTCATAGAAGGAATAGTAACCCTATACTTATTGTTTAGGGGCCCTTCCTTCCAAGAGACATTGTGCTTATCACCTATCAAAGAATATCTTATCCATCCATTTTTCATTTCTCTAGAAGTCACCAAGTAAGATGACTCTAGTAATGGATGAAGTGCAACAGACTCATTCATCTTTCCATTCACGTAAGTGTTAGTTTCCTTTGGGAAGATTTTCTTAATCTTCTTTTTGGTTACCTTACTTCCTTTAGTGAGTCCTGTGCCAGACTTTGGCCAGGACTTTTGAATCAACTTATATTGTTCAAGTTGCTCCTTATGTCTAGATTTTGATTCTGCTACAACATCTTTTGTAGGTTTTATTTTTGGCTTCTTAACCACCTTGGGCACGACTTTGGCTGGAGTCTCTTTTTGAGATTCCTTGTGCTTCACCATCATGTGAAGTTTAAGTCCGCCTTCGGTTTTGGTTGTAAAGCCACACGTTTTACATTCATAACTCATGCTAGTATCAGATATCTTTACTCCTCTGAAAAAAAGAGGTCACCGATGTACTCTCACTTGGGAGAGTCAAATTCTTTACATTGATGTGAGAAACATTGACTACCGAGCCATCACTAGCAACTGTCATTGCTTGTAGCTTCCCACTGGGAAACGTGGCGCGGTAGTTTGACTCAACTAATCTTCTAACATTGTCGGTATAGACAAATAGTGATTCAGTTAGTCTTTTTTCTTCATCGTGGTAAAGTAGTTGGTAAACTCCGGGTTCTAAGCGTATTGAACGCTCATCGGATAGTCTAAACAACTCGATGGTAGATGATACATGTAATGTAGTATCTACTAGCCAGTCGTTTAGTTCCTTTCCTTGTATCGGAGCTGGCTGTTCATCTTTACGTAAGTAAAGGGACCAGCCATCGTCATCAGGCACGAGTATTTCCCTTAGGCTTTCAGGCCTTGGAATATACTCTGTGTAAAGCGATTCATCTGAGTAATAAGTTTGCTTGTTTAGGAGTCTTCTATCAACGTCAGTTATAGTTCCAACATCAATAGCTTCAGTCTCTCTCTCGCACATAGTTAGCCTTCCATATATAGGGAATGACTCACCATGAGGTAGTCCATGGTCAGAAAATGTAGTATCCAATACGCCTCTGCTCGAGTCGAATTGAAATCCATTAATTCTGTTCCAGTCTCTAAGTCTGCAACTATCTTCTAAGGTAGTGTACTGCAGTGAGAACGTTCGTTCGTCATCAAGTATCTGTCTTTTTGGTATCTTACCACCAATAAGTACTGTGATAACTCGTCCATCAATAGGATAGGTAGAGTAGGTAGTTCTACTTGCTAGGGTAGATTCTAACCCTCTAACAGCTTTACCATACTTACGACTTGTGGGTCGTAAGCTCCGCTCCTGCGGAGGTAACTCTCGATAGAATGATTGAATATCACTTTCTAACGTGTAGATGACATCCGAGTTGTTCCATCGGTGGTCACAACTACTATGTACTCTATAACTTGCCTTAAATAGAAACTGGTCACCATGGCGCTCTATACCGGACTCCATTCTATAGAGCCATGTTCTAGAGGCTGCTAGTTGAGCAGTCTGTATAATCGAGCATGAAAAAAAGTTCACACTCATGATTCCTAATATCAAACTTTCGGCAGCATCTCGCTCTGAGGCACCAGAATAACCCTGGTGCCTTATCCCATTACTGTATCCCAGTGACAGGACGGGGAGATTTAGTTGCCGTGTCATTTTTTCAAAACATTCGTCTTGATTCATCTAGTTAGCCTAGGCAAAGCCTGGCTTATTAATCGTCGGTGCTTTCACCGGAATTGGCACGCTTGACCTTCAGATACATCTGCGGGTCAGAGTTACGGGCGTTTCGAGCAGAAGTTCTGAACACATACACTTCATCACCAGGGTTGATGATAAGTGGTTCGTTCAGCTTCGGCTTCCCGTAGAAGTACTCCTCAGAGCCATTAGCTCGTCGGCGTCTCCACAATCCGGTGATTACATTAAAAGCTGCATTAGCCATAATTTAACCTCCTAGTGGACTCGTTACATTGGTACATGTAAGTCGAATCCGAAGTATACACTGAAGCATTCTAAGAATGGGTCAGGAGCGCGTTGGCCCTCCGATAGTCTATCTCTAAACTGGTGATGAAAGTGTGCGCCGGATATGATACTCCAGGCTTCTTCCTCCTCAAGAGGAACTATCTTCATCAGTTCATTTGCAAACTTAGATTTTTGCTTAAAAATGTATACAGGTGCAACATAGAAATCTTTGGTTGATATACCTAGTTCACCGATGTAGTAGAGACAATTTTTTGTCTCCCTAAGCAGTGTAAAAGATACAGTGTAGATTTTGTCATTTTCATGTAAATCACACTTAAAGTTCTTTGGTGCGTCATTCAGAAACTCTGTGGGGGTCATTTCTCTACGCTCATTTTTGAAGTGAGTTTTCTTTTTGCGAGAAGATTTAGACGGCCCCGAAGATTCACCAACTATGGTGCGTAATCGAGCAGCCTTATCTGTCATGCAATTCTCTCCAAAAATATCTTTAGTATTCGCAGCTTGTCTGGGTTCAGATTGAGTCGGCTGTTGTTCGCCTCATCAGCAGGCCTAAACCCATTCAAGAGTTCAGCCATAAGGCCGGGCTCTTGATAGGTTTGTTCCATATCGTCTGCCAGACGGGCAACTAGTTCAGGTAAGAGACTTAAGTCTCTATCCCTAGGTGGCGTTCTACGTCCAGTAAAGACATAGTTTGCGCCATTCTTAGTTACCAGTCCTGCATTAACAAAGGCACGGGCTATCCCTTCATAGGGAGCCGTGGCGTAGTTAACTTCATCCAGATAGTCGTTCACAGTGTTTATCACATCGCTATACGACCTACCAGAGTTTCCGGTATATCCATAATTTATCCAATTAATGTACATCCTAGTAGAAGGTGCTCAGTCTGTAGAGTCTTCCAAGAAGTCAACCAGGCCGAGGCTATCGGCAAGGTTGCGCAACTTAAGGGAAGCAACTTCAGTCGAGACAGCCGCAGATGCGCTCTCAAGCACATCGCGAACTTCATCTCGGGCCTTCTCGGCCTCTTGCATTCTTCTGATTGTTTCAGTGACATTCTCACCTTGGGCGGTTAACCAGCGCTGCAAGGCGAGGTCAACACGCTCGGCTACATCCATAAAGGCGTAGCCGTTGTTCCAGCGGAAAGTGAATGCCTCGCGGCACTCGTCACTTGTGTTTGATAGTTCGGCAGAAATGGTTCCAGTACTGCTTGAGTCGATTTTAAACGCTTCAAGAGTCCTTCCATCGGAACCCACTGCTCGTTCTGTATAGAACTTTTTGTGGTCTGCAGGGCCCCAGTTGCGCATCACTTGGAAGGTTAGTTCCGTGTTCTGGCGCATGAGGTTCTTCAGTACAAATTGCTCTTTCGACTCAAACCACATTTCTGACTGAAAGCGCGAACTCTTCCAGAAGGAAGAGTGGCTAGTCAAAATCTTGGTGTTCAAGTTCCAATGCTTTACTATCTCATCGTATTTTTTAACAAGTTCTTTACTCATGTTATCTAGTAGACTAGTATTTCGATAGGAGTTGATTATCCAACTCATCTATGCTTTCACCTAGTCTTAGTTTCTCCATCATGTAGCGAGAGAACCAAATTGTGGGACTGGTGCTGTACGACGCTTGGGATTGACCTGTAGTCTCAGCCCAGCGAATGTACGCAGTCTCCCACAAGGTTAGTCGAGTCAACTCCTCCTCAGTAAGAGTTGGAGTTTCCGATTCAACGTGTGTTGGTTCTTCTACTTGAATCTCTTCAGTAACCTCTATGGGTTCCTCAAGAGTACTTTCTGTAGCCATAAGTGGAGTCGCCCGCTCACCCTTGAAAGGGAGAGTCTCGGGCAATTCACTTGTGGTAAGTGCTTCAATGTCAGATTCAAACAGAAGGTATTCAGAAGTTTGCGACGTAGAGTCGCTGCGTCTATCTACCTTAATCATCAGAGCGTTTGACTCAGTCACGCCGAGTGTTATCGACATGTTTTCGTCATGCTCTTTGAAGACTCCTCGAACGGCTTCTTTCTTACGAAAGAGCGCGTCGTACAGCCTATTGTAGAATACCCCAGCAACTCCATTTGAGTTAATCGTGGGGTTTAATCTAAACCTGTTTGAATCATCGTCAGCACTTTCAGAAAACACATTCCATGTGCGGTCTGATGAAGCTAAACAAAATAGTCCTCTGCTTTCTCTACTAACCTTGTTGAGTATCTTTCTAAGTGTCTTTAAAGACATCTGTATAGAAATACATTCATTCAAGCTTGGGTGTGAATCCTTGACAGCGACCCGAAAGGGGTGCTCAAAAGGAGTCGGAGTACTAATTTGATAGTCCTCGACATTTAGTTGAAGTTGTGAACTTCCATAATACACACCATTGGTGGTTCGTCGTGATTGTCCTGATTGTCTTAAACAATTAGTTTGTCGTGACACATATCGACCGGGCGCAGCACTTATTGGTGCTATCCCAGTGACTATGTATCGCATACCTGATAGATGGACTTCCAAGATAAATTCTCGGTTGTCTTCTACCTGTATCACAACTGAAAGGCCGCCAATATGAGCAAGATTATTGTTCATCCGACGACTTTCTTCACTGTAGTTTTGATTTAGCAAGTCTCTCAGTAGTGTGAGAGAATCACCATTCAACAAAATACTTAGTCCGAGTTCTTTTGCTCGTTCCTTATTCATTCTAGTTAACCTCCTTCATTGGTTAAGTTCTTTCTCAAGACCCGCCACTGCGCTAATTGCAGCATCGGGGGTTACCTCAAGTACAAACTTCTGAAACTGCTCCATAATGTTTCGCATCTCTTTGAGTTCTGTAAGAATCTCAGCAAGCAGCGAATCTTTAGAGTCAGGTAGTAGCCCATCACTGGGCATTTAGTTACCTCCAAAGTCAGTTAGGTTTGTTTGGTTTGGGTTGGCTGCCGCAAACAACTGAAGGGCCTTGTGGGTCGCTTCATCATAGGTGCTGTATGTGGCTCGGACAATACTGGGCGGAACTGTCCGCTCATCTGTCCAGCTAATCTCAAACTTTTCATTCTTCTCAATGATACTTATCGTCATCATCTGGTGGATTGCAGTTAGACTTCTGCGGTGCACCGTTTTTATGCGGTTACGGTGCAGGCGACAATATTAACCAGGGTTAAGAAGCCCCCCGCCGCATTACCTGTCAAATTGTTTCTCCTAGTACTTACATGCAGTTACAAGACTCCTTGCAGTTTGGAATACCATTTTTCATGTATTCTTCAACTTGCGCCAAGTCAGTGACATCGTATGCAATGGGGTTCTCAGGGCAGCGCCTCGCGAATCCCATCGGGTCAATGTCAAGCATTCTCTCGCCGGGGCAGTTGTTAAGCCCCATCAAGTTTCCAAAAGCAACATCACCGATGTGCTTATCACCATCTCCACCGATAGGAATTCTCTCCATCAGTAGATTGTAGTTGATTAGAAACTCTTCCACATCCCCGTAAAGAGTCAGTGGCTTGAGAATCAAGTGCTGGACAGTAAAATGTCCACCGACTGCGTCACCTGCGTCAAGCACGTTGTTGACCATATCAATGGCCTCATCGTGATTTTCAGGCTTCATCAGTTCCTTGTCCCATAGTAAGTTAAAATTGTAGTGGATGTGTCCGAAGTGTTCGGCTAGCATCAAGGTATCTTCATACTCGACTCGGTTAGAGTCAAGGCTGGTCGATAGCACATTGATGTTACTTGCGAGTTCTTCCATTACACCTTCAGGTGTAGCGAACTCAGTCCACGTTATATTGACGCTCTTAAAGCCTGCTTCCTTTGCCATTTTGGCTAGTTTAGCAGCATGCTCAGCAGCACCTGGGAATGGGTTAAGAGTCATTGCAAACTCTTCATATCCATGTTTAACTCCCATTTGAATGACTTCCTTCCAATAGTCATCATCCTTAGTTGCGCTTCGCATTTCTTTTGTCACGTCAGTTGTCAAATAGCACCCTTCGCATTTCAACTTGCAGTTGAAGCTGGGTGCGATGCTCAGAATTTTTGGTTCTTCGTTCATCTGGTGAGAGCGCAGTTAGACTTCTGCATGGCACTAACCCAGAGCCAAATAATAGTCATTTTAATTTATCTCTCTGGTGATGTGGTAAGTGACCACATCGTTTCTGGTGAGACACCAATTACCCACCTAAGCGCATGCGCGGGGTGACCTACTGTTTGTGGGCCGCCGCCTAGCATATGCGTCATAATTGACAAAATTTATCGAAGTAGTAGCTTTTTCTTTTATTCAAAGAGTTATGGCACCTTTGATTTTAGTCAAATTTCGAAGGTTTCTTATCCCATCTTTTACTAATAAAGTAAATAGGGATTTTATGCCAAGCTATAGTCGATAAGAACTAGCTTACCTGATTGTGATAGCCCGTCACCTTAGTTTGTCTTTATCGCATTAGGTAAGATAGCGTCATCGTTACCTCAGCTGTTGTTGTCTCTGGTGGATGGAGTTAGACTTCTCCGGTGTGCTGTTTTATGCGGTTACAACACAGGCATTAGCGATAACCAGGGAATAACCCCGCCGCATTACCTGTCAAATTATTTATCCTAGTAAGAAAGTCTTCAGTTCTTGGGTCGTCGACCCGGCTTGAACTTCTTAAGTCGCACACCATCAAGTTTTAACAATCTGGCGTGACTTCGCACCTTGTTCACTGTCAAACCAAGTTGTTCTGCAACTTCTTTGGTTCCGCTAGAAGCGTTCCATGTTGCAATGAACTTAGCACTTTCACCCGTCATGTATTGTCCGGGGGTCTTTGCTTTCTTTGGTTTATCAGCCTTTTTTGGGGCTTTCACTTTCTTTGGTGAGGTCTTTGGAACAGACACCTTCGCAATCGTCTTCTTGGTTTTACCAGTGATTGCATCACTAAGTTTCTCCAAGTTCTTAACGAGCTTGTCTGCGTCTTTTCCGTCTACCTCAATCTCAATATTTAGCTTAATTCGCTTCATACATCTCTCCTAGTAAGAAAGACACTAGTTTAGCATCTCTCTAATTTCATCAACATCAAAGTTGCCTGATTTGTTTAAAATCATCATAGAGTAATTTCCATCCTTATGTTGGAGGATGTAGGTCACATCATTTCGATTTGCTTGTTTCAGTGCGGCTTCAATATACTTGAACTGTAGTCCAATACTGGAAACCAGTGTGCGCTCAGCCAAGTGTTCATTGATAAACGTATATCGTTTACCAAGCGAAGCCATCAGTGCGGAGCCGAGTTTTTCTGCCTCCATAATCACTCCGTTGTTACCAGAAACATAACTAGCGACTGCTTGTCGTAGTTCTTCTGATTCCATCTTTGTGTAAGTTGGCTTCTTTACTGGCCTCACAACTTTGATTTCTCGCTTTCGCTGTATCACTTTTGGTGGCTGCTTTACTTTGAAGGGATTAAAGCCACGCTTTGCGCGCTTCTCCTTCATACTGCAAGCGTTACACTGAGGTCCATCAGGGTGAGTGGTACTTCTCCACTGGGGAGTATTTGTAGTACCACAGGTCCTGCAGACCCTTTCAGTTGTTGATGCTTTTACATTGTTCGGATTATCTTTACAGAACCCTAGGTGCTTGTTAAGTTGAGCGGGCTTGTTAAAGCTCCTACCACACCAGTTACAAGGCCACTTAGTTGGCTTGACAGTTTCTTTTGATTCCTTACCAGGTAAGTCATCTAAGTCTATGCCGTCAGTTAGTTCTGTATCTTGCTGCCCACCTTCCACAGGGGCATCAGTTTCCACAGAACCATCACTTAGCAAGTGCGTTAGCACATGCCCTAGTGCAGCCATGTTGTTCATAATATCGTCATCAATGTCGTCAATTGTAATTTTTATCTCCATAAGGTTCACTTCCTCTAGTAAAGTTGACATCAACCCCAGGCGGGGTCATATCTAACTTTCTTCTCGCTACTTGCTTTCTGCTCTTTACGTAGTTCGTCCATTTTGGCACGGTTCGGATTTGCATCCGTAATAATGCCCTCGTGGGCAATAGCTTTAACTCTAGGATTGAAAATCTCTGACGCTTTGTCAAAGGGGATTTCATTCTTCATCAAGTCTTTTGCTACGTTTTTGATTGCATTCAGCATAATTTCACTAACGAAGGTGTGAAGGTTATCTCGCATTTCGGGCAAGATTTTCTTAGCCTCGTCAAAGGCTTCTTCATCTCGGATTCCTTCTTCGATTCTCAGCCTTCTCATGACTACGTTGCCGAGAGCATTTCGCATCTCGGGCGCGTCAATGAAGTCAGAAACCGGGTCGATTTCACCTATCTCCATCTTGCGAAAGAACTCTCCGGGGTCTTCGCCCCACTTCTCGAGTTGCTTAATCGCCATTTGAAAGATAAGGTCCATTTCCTCAGCCACTGCTTTAGGCATTCGGTCAAGTTTATTTCTTTCAATGAGGGGTATAAACCCGTCATCTTCTCCGTTCTTAATGTAGTGAGCTGTCAAGAAAACTTGACAGTACTCAGCCATAGAGAACAATTTATCTGTTCTGCTAGGGCCGTCGTTCATATCTTCATCGTCTCTGATAAACATAGTAATTCTAGTAGGCTTTCGCCTTAGACAAAGTTGCGCAACTTGGAACCCTTGTCGTCAATGTTGCCATTGCTGTTAGAGTCTTTATTGTTAGCGCATCGCATCATTCCGTTCTCAACGAAGGTCCGTATGGTCTCGATTTCAGCCTTCTTGGTACGAGAGGTCGGAACGGTCCGACCAAAGCTCGCCAAGAGGTCCTCTTGGGTAAGAGGTCTACTGTTGTCATTGAACGCGACATTCATCGCGCCCTCAATAGCCTGTTCGATGTTACGACCAGAGAAGTCCTTGGAGGCTTTCACAAGCGCATCCATATCATACTCCTCACCTTGACTACGAATTCCTAGGTGGATACCTAGGATGTCACGGCGCTCCTCTTCAGAGGGCAGGTCGATAAAGAAGCGACCCTCGAACCTGTCAACCAGTTCCGGGGCAAACTTCTCCATGTTGTTGGCTGTGAACACAAAGAAGACACCGGAGGTGTCTTCTTGCATAAACGACAAGAACTGTCCGAGGACAGCGTCGTGTGCGCCACCGTCGTTCACACCGTCCGACTTACCAAGTAGCTTCTCGGCCTCATCCACAAAAAGGATGATTGGAGCTGCTGCCTTAGCAGTTCGGAGTAGTGTTCCGACTTTTGCTTCCGATTCACCGACTAATGACCCCTTGAGGTCTTCGGCCTTCACGGTAAGCAAGTTCATATTCCACTCATTGGCAATTGCTTTGGCGATAGCGGACTTACCACAGCCCGGTACCCCTGCCATTAGCAACCCTCGTGGGTATGTTAGGAAGCCATAATCAAAGGCTTCCTTGGTGAAACGCTTTCGAAGCAAAAGTGCCCATTCCTTGAGGGGAGTGAGACCACCAATGCGTTCAAAGCCATGCTCGGGTCTGAATATATCATACCCTGCTTGTTTGACCAAGTTTTGTTTTTCGTTTAAGATAAACGACATGTTGAAGTGTCGGTGCATCACAAGAGACATCAAGACAGTTTCTTCGGTTTGAAACCGAGTCAGTCCGCCTGTGGCATCTGCCACAGCCTCTAGTTCGTCATCCGTCACAGTTAGCATCTTTGGGAACTTTTGGGCTTGATTCAGTTTTACTTGATTAGCCCAGTCCTTGATGATACCTAGTCGTTCGGTTTTTGTTGGCATTTCGAGAGACTGACGATACAAGTGGGGGTTTAGTTCCACAGGGATATTTTCGTCATTCCACTTAGGTTGGCCTATCATAACGATATGCTTTCCACCCTTGCGGTTAATCTCTTCAAGCAATGCCAGTTGCTTGTCTATATGGTCGCGATTGCTAGCAATGTAAGCATGCCAGTCACGAAGAACGAACAGCGCCTTTGATTCAGCGATGTCCCATTCCTTCATGAAGTCAATGGCAAACGGTACGTTTGCACCAGGGAAGTCGTCGTCAGACGACCAAGTAGCATCGGGTACTTTCGCAATGGAAAATCCAATTGCGTCCGAATCCAGTGATGTTACTCGGGACTGACCCCCTTCCTTGGCGACAAATGCGCCGTATTCTTGGAACCCTTCGCTTTCCCTCCAAACGAGGACACGCGTGGTTGCTCCACCTTTGTTGCCATACTTAACTGCGTATTCGACTGAGAGTTGGATAAGGTTATCCACTTCACCAGTAGTACTCCAAGCCGAGGCCGGTTTACTTGCTCCTACGCAGGCTTCAATCGTTGTTTTAAAGTTTTGATTCATTTTAAATCTCTCCTTGTCTGGTGGTGAGTCAAAGGTCGAGTGGGGTAGCCGACCCTGCTAAAACAGGGGTGTGGGGGCATCCTCACTACCAGTGCCTTTGGTTCAGTGCTAAAAGTTCTTTTTACTTACTTTAGTTAGTAATTGAACCTAATGTCTCGTGTAGGACCTGAGACGAGAGTCTTCAGGTCATGAATTCATTAGTTGCTTTCATACTAAATTACTTTTGTTTGGTAACATTTCTTTTATGTTAACCCAGCTATAGATAGCATTGTACAATCCAGGGTCGCGTCCTTACTACTTAATTTCTTCCATGGAAATATTTTCGGGCAGTGCCCTATAGTCAGGAAGTTACTCTTTTTTGGAAACAACATGTTCTACTTAGTTCCAGAGCTCTGACCAATGTAATGGCAGGCCTCTATTTTCAGTTTTAATCATCTATTTCATTTTGTAGAGTATTCTAAGTAATTCTTTCTCTAATTTCACTATTTTGTCCAGGTGCGTCCGCGCGAGTGCACGTGTATCCGGAATTTGTGGTATTAATTTAGAGTTTTTACAGAGTTCTTTAATCAGCTAGTCACAATAAGTTCCTAGTCATATCGTCAGGCCTCTGCCAAGGCTGCAGACTTTCGTGGTCCGGGTATCCGGAATTTCCACAACTGCTGCCAGGTCCTCAGTTTGGTGCTGTATCTCGAGGAGATATCTGTCCCAGTTTGTACATAAGTGTATCAAATAAGTAAATGCCTTTTATTCCGAGT
>Ga0070747_1000252_pt1 | contig 27471 bp, 32 predicted proteins | sample VirMetDEL_Mar_31_FD_77321 | JGI IMG/M metagenome (GOLD analysis project Ga0070747, IMG submission 77321) | Aqueous microbial communities from the Delaware River and Bay under freshwater to marine salinity gradient to study organic matter... | ecosystem: Environmental > Aquatic > Marine > Coastal... | reverse complement strand
CCAGATGGTTTATGCACCCAGTATTCATGCTCATCATAGCTATATTGATATTCACAATCATCTTCTTTATATATGATATCACCATACTCATCTATATCTTCTGTCTTAGTATCACCATGTTCTTCATATGTTACTATCAATCTTCTACCCTCCATTGTTGTACTTGTTCTTTGAATTGTTCTGGTAAATTCTCCTCATCGAAATCGAAACATGAATCATTACCATTCAACCATTCGCCACAATATCCCATGCCTCCCTCTATGTAGTTAGCACAAACATAAAACCCTTGCTCAACTAACGCTGCATAGATACCTAATGGTGGCGACCATGCTGAGTCAAAGCCTATGTCTAGTTTGTAATTATAACTACGATCTATATATTCTTCGTCTGCACCATGATAGTCAATAGGAAATGAGTCTTGATAAAACTCATTGACATCCCATTTAGTACCCCAGTTATTACACCTCCAGTCGTACCATCTATCATCTTGAGTACCATCTGGAAACTCCTTGATTTTCATAACGAGTTCACCTTTTTTATTTTTAATATCCTTTAGTTTTGGTAGCTCACCCTTGTCATTAGGTGTAGTCATCCAGTCTGGTTGAGGCATAATAAGATTGAACAATCTACATTCATCTTTCATACACTCTTTAGCTAAAGGTATTAGTTTACGTTTAAGTTTGTGACCTATAGTCACGTTGTTCTCACACCAATTTGGCATAATAACCTCCAAGTTTTATTACATCCTTACACCCATAAGGAATTCGTTTTTATATTGGTAGACTACTTTGTCTATCTGGTACAAGTTCATGTAATAAAATGTAATCTTCCAGATATTTTTGCATACACAATCTAAAGTTTCTTCTTACAGAATTACTTCTGTGAGCATATGATAGATGATAATTGTATGGCACATGATGGACTAACCATGAGTTAGCTTCATCATTAAAATATATTTGTATTTCCCATACATGTTTATCATCTATGTAATCTATAAATCTACACTTTGCATATACTTTATGATCTTGATACATAAAATGTACTACTCGTATTTGATTTATCCACTTGTCTGTTGGTATCAATGTCATCATCTTTCTCCCATTAATTTATTAAGGATAGATAGTGGAGTGTAATATCTTGCTATCAGCATAATAGTTCAATTTCCTTGCACTATCTATCTCATTAATTTATTAAGGATAGATAAGCATATACTTCGCATCTATTTCGCATAACTTTAAAGTAGTAGCGACTGCAGTCTTACGATTACTACCTATCTATCCCATTGTTGCTTACTCTGGTTATAAGCCAAGCTTAAGCAATTCCTTTTTTATTTATGATCTTGTTCGAAAGATTTCTTTCGCATCTTCATAAGTATATTTATCCTTAAACAGATACGATCCATTACCTGTGCTAACGCTTTCATCATCTAACAAAATGACTGGATGAATAACCCATTCTTTGTCAGTTTCTGACAAGAACAAATAACTACCTTGCCAGCCTACGACTGCGTTTGCTCTTAGCTTTTCGGCTAGAATAACTTGCAAGTTTTTGCCGCTAGCTTTTAAATATTGCTCGTATTTTTTAATTATTTTTTCCATCTTCGTTTCCTCCATTTACTAATTGTTATCGTATTTTATTCACATCCATAATGTTTTTTAGCGTAGTCCATGCACCAACCTAGATTATATTTATCCATAGGAAAAGAGTATTCTCTTTCTATGCCTAGACCTAATGGTCCTACATCTAAGCTTTCCATTTCATCCATCGATACATCACCGAACTCAGCGTGTGTAATACAACAGACACCAAATGCAATGTTAGTCTCTGGATCTAACTCACTTAGATACCAATGACCTCTACCATATGGATTAAACAAATGCACTACTGCATTGTGTGAGGATGGTTCACCCTCTGTCCTAGTTTTGTTGTGATTATCAATTAGTTTTTTTCTAATTGCTTTGGTTAGCAACATCATCTTCTTCATTATTACTTTCCTCTGTTGGTTTTAGTGTCATGAATATAGCACCTTTTATTGGTTGTTCTTTTTCTATTTTAGCCCCAGAATCTAACAAGATATTAAGAGCCTCTTGGTTTTTATCTATCATCATTTATCATCCTCACGTTTTTATAGTTACATTGATGCAACATTAGCACCAAATTCTTTTTGCCATTCTTGATAGTGTTCTATCTCTGGCTTGAAATCATAATCATCTGCCAAGCTGCCGCGCAGTTGGAAGAAACCTTTGCAATCTCTGTACTCCATATACATCCGAGCGTAGTAGGGTTTGTAATTATTATTAATCTTAAATGGATCTCCTTTGCCAGATAAATCTGTATGAAATCTAACAACATTAAGTATAATTTCTATACTGTAATGGTGTCGTTTCAATCTTTGTTTGTCTGCAAACTTAACTATCTCATTAAATATCATGGGATTATTCCTATGAAATCTACTAAAGTTAGTTAAGAATGATAGTCTTATTTGTGTCATGCTGTGTCCTCCAATGATTGTTCATACATATCTTTGAGCATGTCGTCTGCTTCAGCAGTAAGCTGAGCATCCATATGTTCAAACAGTTTTTGAAATGATACGAGCATATCTCTACGCCCTGTATTATACGACAGCTCACATCTTGCCTCTGATTCTAGTGATGTTGTGTGATATTTAGCTGGTATAATCGAGAGTAAATTCTCAAGCTTATACTCAACATCTTTAGCCAGATGTTCTACTAATGCTAGTTGGTCTAGTGGTTTCATATTGTCCTCCAAGTGTTATACTATTGTACCATCTTTACGCTAAACAACAAGTAAATGTTGTTAAAAAAAATGTGTTTGCACAGAACAAAAACACATTTTTTTAAACAGCATTTAAATTCTCGATTATGCAATTAATTAAGTCATTTATTTCCTCGAGAGATGAGCGTGTGTTGTGTGTGTAGCACACGCCTCATCCATCGGAGGAATCTAAGCACCGCATCGTCCAGTATCTACCACGCTCAGCATGTTTCTCTGGTGATTTGGTGCTTGAATCTGTTGTTCATACTAGAATGAACATGAAGAAAGGAGAGACACTTGCCTCTCCAATCTTTTGCTCAGCTAGATAGCTGAGTATTCAGCAAATGCTTGAGTCTGATTTGACTGTTTATTTGCATTCAATGCTGATTTGGAAACATCAGGGTTGAACTCGCAATCAAATTCTGATTTGAGTTTCCCTTTTGCCCAGATAAAAACTAAATGATTTAGTTTATATACAGCCGATTGATAGCGTTGAGATGTAGTGAAGTCTTCCATTTTACTGTTGAGACATTCATCAATCTTAACTCTTGCTTCACCAACGCCCTCCATTTCAGCCTCCATATCAGCTTTGTTCAAAGCTAATAGGTTACCGAAATAAACACTAGTTGATTTAGCATCTCGTCCAATATTCTCTAGGAATCTCTTCGCTGGAGAATGATTCGCAGATTTAAACTCTGGACCATTTGGATTTGAACCAAGTTCGCTAAGAGTATTGAAAGTTTCTTCAAACTGTCCAATAACTCTCTGGCTTATTGTTTGTTTCTTAGTCATAATATTTCCTCCGACTTTCGTCAATGTATTATGTACGATTAGATAATCACATCTTTCACTTTCTGCAAGGATCAGTATGACCAGCAAAGCTGGCGAATTAATTTACTGTGTAAATTCTTTCGTCCTTGCCTAAAGTTACAAGATGATGATTAATCTTCGTACATAAATAATACATTAGACGAAATAAGGGTTGGAAATATATGACCTAAGAAATGAACGAGAAGACAGCTAGAGTTATGGACAGAGCAGAAGATTACTTGAAAACTTGAGAGCGAACTTAGGTTCAAACCATAATGTCCACCCTCGAGTAACTCTCGGATCTGCTCGTAAGCGAAGTGATGACATAGAGAATGGACGAGATATTGCTAAATCACTCAGTGTTTAGTACGATGTAACCAATAGCTTTTGCTTAACAAACGATATGGAGGTGCTGAAATGAGAGGAACTTTGGTGAATAGCAAGAGTAAGCTTGTGGATTCTCTTACAGTAAAACAGAAGACTTTAGTAGATACCATCGTAGCCACAGGATGTAGTATAACTAAAGCCTCAAAGTTGGCTGGGTACAAGGGAAACTCAGCAAGAGTAAGTGCGAGTAAAGCACTACAGTTACCAAAGGTACAGGAATACTATACCAGTCAACTAAGACACAAGCTGAATCAATCTAGTGCAAAAGCATTGGAGAGTCTAGTGTCTCTTTCTTCAGGTGCGAAGAGTGAGTATGTACAACTAGAGGCAAGCAAAGATATTCTCGATCGTTCTGGTTTCAAAGCACCTGAGAAACATCAGCACATGCTCGCTGGTGACTTCAACATAAAGATAGACTTGGGATAAATACATATCTACATGCCTCGTGAATTCTGTGCTGATAGAGAGACAATTGACTCTAGGGGGGTTCCAAAATCTAGGAATAGCAATGTAGTAACCTCCTTGACACTCACAATTCTTTAAAAAAGCTCGTTACAACACCCACAACCTATGGTATATATATAATTAATTGAACAATGTATGCGAAAAAAATATTTTTTTTGTAAGGAGTAAAAACAATGCCACAAGGTAAAGGAACATATGGATCTAAAAGAGGCAGACCGCCTATGAAAAAGACTGATAAGAAACCCATGAATAACAAGAAGAAAAAATAATGTCACAAAAATCTTTATTAACAAGAGTAAAAGATCATTACGTAGCAAACCCATCTTCATTAGCTATTGATGCAATTAGTTTAATACCAGCCGTGAGAGGCGCTAGATTAGGCTATGGGCTAGTAAAAGGGCTTGGTACAGCTGTTAAACAAAGTAAACTTACGAATGAATTAAAGGCAGCACAACTAGCTAAAGCAAATGTAAAAACTATTAAGAAAGGTGCAGCAGACGCTGAAAAACATTTAAGAAGTTTAAAGAGTTTTCCAGATAACGCTAAGAACCGCAGAAAAATGGTAAAAGTGCTAGGGTTTACTAAAATGCTTGAGCGATCTATGGTAGCAAATCAAAAAGATTACGTGTTTAATAAAAAAAATGCTCTTAATGCAGCTTTAAAAACTCATTCAGCTGGAAGCAAAATAACCAAAGCTGGAGCTATAACAGGACTTGGCATAGGAGGTACAACGCTTCTTCAAGCATATACACCTCAATCGTCTTACAATATTTTGAAAAACAAATGAGTATGGCAAATAGAAAAAACGAAAGGCGTAAGGCAGCCAAAGATAAGAATAAAAGGAGAGACCTATGGACAAGAAAATAAAACAAGTTCCTGATTTAGATCAATTTAGAAAGGTAACTAGAGGCGTGGCTAAAGGCGCAAAACTTGCTTGGCAAGGAGCCAGTCTTATTGGTTCTGGGATAGGTATTGTTTTCAATCCTTTAGCTAAGGTAGGATTGGCTTATAAGGGTGCAAAGTATTTATCTAGACTTAAAGACCAGAACTTAGCTGGAGGTGAAAATATTCTAAAAGGATTTAAAGCTACCAAAAATATTCTTAGATCAGATGCTAAAGTTAAAGCATCTCAGAAAATGTTGGGTAGTGCTTATCTTCAGAGAGGATTGGTAGTAAACCCACAAGGTCAAAAACTAATTGGTATGGGAGAAAAATTTAAAAAAGTACCGAAGTTAGAATCGGTTGATAAAAAAATTAATCAAAGAATTACCAAGTTAAACAAATCTACAATTGGCATGGCAAAAAATTTAAGAGATATTAAAAAGGGTTTTGGTTATACAGGAGCTGCAATAGGCAGAGGAGCTTTAACTTATCAAACTTATCAAACCGGCAAATCTTTATTGTCTGGATCTAACGTAGATATGCCTGAATTAGAAAAGCTAAGGAAGAAACAATTTAAACTACAAGAACTTAATAGACAGGGCAGATAATGGATAGAGTATCTAAACTACAAAAAAGAGCCGATGCTATAGCAAAAGCAGATGCTAAAAATGCTAGAGCCGAGCGTAATAACAAAGTTAAACTTTATATTGAAACTAAAATGGCTCGAGGTTATTCGAGAGAAGATGCAACTCGTATGGCAAAAGAACTGATTGATGGGCAATGAGCTTACTAACTTACGTTAAAGAGAACCCAATAGAAACAGCAGTCAATGTTGCTACATTGATCCCAGCTGTTGGTGGAGTAATAAAAGGCGGAAGTTTATTATATAAAGCTGGGAAAACTCTAAACAAAGTTTACAACAGAGAATTAAAATTAAAACAAAAACACGCTTTTTCAGTTTATAAAAAAAATCTACAACACGCTAAAAAAGTAGCAGATAATAAAACTGAGCGTGTTGATCTAAAATTAATGTCAAGAGATTTTTATAAAACAATTAAGTCTAAAAGTTTTTATATGGAACCGAAACCACAATTTTTAAAACAAACATTACTTAACACAACAAAAGCTCAACAAGGTTCTGGATTGATAGTAGGCGGTATTGGAGCAACTGCACATCTTAAAGGTTTACAAAAATAATGGCTCATTCCATAGAGAAACTCAATAAGTACTCATTTGACGGTCTTAAGAAGCTCAGAACAGCTGTTAAGCTCAGATACATGTCAGACTACCCAAGAGATTTTATGACCGATTATGAGGCTGATAAGGTCCTTGAAACCCTTAAACCAGAAACATTGGATATGTTATACAAGATGGCGGTTAACAAAGAGGTTGTAACAGACGATGGCATCGTTAAACTATAAGCCAGATGGCGATACGATAAAGCAATTCATGAAAGATGAATCATTCTTTAGGGGACTTCGTGGTCCTGTAGGGAGTGGTAAGTCGGTTTGTTGTTGTATTGAAATACTAAGAAGAGCGTTAGTCCAGAAGAAAAACGATCAAGGCATTAGAAAATCTAGATGGGCTGTTATTCGTAATACCAATCCACAGCTTAAAACTACTACCATTAAGACTTGGTTAGACTGGTTTGATGAAGATAACTGGGGTAGGTTTGGCTGGTCAGTTCCCTATACTCACCACATTAAGAAAGGCGAATTGGACTTAGAGGTTATTTTTTTAGCCTTAGATAGACCAGAAGATGTTAAGAAACTCTTATCTTTAGAGTTAACAGGCATCTGGATCAATGAGGCAAGAGAGATTCCTAAATCAATTGTTGATGCTTGTACCATGAGGGTAGGCAGATACCCCTCTATGAGAGATGGTGGACCGAGTTGGTATGGTGTTATTGCTGATACTAACCCTCCAGATACAGATCATTGGTGGTCAATTCTAGCTGGTGAATCGGTTATTCCTGATTATATTACCAAGCAAGAAGCTAAGATGTTAGTCAAACCAGATAACTGGATATTCTATAATCAACCACCAGCAATGCACGAAAGCTTTGATAAAGACGGACATATTGAAACTTATCTTGATAACGACAAAAAAGAAAACGGAAAAAATTTAACTCCAAATTATTACTCAAATATTATACGAGGCAAGACTAAATCATGGATAGATGTTTATGTATTAAACAAACTAGGACAGATTGAAGATGGAAAACCTGTCTATGAAATGTTTAGAAGAGATGTACACGTAGCTAAATCAGATATAGCAATCATGAAAGATGCCCCTATATACGTAGGTATTGACTTTGGATTAACTCCAGCGTGTGTATTTGGGCAAAGAGTTAGAGGAAGATGGCTTATTATTGATGAATTAGTAGCAGAAGATATGGGAATATTGAGGTTTTCAGACCTTATGAAACAGAAAATGGCAGAGTATTTACCCAGAAACTTTGTAATATTTGGTGATCCAGCTGGCGATCATAGGGCGCAGACAGATGAATCTACTCCATTTCAAATACTTAGAGGGCGTGGAATTACTGCAAGACCAGCTCCAAGTAACGATGTTATGTTGAGATTAGAGAGCGTCAATGTTACATTGTCTCGAATGATAGACGGAGATTCAGGAATGTTAATAGATCCAAAATGTATTAACATTATTAAAGGATTTGATGGGGGATATCATTACAGACGTATGCAAGTATCTGGCGAAAGATACGATGAAAAACCTAACAAGAACAGATTTTCGCACATTCATGATGCTTTACAGTACATGTTATTAGGCGCTGGAGAGGGAAGAACATTGACTATTGGTGGAAAAACTAGTAAACCTATAGTAGCAAAGAAAGATTTTAACGTCTTTGATTTAAAACCAAAGACAATATATGACAGGAGAAGATGATATGTGTTTACCAGGAGGCGGTTCATCCGCACCACCACCACCACCAGAGCCACAAGTAGAAAGCGAAAGCTCAAAAGATGCTCGTAAACGTGCTAGACAAGAAGCTTTGGCTGAAAAAACTAGACTAAAAGATGAAGCGTACGAAGAGAGAGTTGCGGCTACATCAGGTGCTAGAGGCAGAAGATCATTATTAACTGGTACAAGACAAGGCGGTTCAGGCTTTGCTTTGAATTCAGATTTAATGAGCAAGAATACTTTAGGCGGATAATATGGTAGTAGAAACGAATACTGTAGAGAATGTAAGCCCAATATCTTCTCCAATAAAACAATTGTTAGCAAGATATGAACATGCAAAAACTATCAAACAGCAATGGGCTGATACATATGAAGAGTGTTATGAGTATGCTTTACCACAAAGAGAAAGCTTTTATCAAGAAACTCAAGGCAGAAGACGCACGGATCGCATCTTTGATGAGACTGCTGTAGTTGGAGTACAGGAGTTTGCTTCCAGACTACAGTCAGGTATCGTTCCAAACTATGCTAGATGGGCAGATTTTGTAGCTGGAACAGAAATTCCTAAAGAAAATCAAAAAGAAGTTAATCTAATGTTAGATGATGTAACCAATTATATATTTGAAATATTACAAAACTCTAACTTCTCACAAGAAATACATGAATCATTTTTAGATATAGCATTAGGTACAGGCATCCTACTTGTTGAAGAGGGAGATGCTGTACATCCTATAAAATTTAAAGCAATACCATTACCTCAAGCAGCTATGACATCTGGACACGATGATAAGGTAGATCATATTTTTAGAAGACGTATGATTAAAAACAAAGAATTACCTGTTGCTTATCCAAAAGGTGTGTTTGATGAAAGAATGATGATGGATATGCAAAAAAATCCAGACAAAGAATGTGAAATAATAGAGGTTGTATACCGAAATTACTACAATACTAAGGAAGAAGAGCATCATTTTTGTGTAATTTCTAAGATGCATGAGCATAAAATCTATGAAGAAACCTACAAAGGACAGGGTTCTAACCCATATTTAGTCTATCGATGGAGTAAATGTGGCGGTGAAACTTATGGAAGAGGTCCATTAATGTTGGCAATGCCAGCAATTAAGACAGCAAATTTAGTAGTAGAGTTAATATTAGAAAATGCACAGATGTCTATATCAGGTATGTATCAGGTAGAAGACGATGGTGTTATTAACGTAGATAATATATCTTTAATTCCCGGCACTATTATTCCTAAAGCAGCTGGATCACAAGGATTAACTCCTGTTCCGTCTGCTGGTAACTTTAACATCTCAGATTTAGTATTGAGAGACATGAGAACAAATATTAAAAAAGCTTTATATAACGATATGTTAGGCAATCCTAACGAAAAAACACCTATGTCAGCTACTGAAGTAGCAGAAAGACAAGCTGATTTATCTCGTCAAATAGGTGCTGCTTTTGGCAGATTACAAGCAGAATTAGTAGTTCCAGTGTTACAAAGGATAGTATTTATCCTTAAAAAACAAGGAAGAATTAAGCTTCCTAAAATAAATGGTAGAGAAATTAAGATTCAATCTACCTCTCCACTAGCACAAGCACAACAACAAGGCGATGTAGCTACTGTCGACAGATTTTTAGGTATGATACAAGGTAGAGTTGGTCCAGAATTAGCTAATATATTAGTTAATCAGATTGAAGTTGCCAAATATATAGCTAAAAAACTAGGCGTTCCAGAACATCTGGTACGTTCAGAAGAAGAAATGCAAGCTGCTGCACAACAAATGCAACAGATGATGCAACAACAACAACAACAACCAACTGAAGAGGAGACACCTCCTCAATAGGAGACATTATGACAGAGAAAAAGCCCGATATGCTTATTGGTTTAGACGGAATAAAAAGAAAACCAAAAGATGAGGAGAACTTAAATGCTTTGTTTTACGCCCTGTTCAGTACATCTGGCGGATCTCACGTACTCAAACATCTCAAAGCTTTAACATTAGAAGCTGTTGCCGGTCCAGAAGTAACCGATCAACATCTTAGACATTTAGAGGGACAAAGATATTTAGTGGGATTAATACAAAGAAGAATTAACAAAGGCGCAAGCCAAAACATAGTAAAGGAGAGTAAAGATGAGTGAAGAACAAGCACAAAGTGCAGAACAACAAGCAGAGCCTATGCAACAAGATGTAGGAAATAATGACGTTTCACGTGGAACAGAAATAGATTCAGGAATTAATACTTCTGTGCCTCAAAGACCAGAAATAATTCCAGAAAAATTTTGGAACTCAGAAGCTGGTGAAGTTAATATTGATGACATGGCTAAGTCATATGCTCATTTAGAAAAGTTTGCTAGTGGTAAACAAGAAGAAGTTAGAGAAGCTGTGATTGCAGAGTTGCAAGCCGAAGCATCTGAAGGACTTCCAGAAGATCCAACTGGTTATGAGCTTCCTCCATTAATCGAGGGATTAAACGAAGAAATAGTGGAGGCTAACCCATTAACAGGTTGGTGGAGAGAAAAATGCCACGAAATTGGTTTGGATAACGAACAATTTCAAAGTGGTATTAATAAATACATAGACATGATGAGTGCTGGCGCACCAGACTTAGATGCTGAAATACAAAATTTAGGTGAAAATGGGAAAGAAAGGATAGAAGCAGTTAATGCTTGGGCATCTTCTGTATTTCCACCAGAAGAATTTGAGACTATAGCTAGTACTTTAGGGACATCTGCTCAAGGTATTGCGGCTCTTGAGAGGATTATGGATATGAATCAATCTAATATGACTACAGCAGACGCTGTTGCTCAACCAACAAGAGAGTTAACAATAGCTGATGTTAAAGAAATGATGAATGATAAACGTTATTTTGACAATAGGTTTAGAGAAAAATCATATGTAGATCAAGTAGACGCTGCATGGAGAAGATTGCAAACTGCTGGCAAAGTTTAATGCTAGTAGTGGAAAAAGGAACACCAGCTCATTCATTCGAGCTGGCGTTCAATCTTAGGCAAGAAGATAAATATGAAGTAGCAATAATAGGACACGATCCATTAACTGCACTAATAGCTCCTTTTAGATATACCAGAGAAAACGTTAACACTTATACTATTTTAGATTTGCAAGGTAATGTTAAGTCTATGTTTGGTGTTGTTTCACAAAGAAATAATCCTAAACATGGCAGCGTATGGTTTCTTTCTAGTGAATTAACTAAGCAAGAATGGAAATATTTCTTAAAAAGAAATAAAACATGGACAGAATACTTCTTATCAGACTATGATTTTGTGGCAAACATAGTACCTAAATGGAATAAAAAGACTATTAGATGGTTAAAATGGCAAGGTTTTTCCTTTAAACATAAAGAATTAATTGTAAATGGCATAGAAATGTTATATTTTTATAGACAGATACGTAGTGTATCTAATAAGATACAGCCCATTTTAGGGGATATCGGTCCAAAATGGACAACCGATCTAAGCTAGAAGTGGACAACTGTTAGTTTAACAATTAACAAATTGGAGGCTTAATATGGCTACGCAAATTACTAATGCGTTTATTAAGCAGTTTGAAGCCGAAGTCCACATGGCTTATCAGAGGATGGGAAGCAAACTGCGTAATACAGTACGTCAATCAAATAACGTACAAGGCAACCAAGCAAGATTCCAGAAAGTTGGCAAAGGAGCAGCGTCTACTAAATCTAGACATGGTCAAGTCAACACTATGGAAGTTACACACTCAAACGTAGATGTCACATTAGCTGATTACTATGCTGCCGACTATGTCGATATGTTAGATCAGATAAAAACAAACATCGATGAAAGACAAGTGTTAGCTACATCTGCTGCGGCTGCTTTAGGAAGAAAAATGGATCAACTAATTATCGATGTACTCGATGCTGGTTCTAACTCAAACAATGTGGTTCATGGTTCAGCTGCTTTAACATTAGCTAAAGCACTAACAGTATATGAATCATTTGGTGAGGCAGATGTACCAGATGACGGACAAAGATACTTTGTTGTATCACCTGCTGGCTGGGCTGATTTATTACAAATCGACCAATTCAGTAGAGCAGAATATGTGGGAGAACAAGATTTACCATATGCTGGCGGTATGACTGCTAAGCGTTGGTTAGGCTTCTTGTGGTTCACACATTCAGGACTTTCTATATCTAGTACCACTAGAGATTGTCATGCTTATCACTCAAGTAGTGTTGGTTTGGCAACTGGTTCAGATGTAAGAACAGAAATTAACTATGTACCTGAAAAGGTCAGTAACTTGATTACGTCATACTTTAGTGCTGGAGCTGTCATGATTGACAACGATGGCGCAATTGAATGTCAGATCACAGAATAAGGAGGATATCATGGCTTTAGATGCAACTAACTTAAAAAAAATTGCCGGTGCTGGAGATCAAAACTTATTTGTTTACAAAAGTACTGACGCTGTAGGTACAATTGCTGGTTCTGGTTATTTTAATAACTCGACAGATGACCTTAAGCAATTCGATATTATCTTAGCTGTAGGTGCCACTGGTGGTACTGCAACTGTAGATGTATTAATTGTTTCATCTGCAACAGGAGCTGCAACTGTAACTTGCACAAACGGAACATAATGTTTCAGAGAGAGGGGTTTCCAAGTACCCCTCTCTCACTTTAAAATTATGAGTGAAAGTAAATTTACAATTAGTAGCAAAGCATTAGTTTTAGTAGGAGCTAACACTATTACTTCATTCACAGAAAATACTACTGAGTCAGTTATAGCTAATCAGTTATACGAATCAACATTAGAAAATTTATTAACAAGATGTAGATGGAGATTTGCTTCTAAGCAATCGCAGCTATCTAGAGAAAGTGATGCTCCAACAGCAAGGTTTTCTGCAAAATATGCGGTACCATCTGGAACATTAATTATACATACAATAACTGTAGGCGACTCAGTTATTCAATATGACAGATACGAAGATAAAATATTTTGTGATGCTTCATCTACAGACATTGTAGTAGCTGATTATACATTTCAACCATCAGAAGCTAACTTTCCACCCTATTTTACACAAGCATTGGTTTTTGAATTAGCGTCTTTGTTTGCTGGAGCAATAGCAAGAAATGATTCTTTGTCTGTTTTATATCAGAATAGAGCCATACAACAGCTTGCAATAGCAAAATCACAAGACTCACAAGCTCAAAGCAACAAAAGAATTGATGTCGATAGATTTAGAAATAGGAGGAATACAGGTGCTTTGGGAACTATCAAAGCCACTGTTGGCTCATAGATGGGAATAGCACGAGTACACCAATCTAATTTTACAGCTGGCGAACTAGATCCAAACATGATATCTAGAAACGATGTCAAAACTTGGGGTAAAGGATTACAGACAGCTAGAAATTGTATATTAAGAAATCAAGGTGGGATAGAAAGAAGAGGTGGATCTTTTTTTAGAGCAGATATTGGAGCCGAAGCTAGAATAGAACCATTTATTTTTAGCGGCAGTCAAGAATATATATTTGCTTTTTATAATACAGCTTTAAAAATTTATTCAACTGCTGGCACATTGCTTCAAACAATAACTAGTCAAGCTTGGACTACCTCTACTATGAGAGAGATGACAGTCACTCAACAAGGCGACACTATGATAGTAGCTCAGTCATCTTTTATGCCAGTAATTATTACAAGAACAGGAGCTACCAGCTTTACATCAAATGAATTTTCTTTTGCAACTAGCGTAAACGGAGAAAAAGTTTATCAACCTTATTTTAAGTTTGCTAACGATGATATTACATTAGATATTAATTCAGTAACAAAAGGCGATACAAACGTCACATGTACTACTTCTGCCGATTATTTTACATCAGCCTATGTTGGTACCAGAATACGATATATGGGCGCAGAATTGCTTATTACAGCCTATACAAACGCTACTACAGTTACAGCAACGCTCAAACAAGTACCAATTATGGAGTTAGATGAAGATCCATTTGCAACATCAGCTGGTAGCGCAGTAGTAGTTGTAACTCATGTAGCTCATGGTTTTAGCACAGGAGCATCAATAACTATTGCTGGAGCAGAATCAATACAAGATGCTGATGGGGCTGGTATTGCTTTTGGAAATTTAAATGGAGCCAGAACAATTACAGTAGTAGATGATGACCATTATCAATTTACAACAGGATCGTTAAATGCAGCAACAGAATCTGTAGATGGAGGTGGTGTAAGAGTGACTGTATCTGGACACCCGCCTACTAGAAACTGGGACGAACAAGTCCTATCAGCTGTTAATGGTTTTCCAAAAGCGATAGCTTTTCACGAACAAAGATTATTTTTCGGAGGAGTTACTAATTTACCTGATCTAATAGCTGGTAGTAAAGTAGGAGAGTTTTATAACTTTGATGTTGGCAAGGCAAATGATGCAGACTCTGTACAAATACAGATTGCATCAGATGAAATAAACGAAATCAGACATTTGATATCTGGGAAAGTATTAGAAATATTAACTAATACAGCAGAGTTTTTTCTTAAACCTCAAGTATCAAAACCTATAACACCTCTAGATATTCAAATAATAAGGCAAAGTTCTTTAGGATGTCAGCAAAAAGCTAAAGCTAGAGGTATAGATGGAGCAACAATATTTGTACAAACTAATGGTAAAACAGTTAGAGAGTATACATATAACTCATCAACAGAAGAATTTGTGTCAGCACCAATTAGTTTGGTTTCTAGTCATTTGATAGACACCCCTATAGACGCTGATAGAATTAAATCTCAAGCTGGTAGAGATGAACAAGCATACTTTCTGGTCAACACTGATGGCACATTAGCTGTTTATTATACTCAAAAGATACAAGAATTATCAGGATGGTCTTTGTGGGAAACATCTGGAATCATCCAATCAGTAGCATGTACAACAGATTTTATTTATATTGCAGTAAAAAGAACGATAAACAGCGCAACTGTCTATTATCTTGAGCAAATAGCATCAACGTCTTTTGATATACCAACAGACATGACCGTAACAAAAACATTGTCTGGGAGCTACCAACCACATGGGTCCCCCTTGACCAACGGCACAACGAGTAGCTCCACCGGTGTAATAGTGAATGGATTTACTAATGCTCCCTCAGTAGGAGAGAAGTTTACCTTTGCTGGCAATGCCACAGTATTTACAATAAATGCAGCATCAGCGACATCAAATTCTGGTGAATACAACCTAACCCTTAATGCTGCGGTTAGCACATCTAATGATGTAGCCCTTACTTTTACTACTTCTAAAACATGGTCCGGGTTAAATGCAACACCAGACATGAGAGGATTAACGGTACATGGAACATCTGGATCAACAGAGGGAGGTAATATTAATTATTATGGAGACGGAACTGTTACTAGTGGTGGTGTTGTTGTATTTGACAGTCCTACATCTACAATAGATATAGGATTAGATTATACGGTTACAATTAAAACACTACCAGCTAATGCTCAGATAGCAAACTCTGGTGCATTAACAGGCAAGCCTAGAAAAATAGCTAAAGCTATATTAGAATTGTCATCATGTTATAACGTTAAAGTAAACACTATGGATGTTTTAATTAACGACATATCAAATTTAGATACATCTACAACCTTAACATCGTTTACTGGTAAAAAAGATGTACACTTTTTAGGTTACAGTAATGAGCCTACAATAGAGATAACACAGTCTGTACCTTTACCTTTAAGGTTATTAGGCATAACAACGGAGATATATTACTAATGTGTGATCCAGTAACTTTAACATTAGCTTCAACAGGTATGAGTTATGCTGGTGGAGCAATGGCTGCATCATCTTATGGTGCAATCGCTTCTGCTGGAGTAGGAATGGTAAATGCCGCTAGTTATATAAATGCTAGCAGTAGTATTTATAAAGCAAGCTCAGCAATAACAAGTGTAATGTCTAGCCCTATAGCTACTATAGGCATGAGTTTATTAGGCGGAAGACAAGAAGCAAGAGCCTATGATTACGAAGCACAAAGAGCAGAGTATCAATCTAAAGCTTATAAGCGTGAAGCAGAAATGAGAGAAGTAGAAGCCTTGCAAAAACAAAATGCTTTGAAAGCAAAATATTTAAGAGAAAGAAGTAGCAACAAAGCATTGTTAGCCTCAAGAGGTATTACTGTTGCATCAGCTAGTTATAAAGCTTTAATGGAAGAAAACTATAATAACTTTATGTCTACGTCAAATAACATGAGAATGGTAGATATGGATCAAATGTTAGCTTCTAAAGAAAACGCTTATATATCTGGATTAGAATCTAAAGTACAAAGAAAAGCACAGAAACAAACAGGCATTACAAGTTTAATTAAAGGAGTACAAACAGCATCTAAGATTTACGGAGAATCTGGTAGTTTGTTTAACACAGGATAATGGTAAAAAGATTTGAAGAAGAAACATATTTAGCAAAGATTGGTGTCAACAGAGGCGCTGGCTTTACTTCTGCTGCCGCTACATCTCGTAGACAAGCTGGAGAAATTGATGAAATATTTACAAACTTAGCTAATAGTGCTTATCAAGAAGCAGTAGAAAAAGGAGAACTTAGAGGTCAAAAAGCTGCAAGAGAACAAGAATTTATTAATGAAATTATAAAAGATCCAGAAACAGGAGAAGAAGTAACTGTTCCTAAAAGACCAGCAAAACCAGAAACTTTAGTAGGCAAGTCAGCAAATCAAGAATATGACAAACTTATGTTTAATAGATATATTGATGAAATAAGATTAAGCACAGGCAAAATAATAGATGAAGAATCTGCTAATGCTATTTTGAATGGAAGAGAAGAATCAGAGTTTGCACAAAACTCTACTAGTCAATTAGAAAATATATATAAAGCTTTAGATCCAGAAGTAAGACAGCTTGTCAAACTTAAAGACATGCAACACATGAGAGAAAAAGGAGACTATGTAAATAGTAAATACTTAGATGCTAAATACTCTCAAGGAATATTAGATATAAAAGAAGACATATCAAATTCTAGATTAAATATAAAAAACGATATTATTTTTGGCGATGGTGCAAATATTGATAATCAATATAATTTTATGTTGCAAAAATTAGAAAACGCTTTTATAGCACAAACTATAACAGAAAGTTTTTACAATAGTGAAAAGGAAAGAATAGAAAAAAGGAGACAGGCGGACAAAACATTTTCTGAAAGATTTAAAGTTTTTTTACCTTACAACGGAAGCGAAGAACAAAATGATGAAGCTCAAATAAATGGAGACTTGTTATATAGTTTTCTAGATCCAAACAATAAAGAAACAGAAATTGAAATAAACGGAAAAATATATACCAGAGAGCAATTAACAAAAGGATTATCTGTTAATGAAATAGTTCATATAAGAGAAAACAGAATCAAACCATTAAGTCAATCTGCTACAACAAGCAATACCATAAGAACTAATACAGCTTTATTACGAAATAGTCTTAGTAATCCAAATATAAACCAAAGAAGTAACAACATGGAATACTACAAAAAATCTGGTAAACAAGCAGAAAAAATTGTTTATGATGGTTGGTATGAAAGTTTAGGTGACAACAAAGGTGAAGCAACAGCTGAGGTTAATCTCAATGATATTAGGTTTTTAGAATGGAAGCTTCAGTCAGGTTATGTTTCTGATGCAACAATTAACGTAATTAAAAATGCGATAGAAAAACAAGATATTGATGCAATTATAGAAAATAGATTTATAATACAAGCGATTTCTAACAAGAATCTTATAGAAACATACCTTAAGAACAAGACAGGAGTTGTTCAAAATTTAAACAATGAATTACAATTTGCCTCTCCTAGAGCAAGAATAGAAGCTTATTTTGACAGAAAGAACAGATTAAGAGATGAAGACGCTATGAATGTAGGTATTACTGCAAAATTAAAACAAATGGCGGTAGATGACTTTAATGAACCCTCACAAATACATGGAAGAATATCTGCAAAATTACAAGAAATAGCAACAAATAGTGAAAACGAAAGCGTGCTGTTTACAGCTAGAGCATTTACAAAAATAACTCAAGGTGTATTTAATCATATTATGTATGAAGACAATCCAATATCAGAAGAACTTATTGATTCTCATGTTGTAAATGTATATAACAGCATGAAATCTGATCCTCAGTATGGAATGAGCAGAATCGGTTTAGCTTTTGATATGGCTGGAAGAACAGAAGAAACGGATGCAGATGAAACATATATGAAGTTTCCACCAGAACAAATAAAAAGATCAAAAAAAGCTTTCGAGGAAAAAAATTTTGAAAAAACACAACAATATATTTTAGATAAATTTAGAAAAAATGCTAAGAAAGATGAGTTTGGAATGGGACCTAATATACTTGCACTTGGACCTGTTTCTGTTGATGAAATAAAAATTAGATATAGAAAAAACCCAACCTCGCAAGAAGAAGAATTTGTAATTTATTATCAAGCTGGAGATTTGCCAACAGATGCTTACAGTATAAGAATTGATGGAGAGCCTTTGGTTGTAACAGCACAAGAATTAGCAGATTTATACGATGACGAACCTCAAATGAGTATTGTAAATTATGAATGATAAAGTACAAATGAGTCCAATCAGTGATGTTAAACCAAAAACACCTTACGTATCTCAATATCTTCTAACAAAAAATTCTACTACTTTTATTAAACCTCGTAGTTTTTCTTCTGACGTTCAAGATGAATTTTGGATGTCATGGATAGGGCAATATATTGAACAAGAGTTTATAGATAATGGACCATTCAATACAACTATTGACGAAACATATGATCCTTTCGCTGAAAACAATATTGCTGGGTATGAAGAATATGCAGATCAATTCTTTGATGTAAGAAACAAAGAAGACCATGACTACAGAAAAGCAATTATCTCCAGAAATACACAAAGAAGAAAAAGACTTGATGCTAGTGAAAGAGATATGGGACCAGCTTTAGTTGCAGCACTTGCAGATCCAATTAACTTTATACCAATACCTTTTGCTAAAGGAGTAGCTTGGTATACCAGAGCGGCAAAAGGTGGTACAGCAGCAGCAGCTTTAGTAGGAGCAACAGAACCAATAAGAAGAAGTTACGATCCAACATCAACAAATGAAGAAACAATGATGTATGTAGGCACTTCTTTTATATTAGGCGGAGCTTTATCTTCTGTGTTTGGTCCTAGAGCATCACAAGAAATAATTAATAAAACAATAAACTCAAAAGGCGGTAAAGACCAAATAGTAAATAATGTTAATAGCTCGCATAATTTAACAGAGGGAGCATTAGATGATGGTCCAATGAAAATTAATATTAGAAATGAAGAATTAGATATTAGTATTAACCAGAATAGAACAGGTCATGTTTTTAATGATGATGGAGAAATTATTACTTTTTTAGATTCAATTCCAAAAATAAAAGGCTTGATTGGCAAGTCTGGTAAACCTATAAAAATTACTCGTAAAACAAAAAAAAATAAAGCACGAGCTAACTATTCAAAAAATTATGCACCTGTGGTTGTTAACACTGTAGATGGAAAGCTTGAAGTTGTTGTAGATGTACCATATATAAGAAAAATGTTTAAAGATAGAAAACATATATCTAATGAAGAAGTACCTAATAAATCATCATTGCCAAATTATATTGGTCAAAAGATAGATACTGACAATGAACTAGTGGAATTTTTAATAAAGAAAGAAGTCTGGAGAGCAAAGTATTTACCAAAAGAAGTAGATGAAACACCTTTGCAATACGAAATAAGACTAAATCAAGAAGTTGCACAAGACTCTATTAATAGAACTGTTGGTGATTTTTCAACAGATATTGATACAAAAGGAATGAACTGGTTATTACAAACCTTAGATGAGTTTACTGATACTGGTAAAGCAATGCACGCTTATAAAGATGATCCAATGTTTGCTTCTAGAGTTTCTAAAAAAATATTAGAGTTAGCTGGAGATTATGGTGTTGTAACTAGAGCATCAAAAGCTGGACAAACAGTTGATTCATCCGCTTATCTTGAGCATATGACTTTTTGGGAACAACATTTACAAGAACACTTAGAAGAATTAGATAATCTTTTTGTGCAATACATGAAAGAAAGTGCAGAAAAAGTAGAATCTTTAACATTGTCTGGTAAAAATATAACAGCTGAAAGACTTAAAAGAAAAGATTTTTTTAAAAATATATTTAGATTTAAAAAAAGAGAATTAGATCCAACAGAAAGAAGTTATGAAAATTTTAACAGGCAAGTTTTTGATGCTGTAGTAAATGAACAAACTTTTAATAATCCAAAAATAGAACCAGCAATTAAAAACGCTGCCCTTATAACTAGAAAATTTTTTAAAGAATATAGAGAACAAGCATCTGAGTTAGGGATGTTTGCTAGTCAAAAAAATCTAGCTAAAGATATATTAAAAAGAAATGCTCTTATTACAAAGATAGATGATGCTCTTAACAAAGGCGGTTTAAGCAAATTAGCTATTAAACAATTAAAAAGAGTTAAAGAAAAAGTAGGCAAGAAAAGAGAGTTAACCCAAGAAATATTGGATGACATGAAAAATAATCCAGATATCCATGCACCATTTGAAATGGATGTTGAATACATAACTAGATTTTATAGTAGAGAAGCTATGCTTACTAACCCAACTGCTTTTAAAAATATATTAAAAGGATGGTACGAATCTAATCCTTTAAAAGATAAAGACGGAAATATTTTAAAACTTAAAAAAACAGTAGATGAAAGAGTAGATGAGACTTACGAAAGAATACTAGGCGATGCAAGTCATAATGATGCAGATGGTATTTTATCAATCAAGAATACAAAAGGTCAATACAAGGCTGGTGGCAAGCCTTTTTTACAAAGACATTTAAACATACCTAATAGATTATTAGATGATTTTGTTGAAAAGGATGTTTTTTCTATTATGAAAATGTATAGACAGCGTATGGGTTTAGCTATTTCTATAACAAAAAGATTTGGTGATAGACACATGGATAACTTTTTAGATGATTTAGAGGTAGATATTATAACAAATAAAATGAATACCAGTGCTGATGTTACTAAAATGAATAGAGTTTTAAATGCTTTTACAGATGCAAAAGATAAAATGTACGGAACATTTAATACTGTAGATCCATCTAATGTAAACAAAAGAATAGCAAACTTTCTTAGAAACTGGACCTCTCTTTCTTCTATGGGAAAAGTAGTTTATACAGCACAAGCTGATTTAGGAAGACCAATTATGGTACATGGTATGAGTAGGATGTGGTCTTATTGGTTAAAACCTATGATGGATAATAAAAAACTATTTATTAAAATGGCAAAAGATTTAAAATTTTTAGCACCGATGGCTGAGTTAACACAACAAGGCGCAGCTATGGAAAGAATGGTTGGTGGAGGAATGGGTACAGCTCCATTTCAAAGAGGTATTGTCGGTTCAATTGAAGGTGGTTTTCAAAAAGCACAAGGTCCATATTTCTGGGCAAATGGTTTAACCACTTGGACAATGCTTATGAAAAAAATGACTGGTTATGTTTCTCAACATAGAATTATAGAAGATGCTTTAAAAGTAGCAAATAAAACTGCAACTAAAGATGACATAGCAAGACTTGCTGCTCTTAATATAGGCAAAAAAGAGTCTTTGATGATAAGTAATTTATTCAAGAAAAAAGTAATTACACTAGAAGATGGTATTTATTTACCAAACGCTACAGCATGGTTAGATAATGGAGCTGGGCAAACCTTAACAAAATTTAGACAAGCTTTAAAAGCCGATATAGAAAGAACTATTATTACACCATCTCCTAATGATAAAGGTAATATGATGTATGGTGTTTATAGAATAGATAGCGAAGAAGTAGCTAATGCTTTTAACAATCCTTTAGGTAGAGCCTTTGGATTTAGTAAAACTGATAAAGGCGGAAAAATTCAAAATGGTTATATGGCATTACCATTTCAATTTTACTCATGGATGATATCAGCAAATAGAAAATTAATGATGTCTGGTCTATCAGGTAGAGAACAACACATGATGCAAGGTGCTACAGCAATGGTTGCTTTTGCTATGTGGGGAGATTTTTTAAAGTCTCCAGAGTTTTGGTATAGAAAATCAACAGAAGAAAAATTCTTGTCTGCTGTAGAAAAATCAGGTGTTTTAGCAATGTTTAGTGATTTGCCAAACATTGTAGAAACCATGTCTGGTCAACAATATGGCGTAAGACCAATGTTTGGGATGGACAATCCATATGGAGAGCCAGAAGACCATGATGTCTATAGACCTATGTTAGGAGCAGCTGGATCTAACATTGCTGATATATACAAAGCTTATGAAAGCGGAGATAGTGACGATCAAAAAGACGCTATTAGACGATTTATTCCCTTGAATAACTTTTGGGCATGGGACAGAATGTTTAAAAAGGGTTATAACGCTACTTATGAGGCACTGTTTAAATAATTATGACAATAGCTAGTAATAAAAATACACCAAGAGTTGCTTATACAGCAACAGAAAACCAACAAACGTTTACAATACCGTTTGAGTTTTTTTCTGTAGATGATGTAAAGGTATACAATGGCACAACACTGCTCACTTATGACGCTAATGCAGATGCGGTAAATGAATATAGTATTACAGGCGCAGCTTCTGATAGTGATGAAGCATATGAGTATGGAGCTGGTGGTACAGTAAACATTGGAGCTACTGGTATTTCTTCTGGAGCTATTATCACAATTATTCGTGACATTACTATAGAAAGAGCATCTGATTTTTCTCCAACAGGAGCATTTGCAGTAGCATCTTTGAACACAGATTTAGATAAAGTATATGCAAAACTTGCAGATTTAGATCAACATATACAGCGTTCAGTAAAACTTCTGGACACAGACTCAATATCTGCAACAACCAGTTTACCAGCAAAGGCGACCAGAGCATCTAAGGTATTAACCTTTGATAGCGATGGAAATGTAACAACGACATTTGCAGCAGTAGACACCGGCACTGTAGCTGGGATAGCTAGCGATGTTACGACTGTAGCTGGTATTTCCTCAAACGTTACAACCGTTGCCGGCATCTCGTCTAATGTTACATCTGTTGCCGGAGTTTCTTCTAATGTTACAACTGTTGCTGGTATCAGCTCAGATGTAACTACAGTAGCTGGGATATCATCTAACGTTACTAGTGTGGCTGGAATTGCATCTAATGTAACGACAGTAGCTGACAATATATCTAGTGTTAATAACTTTGCAGCTATTTATAGAATTGGCTCATCTGATCCTACATCTTCATTAGATGAGGGAGATTTATTTTATAACTCTACTGATAACAATTTAAAATATTACAATGGTTCATCATGGACCAGTATTGATACAGGACTTACAGATATTGTAGGAGATGCTAGTCCACAACTAGGCGGTAATCTGGATGTACAAGCCAGAGAGATTAATACCTCTACAACTAATGGCAATATTATACTTACCCCAAATGGTACAGGTATGCTGGAAGTTAAAGGCAATACTAATGCTGGTACTATACAGCTTAACTGTGAAGATAACTCACATGGTGTAAAAATTAAAGGACCGCCACATTCGGCAGCTCAATCTTATACCTTGACTTTGCCATCTAGTATCACAAATAATTATTATTTGAAAACAGATGGTTCTGGAAACTTATCGTTTGCAGAAGTACCAACAGAAACAAAACCAACAGTAGCTGATGTTAGTCAGACGATTGCACCTGATAGTGCAACAACCATTAATATTACAGGTACAAACTTTGTAACTGTACCTATTGTTGAATTTATAAAAACTGATGGATCTATTACTAGACCAAACTCAGTATCGTTTACTAATGCTACAACGTTATCTGTAAATGTAACGCTTGCATCTGGTAGCTATCATGTACGAGTAGAGAATCCAGATGGTAATGCTGGGCGTAGTACCAATAATATTCTTACAGCTAGTACAGCTCCTACCTTTAGCACATCGGCTGGAAGTTTAGGGAGTGTATCTGCTGGATCATCAGTATCTATAGATGTAGATGGATCGTCAGACTCAACAGTAGCGTTTAGTGAGACTACAAGCGTATTGACCAGTAATTCTGACACGCCAGCAAGTACAATGAATTTATCACTTAACAGCAGTACTGGAGTGATAAGCGGTACAGCCCCATCTCCAACAAGTGAGACAACATATAACTTTACATTACGATTAACAGATGCAGAAAGTCAAACAGTAGACAGGGCATTTAGTATAACAGTATCAGTAGGAATGAACAACACAGGACAATTCAACTAATGGCAGCAAATTCATATTTATCAAAAGCAACATCATCAGGTGGAAACCAAAAAACTTTTACAGTATCAGCATGGGTAAGACAATCTATGGTAATATCAAATCCAAGACATATTGTAGGTAGTGATGTAGAAGATGATGGTGCAAACTATTGTCATTTTTCTATTGAAGCAGATGGCACATTAAAATTTTTAGCTTTAGCATCTTCTAGTATAATTGCAAATATAGTATCAGTACCTAAGTTTATAGACACAACTGCATTTTACCATTTAGTATTAAGATGTGATACAACGCAAAGTACAGCAGCAGATAGAGTTAGATTCTATGTTAACGGAAGTCAAGTTACTGCTTTTGGCACTAACACTATTCCAAGTCAAAATGATGATTTAGGATTATTCAAAAGCGGGAGTGCTACTTTAATTGGTGCAAGACACCCAAGCTCATCTTCAAACTTTTTTGAGGGAGAAATGGGTATGGTTTGTATAGCTGATGGTTCTAGTTTAGCTCCTACAGTATTTGGTGAAACAGATAGTACGACTGGAATATGGAAGCCTATACTTAGCCCAACCTTTACTGCTGGTACAAATGGAGCTATGCTCAAATTTGAAAACTCAGGAGCATTGGGAACTGATAGCAAAGGTTCAAATAATTTTACAGTTAATGGTAATCTTAAACAAAGCAATAGCACAGCAACAAACAAGTTTCCAGCATTAAACCCAAGAGGTACTCATGCTGATTATGATGGTGCTAACTATAATCTTCATGCTGGACACACTGCTTTGATGACAACAGGTACAAACAGAGTAGCTCCTATAGATATGTGTTTTCAAGGTGGTAAATGGTACTGGGAATGTAAGATTGAAAAAGCAAATAACTCATCAACACTTGGTGTATACATGACCGACTTTTCATCTGCAAAAAGGATAGAACAATTTAATGCTGACTTAGCTTTACAATCTGCTGCTAATGGTGGTAAACGAGCAGTTAGTTTTTTAACATCTGCTAGTTCATCTCAAATTCAAAATGCTGGTAGCACAGTAACTTATGGTGCTAACTGTAGTGATGGAGATATTATTATGTTTGCTTTTGATTCAGCTACAGGCAAGGTATGGACAGGTAGAAATGGAACTTGGAACAATGCACCGGGAACTTCTAATGTTGGTAATCCAGCTGCTGGCACATACGATAGTGGTACAGTATTAACAAACACAGATAATGATTTAATGTCATTTTATATTAGTGGAAGAAACTCAGATTCAACAAACAGATATATGTATATAAATTTTGGACATGGCTACTTTGGAACTACAGCAGTAGCATCAGCAAATGCAGATGGTAATGGTAAAGGCTCGTTTGAGTATGCACCACCTACTGGATTCTTAGCTTTATGTAGCGAAAACATTCAAACAGACGGAGGGTAATATGGCAACATTTACAAAAATAGCAAAACCATCAGCACATCATGACGAAGTATTATATTCAGGTAGTGATAGTAACCAAACCCTTACTGGTTTAGGTTTTCAACCTGATTGGTTACATATAAAAAACAGAGTAGAAAATGCAGATGGATGGCATAATATTGTCGATACTGTTAGAGGTATTGATAAGAATATATACCTTAATAAAACAGATGGACAAGACACCGCATCTAGAGTAACTGCGATTACGTCAGATGGTTTTACTGTAGCTGGAAATATATCTTACACTAATGACGCTGATGATGGATTTATTGCACATTGTTTTAAACTAGCTGGTTCAACAACTACCAATGACGCTAGTGCTACAGGCGTTGGCACAATAGATTCAAGTTATCGTGCAAACCAAGATTCAGGTATATCAGTAGTTACTTGGACAGGCACAGGTGCAAATGGCACTATAGCTCATGGTTTAGGTAGAGCGCCTGACTGTATAATAATGAAAGATATAGGACAAGATGGTTATCATTGGGAAGTTTATATGCACTCAGGTAATGCTGGTGGTAGCCCTGAAAATAATGCATCATCAGATGAAGACCATCACATTAGATTTTTTGATAATGATGGCACAGCTGATCCTGATGATGACAATACTTACTTTAATGACACCAAACCTACTAGCACAGTATTTTCTATAGGTAGTTCTAACAATGTAAACCAAAGTGGCATATTACATATGGCAATTTGTATTGCAAATACTAATGGCTCAGTACGAGCTGGTTCGTATCAAGGTAATAATAAATCTCATGGACCATTTATTTTTACAGGTTTTAGACCAAGAACAATATGGACTAAACCAGGATTAACCGAAGATCCTCATTTGAAAACAGTTACAACTAGATTTACTAGTGCTACTAATGCAGCAGCATCAAGTAGTGGGGCTAATCATGGTAATCCAATAGGACATAATTTAAAACTTGGAGATGCTTCAACATGGAATGAACAAAACCAAGTTGCTCTTGATATCTTTAGTAATGGATTTTCACCAGCTACAACAGATGGTAAACACAATGGCGATGGATATTATTACTTCTACATAGCATGGGCGGGTGCGCCTATGGTTGGAACAAACAAAGTATTAGGAACTGCATTTTAATGAAAGTAACTAACGAACAATTAGCCGAGAAGATTGATGCTCTAACCAAGATCGTAGAACGTAATAGTAGAGATATTATTGAACTAAACAATATCATAAATATAGGTAAAGGTGGTGTACGAGTGTTAGTCTGGGTTGGTACAATAGTTATAGCTATATTAGGATGGAGGTTATCAGAATGATACCAATGGAACTTATATCAATGCTCGGCTCTACTGTACTAGGTGGCATTATGTCTATCATGGCACAGAAAGGACAAGCTGAAGCAGAGAAACAAAAGTTATTAATGCAACGTGCTGGGTTTGCAGCTAAACAAACTGACAAAGCTCGTGATGTTAAAGATGCACATACTAAGCATACTCGTAGATGGATAGCTTTAATGTGTGTAT
>Ga0070747_1000251_pt1 | contig 27582 bp, 40 predicted proteins | sample VirMetDEL_Mar_31_FD_77321 | JGI IMG/M metagenome (GOLD analysis project Ga0070747, IMG submission 77321) | Aqueous microbial communities from the Delaware River and Bay under freshwater to marine salinity gradient to study organic matter... | ecosystem: Environmental > Aquatic > Marine > Coastal... | reverse complement strand
ATTCCTTTGTTACAATGGTGTAGGCCCCCCACAGGAATGAGCGGCGTGTGGTTTTAGCCTTGGTCGCCGTGACCTTAGGTTCTGGGGTGTTCGCATTGGTCCACACCTTGCCGTCCCAAACGTAGTCAGCCTTTAGGTGTTTTATCCAACGCTTGTTCATGGCAATCTTAGTTCGGCCAGGCAACACGTCATTGTCACTCAGGTTAATCCACTTTACCTGCCCGTCCCGCCTCGTGTTGTTCATGACGAAATCAAGAAGGTGTGCATCTTCTGAGGCGCTCCAGCCTGTCTTTGATTCAGCAGACTGAAGTCCGTTCACCCTCTTGTACCTGTCAATCGCAGTGCGAGCAGACTGGTGTGAGATTCCAAAATCCCTCCCAATCTGCCGAGTGGTGCACCCATTCACGTGTGCCTCGTAGATGGCTTTGTAGTCAACCTTGTGAGAAATCATGCGCGCTGATCCAATCGTCTTGATGTTCCAGTCTCGCTCCAGCTTACGCCTGTGTGACATAATGTCCCTGCCTGAAATCAACTCTTTCTTTTTCACCTTGTAGGCGGGGAAGGTTCCGTCTTCTTCAGCGTAATTCTCGTACAACTCAACGAGCTGTTCTTCTTCTTCGTTTGTCCAGTATTTACGTTTCATGTCATGTAGTTTGCGACAGACCCAGCGATGGTCCATCCGATTAATACTAAGCAGGTCCATGTGACCAGCTCCCAAAAGGTTGCGGTTTTAATTATGTCTCTCATTAGTCTGCTGTCATTCTGTATATATGTTCAATCTCCGTCCAAGTCACCTTCTTGAAGGAATCATCCTTGGGGATGAGGTTGGGTGAGCCTGCCCACCTCTCGGCTTCTTTCTTGCGGGCGGATCGAATGTTTGTGGCTTGGCATGAATTCCAGCCGCCGCCATGGAAGTTGTATATGTACCAGTTCATTGCTTAGGTAGTTTTTCCCCCATGACCCACCCGAAGATGAATTTTTGTAGGTCGTCCTCAAAGTTTCCAGACTCATAATGGTCCCCTTCGATGGTGTCTGTGATGTCGTGGTCGAGTGCGTTCCATACATAGTCAACCACTTCTGAATTTTCGATAGCGGCAACAATCTTATTGAGCTGTCTGCGCTGGTCTATAGATAAGTTGTTCATTGGTCCTTATATCGTTGGGTGAGTTCTTTCTTCGGGTCGCCCATCAGCTCGTCGTACAGGTCAGTCTCGCTAAATCTGTCGCCATTGCGCAGTGTCGTGGCGAGTTCATCCAACCATTCAACCTCAATCTCCTTCGCCTTTCTGTGGTAGCGTTCAGTCAGGATAAGTTTTGCAATATCAGTGAAGCTCATGTCACCGATTTCTTTCATGACGCCGTCAATGCGTTCTTGTTTCCAGTTGTAGTCGCACATAGTTGTGAGTATTAGAGTGTGATGATTACGTTGTTCCCGTTGTAGGTCATGACCTTCATGGCCCGTACAGGGAAGAAGTGTAGGCAGACATCGTCGATGTCAACCATACAACCCTGTGGGAACTCAAGGCAACGCACTACGTCAGCGAGTGAGTCGTAAGCGTGGATGAGGTTGGTGGCGTAGTGCCTATCCCACCCGCCGTGGTTGGTCACCTCGCACACCTTAGCCTTGATGCGCTCCGTCTCGATGGAGGTAGCCTCCTCAGCGATACGCATGGCTGTGTGTCGGGGGCAGATGGTTTGAACGCTGTCGTCTATTTGGTCATACACAACCACGCCGTCTCCAAGCATCACCCCGTCATACACTTGGATAAAGAGCGTTTGAAATTCCTCTACCTCCGTGTCATCAGGTAAGATTGGGGTGACCTTGTGCCACCCACCTCGGGGGCATTCCTCGTGGTTGAACTTGAGGTCAAGGTCGTAGGTCTCGTTGTAGTACAAGGCCCTGTCATTCATCCATTGGTCGAGGTATTCCTCAACCATAGCTTTGCCGTATTCGGGGGCCACGACATCCTCGATGCGGCGGCAGGTAGTCTCTGAGTAGCCCTCGTTCATGCCACCGATGGAGTCGATGATGAAGTAGTGGGATGCGGTGCGCAGTGTAGTGTTCATGAGTGTGAGTATTAGAGTTTGTAAGTGTCGTTGTTGAGCTGGTCACAGCATTCTTTAATCGTGTGTTCGTGTATAAACCCGCTGTCGAGAACGGCATTGCGGCATCCGTCCTTCAGGTAAATCCATATGCCATCTCCGCTTCCGCGTTCGTCTGAAATCCAATCGACTCGTGAGTCAAGGGAGAGATGAGTGTAAGTGGTGGCTTTCTTGTATGCCATAAGTGTGAGTGTTTTCTGATTGGCTGAATTGCCGTGGACAAAGATAAGTCAAATGTTTGTATCTACCAAATTTATTTTTGTATCCCCAAGAAGAATCGAACTTCTATCTGCGGTTTAGGAAACCGATGCTCTATCCGTTGAGCTATGGGGATTGGTGTGCGCCGAGTGCACTTCGACGACTTCCCCATGTCGTAATAATCGGATGGGGCATTCCGCACCTGTTCCCAAATGTGGTGAGGTCGGGCATAGAATCCATCTACACCAATTCACACCTCTGAACAGGAGATTGTTGTGCGCCTACTTGGATTTGAACCAAGGACCTGCCGATTATGAGTCGGATGCTCTAACCGCTGAGCTATAGGCGCGGGGTACTCACTTCCACTCGTCAAGTGAGTCCGTGGGGTCTGTACCCTTCTCGGATGTGAATCCAAGTTCTTCGAAAATCATTCTGTCTTCTCCAGCTTGAACATCTTCCCGTCCATCATCGTCAAGGGGGTACGGGGAGCGCCCCTCCTTGGTGAGGTAGACAGACTCGACATCCTCATTGCGTCCGAACTTGTAGATGGTGCTTGGACACGCCCACTTGTCGTTCTCTGCCATGTCAAGCATTTTCTCCTTGATGTACTCCACACGCACAAGATCGAGGTTCACCGACCCCCTGCCGTGGTTGAATACCATTCGGATACCCCATGTGTCAGGGTCCTGATTGTTCTTGGTAGCAAACCTCTGTGCCTGTTGCATGAAGTCCATCCAATACTCGAACGTCCCCTTTGGGTCTGTCGGTGAGCACACGATTGGGTCGGTGTCGTAGGCGGGATAGAAGTACCCATAGGACTGGGGGTTGAGAAGGGCATCACAGGTGGTGATACAGGAGCCAAATGAGATGGCTTTGCCGAGAGCTTCCGCAAAGGAGCGGGTGTTGGTGTTATCGTTCATCATTGTCATGTGTGTTTGTGTTTGTGTGTTGATGATAGTGACTCAGTTGAAGGTGTATCCGCACTCGTTGCAGAATTCGTAGGTGTCGCTGTATTGGACTTTCTCCTTGCCGCAGTTAGGACACTCGTCCACTTCATACACAGGGGCAAGGTCTACCAGTGTAGTGTGTCCCCGATTGGGGCTGTCGTCCGTGGGGAGGAATTCGTCGAGGGTCTGCATAACCGAGTCAACGGCAGTGTGCAGGGAGTCGTCGGCCTTGTATCCGAGGCGGCGGAGGATGCGGACCGCAAGGTCACGCTTGTAGGATTCGTAGTTCATGTGTGTGTTTCTGATTTTCCCTGTGGCAGTAGTGCCGTTGGGGACTCCAAAGATAAGGATAAGAAGTTGACAATTCCAAATTTACTTAGGACTTTATTTTACAACCTTTGGTTGAGCCACTCCTGAACGGCCTTGTTCCCTGTGAGGGTGAACATCGGTGCTCTGTGGTCGTCAAGGTGCTCATCATTGCGCCAAGCCTTGAGCGTGACTTCACCTGATTCCATATGGTCGTGTAGGTCATCCATGAGGAACTCCTCGTGTCTGTGGTAGATGTCCCCGTTAGGGGCGAAAACTAAATATACGTTCATGATTTCGATCTTGTGTTTGCGTCTTCTTCGTTGGCGGCGCTCACCCATACATTGACGTTTTCTACGTTGTCGTTTACGTCACGAAGGTCTTCCAGCATGGAGGCAATGTTGCGGTAGACACGCGCTTCGAGCGGGTCACACTCTGCGTCGTGCCACCTGCCAAGGCAGGAGTCAACCATGTCTTCGATGATGCCTTGGTGCATCCGCTTGTAGTCTGATTCTGTGTACTTGTTCATGTCAGTCGTATTAGTCTGTGTATTTGAGTGTGATACCGACAGCCTCACCCAGCACTTTGCCGAGCGGGTTACCCATCTTCTCTATGGTGTCGATGGGGGTGGCGATGAAGAACATCTCCGCCAACATGAGTGCCTGTTGCACCTTTTGGATTTCGTCTTGTGTCATGCTGAAATTGTTTCTAAGTGTTCGAGCTGAGATACGTCGAGGATGAAGTCCGCCGAATCCGTTGTGCTCCTTTGCGCAAACTCAGCAGAGTGTTTGTGAGGGTAGAGGCGGAAGACACCCACCTCTAAGTTCTCACCATCTACCCATGTGTGGATGCAGTGGGGTTCCCCAAGGTTTTTCTCAAGGGTTGCGGCGTGAAACCAAGCCTTATCGAATTGATTTCGGAAGCTTCGCATCAGTGTCTCTGTGTGTACCGCGCTGTCCATGCCTTTTTCAAGCATCGGGATGGTTGCCCCCATTTGTGTGTACTGAACCCCATAACCCTGTGTGGGTCTGTAAGCGTTCATGTCACCTTGCTTTATATTCGTCGGGGTGACAACGTAGCAGTCCGCTTTGTTGAAAAGGGTCCGACCGAAAGCATCGGCGGCGAATGTCCAGTAGGGGTAAAAGGTAATTGGAGTCATGTGTGTTAGTGCTTGAATGTGAGAGACACAGGAGGAATCGAACCTCCACCCTTTCGGGTCACCGTGTGTGCCTAAACAGGTTCTGCCTGTTTCGCAGTTAGGAGCGTCCTCCCTCTGCTACGGATACAGCCTCCGTGGGACTTCTGGGTGTGTGTGTGTGCTCAGTACTCAATGCCGTAGTGATTCTCGACAAGGACTCTTGCCTTCATCTGTGCATAAGACAGCTTCTGTGTCTCTGTCCCTGCCGTCTGTGGCGATGGGAGCGGGATAAAGCGAGTGAAGGGGCCATCCTTGTGGTCAATCTCCACAGCGTGGAATTCTTCGCCGTTCATGATGGCAGTGGTGATGGCTTGCACAGCCTGTTGTGTCCGTGCCGTGAAGTCGGCGATTCTTGTGTTGAAGCTCATGTGAGTGTATGTTTCTGATTTGTGACGTTGACCCTGTGTCGCTGTCGGCTACAAAGATAAGCACATCTTTTCCACTTATCCTAATTTCTGATGAAGTTTATTTCTTACCCTTAGGGTAGATTGCCTCAAACATCGATTGCTTGAGCGCCATGTCCTGCATCTCTGCATCTGTGTACACTTCGCACATCCCACAGGGGAGCTTGAACACAGGGCACGCCTTTCCGTGTCTGTTTGAGAACACCTTAACCTCTGCATTGAGGTAGTTAGCGGCGTTGAGAATGATGGAGGCGTAGGGACCGCCTTCTTTGAGGGTGTGAGTCATGTCTGTCATGTGTGTGTCGATCTTGTATGTGTGTGTTTGTGAGAGACACAGAGGGGAGTCGAACCCCTCCTTGCACCATGTGTGTCTGTGTCGGTGTGTTACGCCTTGACGTGGCGATTGAAGGCAGGTTCCATCGTGCAACCCAGTGTGTGTGGATAGACCTCAGCGGCGTAGGACAGCATGGCATTCAACGCCTTTCGCATTTGGTGCAGTTCTGCCTGTGTGTTCCCTCGGGCGCCAATCGTCATGTCTGTGAGACGTTGTTTCCGTTCGAGGTGCTCCACCTTGTCAGCGGCAAGCCCAATACAGGCACTGCACAGGAACGGGTCTTCGTGGAAGATGCCGTAGAGGTAGTCAGCGGCTTTGGACGTGAACTCCATAGGAGTCGGGGGGGAAGAAAAATTCATCATGTGTGTGTCTGTGTTATACGTTTCCGTTCGGGTGAAGGCTTCGGTTGCCCATTTCGTGGCTTGCGTTAATCCACAGGTACATACACACCAACCAAGAGGCAGGTATGGCCCACTCACCGAAATATCCGAAGGGGAGGCAGAATCCAAATGAGCCAAGCATTGAGAAGAAGTCGAGGCGCTCCAAAGCGCGGTCTGAAAGTCGTGTCATCATGTGTGTTTCGATCTTGTGTGTGTGTCAGAGTAACTTGCGGATAGCGCAGTCCACGACATAGCGCCAATCGATGTAGTCAGCGTCCATTGGAGTAGCTTCCAAAGCTCGCAGGACACGGAGCCGTGTGTCTGTGTCCTCGAATTTGCGGACAACGAAATCGTTGATTCGATTCCAAGAACGGAGGTCGTAGAGCGTGTCCAGAAGCTCCTCTTGGAGCGGTGTGAGTGTGTTTGTCATGTCTGTCATGTGTTTGTGATTCAGAGGCAGTCATCCATTGAGATTTCGTCAGCGGCTTGGCCGTAGCCATCCTGAAGGGCGGCGTAGCGGACAGCGTCATCCATGTCCAAGTGAGATGGGACATCGGCGTAGTCCATCCATGTCTGTGTGATGACATGAGCCTTCCGAGGGTTGGCTGGAGGGTTGGGGACCTCCTTCCGTGTGTCTGTGTCGATGTCGTAGACAACCTTTGTCCGCTCCGCTTTAGCGGCTCGTGTCTCTGCCTGTCTCAAGCTCTGCTTCTGTGCCTGAGCCTCAAGCCTCCCGTTCGAGTCTTTGGCGGACTTGTTAGCCTTCCGCTTCAGCGACTTGGCGGCAACCGACTGGACCTTTTGGTCAATGGGCTTCGTGGGGAGAACCTTAATGGTTCTGCTGTGTGTGTCAGACACAGAGTCAAAGACCGCTTGGATGGAGGCGGCCTTGAGCTTCTCAGCTCGCTTGGTGACCTTCTTCGCCTTGCGGGGCTTTTTAGCCTCCCACACAGACAGCGCCTTGTGGTCGGCTTTCTCGGCGGCCCAAAGAGCCTTGTTAGCGGCCTTACGGCCTTGGAGGGTGATGCAGGACTTCTGCTCTGCAGAGAGTGTGTATGTCATGTTTGCCATGTGTCAGTGTTTCTGAATCCCAGCGGTGTTGCTGAGGACCACAAAGATATGGACAACTTTTCGAAATAAGGGCAAAATTGGAGGGAGAATCTTCCTGTGCGATTTCCGCGTCCGCATTATGCACGGGGAAACAGGCGCCGAAGATTCGCATGACGTGTACATGAGCCGCGCCCAGCTGATGTGTCATGACGGGAGGCCCTTAACAGCTAAGCGATGGAGGCCAAATAGGGTCGGAATAAACGTCAACCAACGAAGCCCTCGCGAAGCAAAGCTTCCTACATGAAACCATGTGCTATTCGGCGTGTATAATGCAGGCGGAATGGAGTGCGGTTTGATGCGTAAGAGATTAGGGGGTGGGTTGTCCTGTGTCTGAGAATGTCTCCGTAGGAGGGTTGAACCTCAATCGGTGCTGCAACCAACCTGCTTTAAGTTACTGATACTGAGCCTGCTATAGCAACTAGGCTGTCTAGGGTAAAAGCCAGAATGTTTTGCCGACGGTGCGCATTATGCAGGGGGTCGGGGTGCGCGGATGCGTTTCGGGTGCGGGCGTGTGGCGTGTATATATACGTAGAATCCCCAAGATCTGTATTACTCACCCCTTTTTTAAGCGGGTTATTCTGTTCTATGACAGGTAGTTAGTCCTGGTGCGTTCAAGGGAACCTTCAAGACTTGCATATGTCAATTTTCTGCTGTAACTTCGCTGAGCAGCCTAGCGGATGACACTTCAAAAGCTTCTGTAAGTAGCCTTCCAAAGTATTTTTGGTAGTGTTGAGGAGTCAAGAGTCTGTTACACTTAATGCTGTGAGTGGCGCAAGAACTATCTTCTTATATTTGTGCTATGAAGGCTAAGAAAGGACCCCGTGTTAAGCAACTTCTCAAGGAGCTGGAGAGCGGGAAGCACAAGACTAAGGGGATCGAGCCCCAGAACATGGGGGCTATGAGAGCTTTGAAGGCGGTAGCCAGGAAGAACACTCACAAGGCATACAAGTACCCTAATCTGGTAACTAAGAAGGCCAGGAAATACGCAGGAAAGTCATGAAAGCCAAGAAAAGGAAGGTTACTAAGGGCAGCTTCGGCGTAGAGGTTGACGGTAAGGAGATCCAGGTAGAGGGCAAGAGGGTGGAGAAGCGCGGGGGTCGCCTCACGAAGTTCAAAGCCAAGGGGGAAGGAGACGGATTCAAGGTTAAGGTCAAGGACAAGCTTAAGAAGAGCAAGTCTGGGCTAGTCAAAAAGGATAAGCGACAGAGTAAGTACAGGTAGGTCTCTACTTGAATCTGTATATCTAATATATTTGTTTCATGGATTTTATTCTTGACAATCTAGGTGAGCTTGTAATCGGAGTTCTTGCGCTCATTAAGGTGGTGGTAAACCTCACCCCAACGGAAAAGGACAACCAGGTGTTCGGTTATATCGACAGCTTGGTAAATATGATCATTACTGATAGGAAGAAGTCATGATGGCAAAACCAAAAAAATCCTACAAGAAAGGGGGTAAGTTTCCTGACCTCACTGGAGACGGTAAGGTTACTATGGCTGACGTCTTAAAGGGGAGAGGTGTAAAAGGGAAGAACAAGGTTGTAGCTCAAGGGGCTGACAAAGCTGACCTCCGCGCTGAAAGAAAGATGGCACGAGCCATTAAGAGAAAAAGAAAATGATGGATAGCAACTCAATGTCGGACATGATCCGTCAATCTATGGAGAAAAGGGCAGGAGGTAGGAACAGCTTTACCATGACTGGTCAATACACTGGTCCTGTACAGCGTGACGGCGACCGTGAGTTTGTCATTTATGAGTCCCCTAACGGAGAAGAGGTAAAGGTTTACGGGAACTGGAACGAATATGCTGTTTCTCAAGATGAGGAAGGCAATATGATGATCGGTGACGAGGACTACCCTATTGTAGAGGACGAGAACGGAGAGTTTGTACTCGACGAAGAGACATTTGATGGAAAGCAGAGGGGGGCAGAAGCTTCTAACGAGGCACAAGGCGGTCCTGGAGCTTCCCGAACAGAGGATCTGATGGAAATGCTCGAAGGAATGAGGGGACAGGGTGGAGCGCCCGCGCCAGGTCAGAAGTTTGATAAAGGTGGCAGGGTAAAAAGGAGAGAGTCTAGGCAAGCTGGGAAGCAGAGAAATTATCTCGCTAGAAAAAGGCAGTTGCCAGCTCAGGGTAGCGAGAGTCAGTTGGCTGGAGACTACAAGAAGAGGAGAAATCAAAAGCTCATGAAGGCTTTGATGGGTGCTGTAGCTGGAGGAGTAATTGGAGGGGGAGAATATAACGTCAGGCAGCGAAAGTCATGATCAAGAAGCCTGTTGCCAAGAAGAAAAGAAAAAACGTGGCCCCTGCTTCACCAAGGTTTATGCCTTCTTCACAAATGGCAGGGGAGCGGGGCAAGAAAACCAGTACTGCTCCAAAGCCACCGAAGAAAAAGAAGCCTAAGACCGTTAATTACGGGGCTTGCAAGAAAGGCATGGCTAAGATTGGGTTTGGTAAGGGTCGAAAGACCGCTGCTTCTTGTCGCGGTTAATGGGGGCGAAGGGATACTTTAACCCCAGAATGAAAACTAAGGACTTCAATAAGAAGCAAAATGAAATTGTCCAAAAATTTGAGTCTAAGAGAAGCGGTAAGAAGCACGACGGCCAAGCGCCTAGGACTAAAAAACATCCCTGACGACCCGCAGATCACTAACCTTAAGCTAGTAGCTAAGCATGTCTTTCAACCTCTCCGAGATCACGCGGGAGTACCGATCTTTGTCTCGTCAGGATACAGGTCGCCAAAGCTTAATTCCGCTATCGGCGGCAGTCCTACTTCTCAGCACACTCAAGGCCGCGCTTTGGATTTGGATGCTGATGTACTTGGCGGAATAAGCAATGCAGACATATTCTTCTATATCAAAGAGTGCTTGGATTTCGATCAGCTCATATGGGAGTTTGGTGATGACACAAATCCCGACTGGGTTCATGTCTCATACAACTCTCCCACTGAAAACAGAGGAAGAGTTATGAAGGCGTACAAAGACCCAGAGTATTCAGGGACAACCTATAAGATCTGGTAATGTCAAAAACATACGTAATTATACCGCCTCACAACGGGGTTTCTGACTCTGATAGAGCAGACAGGATATCAGTAGAATGGTGGAGCCTAACTCGTCCTGATTCTGTAAAGCAGAAAAATGATGTAACTAAAAGGAGGTTCTCTGCCATACAGCACCCTACTACACATGAGTATGCTTTTGTAGCGAACGACAGCATAGACGTTAAGGTACACGCACAGGCTGACCCTACCGAACTTGTAAGCCTTTGCTCAGAGCTTTCTTCTTCAGGTGCTACTGCATTGACCAATGCTATAAACACAGCTAAGGGAGGAACTATCTCTAGCGACACTCTTTTGATATCAAACTGGACCAGGTTAACGCAAGCTGAAGTCGATGCAGCGGGATGGTTCCCTGAATACGAGGACTGAATTATGCTAGGAATAGGAATAACAAAAGATGATTACTCAAACGAGTCTTTTGTAGGCGTCCTAGATAGCCATTTAAACGCTTCTGCTGCGTACTCTGTAAGAAGGTTGTCTGACTCATCAATAAAATGCATTAGAGTCAGAGAGTCTGGAAGTGACAATGAGGTAGATATAGGGTTTGATAATAATGGCGACATAGACGCTGCAGTAATCTCTAACTTCTGTGGGAGCAATGATGGATTTGTGACGGTGTGGTACGACGCTAGTGGGAATAGTCGTAACGCAAGTCAAACGGATCCTGACCTTCAGCCTAAAATTTATGACGGCTCCATAATCAACGAAGGAGGGAAGCCAGCGATAAAGTTTTTCGAAAACACTTTAGCTATGCCAACGTCAGTTTGGGACAAAGGTGACCTAAGTGTGTTTACTGTAGTTAAGATATCTAACGGAAATGGAATAGCTGTTCAGTTAAGCCCAGATTTCATAACTGGTGAATGGGCGGCTTTTGCTGTAGGGACATCATATAGTGGAGGACACCTAGGTTCTGTTTTGCGAACTCTAGGCGGCCAAACGTTCGACCAAGACACAGGGGGTTATACTTTTGGTACACAAGTTCTGTCAACTAGTATAAGCGACGTAAGTACGGAGATAGTTGAACAGTATATAGATGGATCCGCTGTGTCTGGAAATTCATCAATAGGCGCAGCAGGCGACGATATGGCTTTAGGCAACCGAAGAGAAACCTATGTCGATAGGCCGATAGACGGTACTATTCAGGAGGTTATTATTTTCAGTGAGGCTAAAAACAGCACTGATCAAGGGAACATCGAGTCAAACTTAAACACCTATTACGGGTTATAAAGCTTCACTGAATTATGCTAGGAATAGGAATAACAAAAGACGACTACTCAAATGAAGCCTTTGTAGGTATCCTAGATAGCCATTTAAATGCGTCCGCTGCGTATTCTGTAAGAAGGCTATCTGGTAAAACAGCAAGATGTGTTAGGATTAGAGAGTCTGGAAGTGACAATGAGGTAGACATAGGGTTTGATAATAATGGAGACTTAGATACCGCATCTATTATCAATTTCTGCGGAAGTAATGATGGATTTATAACGGTGTGGTACGACGCTAGTGGAAACAACAAAGATGTTACTCAGGTAGATCCAGACAATCAGCCTAAGATTTGTGATTCTGGTTCTATAATAGAGGAAAATGGACGCCCAGCGATATTAGGGTCGGCTCAAAGTACTCTTTTTATGCCAAGCTCAATTTCTTTCTCTGAGTTTTCCTTTTCAATGATTGCGGAAATACCTTCTAGCACTGGGTCACGGCGCTGTTGGTTTTCTGGCCCATCAACATTAGGATACGAGCGTAACGGGTCTTTCTACACCCTTGGGGCCTCACAAACTAATTCGTTTCTTCACGAGTACAACGCATGGTCTAAACCCATAGGGAGCCAAGTATATCATTTCTTCTCTGTAGACAGCAGCGGAGACTTCTCTTTGTTCGTAGATGATAATTTAGAGGCTTCAGGAAACAAGACCTTGACGTTCGAAGTGCAAAGTCTTTTTTCAGGCCCACCGACAACTTTTGGTAAATACCTAGAAAAAAATATGCAGGAGGTTATATTTTGGAGTGAGCCCAAGATCAGTAGTAGGTCTTCATTACAGCAAGACGCCAATACTTATTACAACTTAGGACTATAAAGCTTCCAGGCTATTGTAAAACCTCTGAACCATTAGACGCGCTTTCTGTGACAGAGCATACCTCACCCTGTAGTTGTACTTAGTTTCATCTCTAAACAAATGGTCTTCTAGAGTCTTTGAGGGGGTAAGCCTGTCAAAGTGCTTGTATATAAGCTCGTCTTGCCCCAATGGATACACGAACCTGTTCGCCATATTGCTCCTGTTCATGTTGTACTCTTTAGCGGCGTAGTCTATAGTAAAAAACTCCATGTCGTAGGCCCACAACATGAATTCTAAGTGCCTCCAAGCTACTCCGTTCTGGTCGCAAAACTCTTTTCTTGACGAATGTATGTGCTTCAAGTAATTTTTACCTACATACCTATCCTTTAAGAAAGAAAATTCCCTAAACAGTTTCTTCTTGCTGACTCTAGACTTTGGCATGATTACCTATCTTTGATGTATGAATTCAAAAGACAAGGAGTTTATATCCGAAGCATACTCTCTCGTCGTAAAATTAGAGAATCTCATAAGAGATTACGGATACGAAGATAGGGTGATGTCGGCTATAGTCCTAGGTGTAATTGATATAGATTGGGACGCGGAGGTGTCGCCCGACGAAGAGGTCCAACTAAAAAGTATATTCAGCTACAACCTAGACGGTAGACAGGAGCTTGAGGTAATAAAAGAGATTATGGATCAGCAGTATGAAGATGACTTCACTGATATGCTCGGAGATCTCGGAATTTCTCTAAACTAATGGAGGGATTGATAAGAAAGCTTGTCATTGGACAAGACCCTAAAAATGCTATGGCGTATTACTGTGGCATGAGGGCAGGAGACGGGAAGGTGTCTGCTATACTTCAAGATGAGTCTTACCTGTATAAGTATGGGAAGTGCAGGTATCTCGTGTACATAGAAAATTCAGAAGGAACTGTTTTGTGGAAAGCAGTAGACAGCGTACCTTGTCTTATAGAGTTTGACTTAAATTTTTAATACAATGAGACCCCTTGATTTGTTTGTCGTTCACCTAGAGAATAGAGTGAAAGACACAATAAAGACCAGCTCTGGGCTGGAGATTTATGTAGACCCAAAGTTCAATGAGTTCAAACACAGAGTCACAGAAGGAGAGGTCGTGGCGGCCCCATGTAAGTACGACACACACGTCGAACCTGGGGACACTCTTTACTTCCACCACCTCGTGGTTGTTAATGACGGTCAACCGCTTACTGGTGAAGATGATAAATATCTCGTCAGGTGCGATTCCGACGGTACGATCAATAATCAAGCTATCGCGTATAAGAGCAAAAAAGATGGGGTTGTACGTCCTTTATTTGGGTGGTGTTTGCTTGAGCCTTACGAAGAAGATAAAGAAGAAGTTTCTTCGGAAATAGACGTTGTAACCTTCAAGGAAGACCCCGTAGAAAAAGGGGTTGTTTCTTTTGACACCCCTGACTTAGAAGAACTAGGCGTACATAAAGGGGATGTTGTAGGATTTCAAAAGAACATTGACTATAGAATCACAATAGATGGCACGGAATACTACAGGATCCCAGCAGAAAGACTCCTCTACAAGCTTTGACACCCTAAGTGCAGCTACTAGATTGATGGATGCTATGTCTATTGCTATAGACAATATGATTGAAGAGGTTAAGAAGCCAGTAGATCAAGAGATAAATGGAAGCGCCAGAAAAGCTGAATTACAATCGGTAAAGCAAACAGCTATAGACTGTAAGGAATTACTTAGAGAGAGGCAGTCTTTAGAGCAAATGATTAAAGACCTAAAACAAAATGGAGAAGTCGAGGAACAAAAAGACTACACAGGCGGATTCGCAGAGAAATTCAGCAAGTAACCATACGCTATACGCGGGATCGTTTAATTGGGTATCTTCGCATAACAATAACCACGTTTATTTTAACGAGGAGTGGAACGGAGAGTATGAAAGCTAGGAACTACAAAAAGGAGTATGAAAAGTACGGTAAAACCGAAGCTGCCAAAAAGTACCGCGCGGAACTTAATAAGCATAACCGCAAAAAAGGGACGTATGGTAACGGTGATGGCTTGGACGCCGCTCACGAGTCTGGGCGCATACGTAGATTTTTAAAGGCTTCAATAAATAGGGCTAACAATAGACCTAAGAAAAGAAGCAGCAAGTGATCAACTCGGTGAGTATCTCCTCAAGCTTATATCTTGTAGAAAGAGTAATCGGTCACATGTGGGTTCAATCCCCACCTCGCCGACATAATTGAATAGAATGAAAGAAAGACTATTTGCTATTTGGCTATTGATATTGAGCGCCGCTTCTTCTGCTCAATGTGATGTAGACATCATTGACGTCAACTTAAGCACCTACGAGGTGACTCTAGAGATAGTAAATAGCGAAGGTTGTGGCATGCAGGGCTATCAGGCTACTCCAGGGGCAATAAATATGTTGATGATCGGGATGCACGTCCCAGGAATCGATGAGGCTTGGGACCCCCCTGGTCCTTGTGACCTGTCACCCAGTGCAAATCACTTGGGATGGACTTACGGGGTTAGCTTGAATTCTATGTCAAGCAACTGGGGTGGTGACTTTGATATAGATATGCCGCTGTACTCTGGGGACACGGTGGTGATGCAGTTAGACAACCCCTATGAAACGGATTGTGAGAACGACCCTTTTCTTACGGGAGGGCAGAGTTGTTGCGCTCCACAGTTTATAGATTACTGGATCGGTTTAGGCGAGTGCATTGAGATTGTAGTTTGGCAAATAAATTACTCCAATACATGGTATGCCGCTGATGGGGGGTGGGCCACTACAGGGGCTAATGGGGACGGAACTGAGTGGGGGTCTACAGGCTCGTATCCTGACCAAGAACTTGAAAATTGGTGGGTGTCCTGCGAACAGGAAGATCCGATCTATGTGGTAGATACAGTTTATGTAGAGCTACCTCCAGATACCATAGAGTATTACTTTAACGACACCACGTATCTGACTGATACTCTGTACATTGACATATGGTATTATACTACGGATACTGTTTACCAAGTAGATACCTTGACTCAGTATGTAGAGCTACCTCCCGATACGATCGAATATTTTTTCACAGACACGGTGGAGGTGTATGAGTCAGAGTATATATACGACACCACATATGTGTACGTAAACGACACCACATACGTCTTTGACACTACATATGTATATCAAACCGATACTGTTTACGAGTATTTAGTCCAAGAGATATGGATCGACTGTCTGACAGGAAATCTTTGTGATGAAGACCCTCCAGGAATAGAAGAAGAGCAGGTTATATACGTACCTAATGCTTTTTCACCCAATAACGACGGTTTAAATGATTCTTTTTTTGCTGTGACGCAAGATCCTGATTACTGGATAGAGTGGGAGATGGTCGTATTCAGTAGGTGGGGAGATGTGGTATTCAGGTCGAATGACCCTCAAACAAAATGGGATGGATCTGTAATGGGGGGTAATCACTACTCGCCTAATGGAACATACTCTTGGATTATAAACGCTAGGGGTGAAAGAGAGGTGACTATCCGACTTAAAGGAAGTGTGTCTTTAGTTAAGTAACTTATGCCTCTATAGCTCAGCTGGATAGAGCAACAGCCTTCTAAGCTGTAGGTCCCTGGTTCGAGTCCAGGTGGGGGTACAATTAAATGAACAATGAGTAAATACAAGTGTGAGTGCGGTGAAACATCCGAAGTGTCTGGGGTAACAATCAAGGTTATAGACGGAACTGTGCGTCACGACGTTAAGTGTGACTGCGGCAAGTATATGGAATTGGTAGACAAAAAGTCTGGAGTACCTTCATTCAGAAGCAATAGGTATGGACAGGTCCGATGACATTATTTGGCTGGACCCTAACGGCAAAGAAGGAGAGGTACTCGAACTCCACGGCCTTGACGTTGGTCTTCCGAAAAAGCCAAAGCGATCTGAAATACTCTTCCATGACAAACCAAAGGCAGTGCAGGTGTGGCAACGCATACCTATGCCCCAGGAGTTGTCGAGGGTTAGAAGTATGGATGAGTGGTTCGAAAAACCTTCCGAGTTTCGAGCGAAGTTTTCTTCTTATGTCGAAAAGGAGTTTGAGCGCAGGCGTAACGGCGTTTGGTTTTACAACAATGGCGTGCCTACGTACATTACAGGGAGGCACTATATGTTTCTCCAGTGGAGTAAGATTGATATCGGATATCCTTCGTATCTTGCCTTCCAGCGTGAGATATTTATTCACATGGCTGCGTGTGAGGTCGATACCCGTTGTATCGGTCAGCTATATACTAAGTGTAGGCGTTCTGGCTATACTAATATCTGTGCCGCTGTACTTGTTGACGAAGCTACGCAAGTAAAAGACAAGCTTCTGGGTATTCAGTCTAAGACTGGTAAAGACGCCCAGGAGAACATATTCATGAAGAAGGTAATTCCAATGTTTAGGAGCTATCCGTTCTTCTTTAAACCTATACAGGATGGAACAACGAACCCACGTATGGAACTCGCTTTTCGGGAACCATCAAAACGAATCACCAAGAAGAATAAGACGTCACAAAAGGGCGACGCGCTCAATACAATCGTTAACTGGAAAAACACAACCAATAACGCCTACGACGGGGAAAAGCTCCATTTCCTCTACCTCGACGAAGCGGGAAAGTGGGAAAAACCAGTAGACATAAAAGAGGCTTGGAGAATAGAGAGGACTTGCCTTATTGTAGGTAAAAGAATAGTAGGGAAGGCAATGGTTGGCAGTACAGTCAACCCAATGAACAAAGGGGGTGAAGAATATAAAAAGCTATGGGAGGATTCCAATCCAGAAGAAAGGAATGCCAACGGAAGAACCAGAAGCGGGCTATATCGTATTTTTATCCCTGCTTCTCATGCTCTTGAGGGGTTTTTTGATCTCTATGGCAACCCTGTGGTGGATGATCCTGCTGCTACGTTAAAAGGAGTAGACGGGGAAGAAGTTGACCAAGGAAGCGCCCAATACCTTAAGAATGAACGGGATTCATTAAAGCACGATCCGTCTGAGCTTAACGAGATAATCAGGCAGTTCCCTTTAACTGAAGATGAAGCGTTCAGGGACAGTATTGAAGGGAGTATATTCAACATAGGTAAGATCTATCAGCAGATAGACTGGAACAACAATATGTTTCCTAACCCTGTTGTCAGGGGAAACTTCATGTGGAAGGAGAAAGACAAGGAGGTAATATTCTCCCCAGATGCAAGAGGTAGGTTCAGGATATCTTGGCAGCCACCTGCAGAAATGAGGAACAACTTTTCTGACAACAAGGGAAAGAAGTACCCTTCTAACGCGGAGTATGGTGTTGGGGGAGTAGACTCTTATGACCTAGACGAGACTGTAGACGGTAGGGGGTCTAAAGGGGCATTACATCTGTACAATAAGTTCTGCATGAACGACAAAGTGCCTTCTAACATGTTTGTGCTTGAGTACGCCTCCAGGCCTGACTTAGCAAGCATTTTCTACGAAGACGTGTTGATGGCGGCGTTTTATTATGGATACCCATTGTTAGTGGAGAACAACAAGTACGGCATAGTAAGGTACTTTGAATCAAGGGGTTACGACGACTATCTTATGGATAGGCCAAAGCATTTGTCAACTAGCGCAAAAACTGTTAGAACAAAGGGGATTCCATCTAATTCTCAGGACGTCATACAGTCACACGCCCACTCAATAGAGACCTACATACATGATCATGTCGGCATAAAACCAGAAACCGCTGATTTTGGAAACATGTATTTTAATGACACTCTTGAGGATTGGATCGGCTACAAAATAAGCAACAGGACTAAGTACGACTTGACTATCAGCTCTGGACTTGCCCTTCTTGGAGCACAAAAAGTTAAAGACCAAAAGAAGAGATCTGACTTCGATTCAAAGTCTTTTTTCCGCACAAACAAGATAAAAGAGTGGCATCGCTAAGTTTATTATATTTGCATCTACATGTACGGCAAAAAGGGCAAAAACAGTATTAACTTTCCAGACCCTTTGGCTGAAAGGTCAAAAAAAGAAGGTAGGGAGTATGGCCTTAGATACGCAAAGGCTATTCATGGTCAGTGGGGTTCTGTAGAGGAAAGTAACTCCTTGATGAAAAAAAGGGTTACTACTTTCGACAGAAATAGAAAGTACGCTAACGGAACCCAAGACACAACAATATACAGGCAGCTCCTAACAAGCTTGGACCCAAATAACGGAGATGGTAGCTTCTTGAATATGGACTTTACTCCAGTCCCTATACTGCCTAAGTTTGTTCGGATTGTCGTAAACAAAATCTTATCATCAGAGCCTTATCCTAACTTAGAGGCTGTGGACCCATTGTCGTCTAGTGAAAAAGACAAGCAGAGGAGAAAGATTGAGGCGACAATAAAAAACAGAGAAAAGCTTATAGAGGCTCAAAAAAAGACAGGGATTCAGATTGCTGATACAGAAAGTATACCTGAGACCCTAGAAGAGGCAGAGATATTTCTTGGGAACAACATAAAGTCTACGTCAGAGGTAGCGGCTCAGATAGCTACTAACATGACCTTAAAGTGGAACGACTTTAGTGACGCTATATACAGGAGGTGTGTAAACGACTTAGCCGTTTTGGGGATGGCTGTTTGCAAAAGATCTAACGACCCGAACACAGGCATCAAGACGCACTATGTAGATCCAGCTAGATTTGTTCATAGCTACACTGAAGACCCAAATTTTGGAGACATAGTATACGCTGGGCATGTAAGGAAGATGCCTATCCAGGAATTGAAAAGAATTGCTGGAGATCAGTTTACGGAAGAGCAATATAAATACATAGCTGACAAAGCCGCAAAGAAGTATAGCTACGATTCTTCAAAGCTAAATCACTCTAGCTATGACGACTACTTAAACAAGAATAAGTTTGGGTATGACGAGTACATGGTGGAAGTCATGGACTTTGAGTTTTTGTCTGTAGACAAGATGCACTTCGAGGAAAAGGAGAGCAAGCACGGAAATATAGGCTTCTACTACAAAGGAGAGAACTATAAAGAGCCAACTAACTCAGTATACAAAAGAGAAGTAAAGTGCATTGACAATGCGACTGTGTACGGAGGCAGCTATATTGTTGGTTGCGACATGATCTTTAACTATGGTTTGAAGACCAATCAACCTAAGAATATGCACGACCTTTCTAAGGCCGAGCTTTCTTACTCTGTGGTGGCTACAAACCTAGACGAAATGCTCCCTAAGTCTATGGTAGACAGTTGTGTTGGTTTTGCGGATCAACTTCAGCTCACTCACCTTAAGATTCAGCAGGCTATCGCTAAGGCTAAGCCAGACGGCATCATTATTGACATCGAGGGTTTAGAAAACGTGCAGCTAGGAAAAGGAGGCGACTTGCAGCCTTTGGAGCTTCACGATATTTACGAGCAAACTGGTGTTTTCTATTATAGGAGCAAGAATCCAGAGGGAGGGTTCCAAAACCCACCAATAAGAGAGATTGGAAATAGTGTCCGAAACATCAACGAGTTTATATCCCTGTACAACCACTACCTGAGAATGATTCGAGATGCCACTGGCATTAACGAGGCAATGGACGGAACTACACCTAAGGGTGATGCTTTGGTTGGGGTTCGTCAGCAAGCTATTGCCGCAGGGAATAACGCGATCTACGATATAACCAACTCCTCTATGGTGTTGTTTAAGAAAGTATGCTCTGACATAGTAAAGTGCTTGCAGGTAATACCTAGAGAAAGCATTTTATACAGGGCTTACGAAAACGCAATAGGGTCAGAGAACATCGGTATTCTAAGCACCTTCAATAGGCTGTCTATGTACAACTTTGGCGTACAGGTAGTCAAAGAGATGGAGGATATTGAAAAGCAATATTTAGAACAAAATATTCAGGTGTCTCTGTCCCAAAAGGAGCTAGACATTGAGGATGCCATAGCTATTAGGCAGCTAAAGGATATAAATCAGGCTGAACGCCTTCTAGTTATCCGTCGTAAGAAAAGAATGGCTGCCAATCAGCAGATTGCTCAGCAGAACGTCCAAATGCAGTCTCAAGCTCAAGTGCAGTCAGCTCAGGCGGCTAGTCAAGCCAAGCTTCAAGAGATGCAAGCGAAGGCTCAGATAGACGCTCAAATGCAGCAAATGAAGTCTCAAATTGAGGCTCAAATGGAGGTTCTAAAGCATGAGCACAGGAAAGAGATTGAAATGATTAAGGCTCAGGCCACGCTTGGATTTAGGACAGAGGAGCAAGAGTTCAGGGAGAAGCTAGAGGTTCTAAAAGAGGACAGGAAAGACACGAGGGTAAAGAAGCAGGCGGTGGAGCAGAGTAAGTTGGTCTCACAAAGGCAAGGTGAAAGAGGAGAGCTGCCAGAAGCTATGAATGAGTCTAAAGACGACTCTCCTGAGGACATTATAAATCAGATTATGAACAATGCAGACAGTTAATCTAGATACAGCAGCTAGACTCGATATTATTTGCAGAAAAGGGGACAGCTTCTCCTTGGGAGTGGATTTTGGGGCAGAGATACCGTCCGCTACATGGAAGATGGACGTAAAGTCTTCTGATAATTCAGCTGGGTCTAACCCAAGCTCAATTCTTGCTGACACCGCTTTTTCTTATGTTAGATCGGCTAATTCAGCAGGTGTCAATGCTAAGTTGACAATAGAGGCAACGGCAGGTGAAATGAATGCGTTAACGCCAGGATTGTACGTTTATGACTTGCAAAACACAGATTCAGCCACTGATGTAGATTCTGCCAGTAAAGTAAAGACATACCTGTACGGAACTTTTAGAGTGAACGCAGATATTACTACTTGATGGCTGAAACTGTAGTCATATCGACCACATCTCCAAATAATGTAACGGTAGGTCCAGTAGAAATAAACCAAGTCTCTGTATCTAGTCCTGCAGTAACTACTGTTTCGGCTATTATTTTTCAAGGACCAAAAGGTGATACTGGAGCCACTGGGTCTGGCAGCAATCTAACTGGTGAGGTCACCTCAACAGCTGAGTCTGTGTCTACTATATCTTCAAATGTAGTTGACGAGGATAATCTAAAGGTTTCTAATAGCCCTGTCAACGGGTATCTACTTAGTGCTCAAAGTGGAAATACTGGAGGATTAACTTGGGTTGAAGCCCCTTCTGGGAATACGAATCTGGGCATAGGAAGTGCTAGTGAGACCCAGGTAGAGGTTACGTCTAGCACGGGAAGCAACGCCACTATTGCAGCCGCCTCAACAAGTCAGGCTGGTGTAATGACTAAGGCTCTTTTTGACAAGTTGGGTGGGGTTGAATCAGGAGCCACTGCAGATCAAACTGCATCTGAGATTAAAACTCTTGTTGAGTCGGCCTCAGACTCGAACGTGTTTACAGATGCAGACCACACGAAACTAAATGGCATCGCCATTAGCGCCACGGCCAACGATACCGACGCCAACCTCAAGGCCAGGGCCAACCACACAGGCACTCAGGATGCATCTACGATCGCAGACTTTGATACGGAGGTTTCGAACAACTCTTCTGTCGCCACCAACACGGCTAAGGTTTCCTCGAAGGTAAACGTGACGTCAGCGCAACCTACGTCAGCTGCTGACTTCACCATTGGTGGGGTTGATTACGAACTTTTATTTGACGAGTCCGCCACTAGCAGTCAAGCTTTTTTATATGGCCTGAACTCAGGGTCTACAGCGATATACAGGGCTACGATGAGCAGAAGCACGATCTTGACTCTAGACGTCACTGGCTTTGTCCTTCAAGACTCATCTGGCAGCACAGTGAGCACTGGCACTACTTATGAAATTGGGGCAACAACGAACATATTTAAGGAAAACTGTCAGGGGTTTAATGCCAATTACAACAATGTTGCTGGGGGTACGCTTTCTGGGACGAACACTATCTCTGTGAGCAATAGGAGCTCTAGTCAAGGATGGGGAAGTAGTGCTCTTACTATAGAAACTTCAGATTTGACAGCGGGAACCCCACAAACCCTGGTGGACTTTAGGGACGGCACGTCACAGGCTGACTTCGACGTCTACTACCCCAACGACACTAGCTGGGACTCGTCTCAAAGAAAGACCCTTCAGTTTTCTCTCACAGCAAATGACGGGACTACACAAGACACTTCTTCGGCCACGTTCTACTTTAAGAACAGGGTCTTTCATGGGGGTAGCAGCAACAGCTCTTTGACCTCATCACAGATTATCGGTCTTTCTAACAGTCCGTTTACTGGCAGCAACTTTTCATTATCTGAGACCAGTGTTACTACATCGGGCACGCAGTACTACTACTACTGCTATCCGAGCAGACTATCTGGATCCCCGACCTTTAAGATAGGGCCGAACCCAACCGACTTTACGCCTCTTTCTGATGTCAGTGTGACAAACAGTAGTGGGTATGTCGAGACATACAAGGTTTTTCAAAGCCCTGAGCAATACACAAACGCATCCTTCACCCTTACCGTAGAAACGTAATGTCAGTTAGATTAGGAGGAATTATAAAACAACTTGGTGACTCAGACACATACCGTCTGGTAAAGGGTAAGGACGTAGACATCACCGAGGGTAATGCTATGGGTGAGGATCTTGCTGATGCAGACCTTTTTCTTATCGATGACGGAGCGGCTGGAACTCAAGCATCTACCAAAAAATCGACAATTAGTAGAGTGTGGACTTATATTCTCTCTAAGTTGTCTGCGGTCACTGATGTAAGCTCTTACAGCTGGGTGTTAGACGAGGACAATATGTCTTCTAACTCTAATACTAAGGTTCCAACACAACAGTCAGTAAAGGCTTATGTTGACGGTTCTAGTAGTGGACTTTCAGATGTTGTTTCTGATACCACCCCACAACTTGGCGGGGACCTGGATGTAAACGGCAATGACATTGTTAGCGTATCTAACGGCAACATTGATATTAAGCCTAACGGGAGTGGTAAAGTTGTTATCGACAGCGCCAGTTCTTCTAGCGGGGTGAAGGTTTCTGACGGTCACGTAGAAATCTTAAGCGGTACAGGCAGTGCAGGTAAGATTGACTTCTACTGTGAGAGTTCTGCGGCGCATAAGGTTACGGTTCAATCTCCAGCACACAGCGCGTTTTCAGGGGATGTACAGTTTACTCTACCCGCATCAAACGGTAGCCCTGGACAGGTTTTAAAAACGGATGGGTCTGGAAACCTTTCCTACGTCAATCAAACCGCAGATACCAATACGACATATACTCCAGGAGATGGCCTCGATCTTGCGGGAACTGAATTCGCTGTTGATCTAAAGGCAAATGGAGGTCTTGTTATCGAAAGCACAGAGGTTGCGGTAGACCTTGGGGCCAGTTCAATCACTGGCACTCTTGCAAACTCCGATACTACAGCCACAAACGCAAATACGGCTAATGCAATAGTCGCTAGAGACGGGAGTGGAAATTTTGCCGCAGGGACGATAACGGCTGGCCTTACTGGAAACGCTTCATCAGCTACGGCCTTACAAACTGCAAGAAGTATTGGCGGAGTTAGCTTTGACGGTACGAGTGACATCAACCTCCCTGGTGTAAACGCAGCGGGAGACCAGGACACTTCAGGTACGGCAAATACTGCAACTACTGCAACTACAGTTACAATTACTGATACTGCTGCAGCAGCGGGTACGAATTACATAACTTTTGTTGACGCCTTGTCTGGAAATGAAAGCGTAGAGGTTGAGTCCGCACTTACCTACGCAGCAAACACTAATACTATCTCAGCTAATATTTCTGGTGATGTATCAGGGTCTTCAGGATCTTGCACTGGAAACGCAGCAACAGCCACAAAACTAGCTACCGCTAGAGCCATTAATGGGGTAAACTTCGATGGTACTACTGCAATTACTGTTGCTGCAGCTGGCAGCACTCTTACGGATACCGTGCCAGTTTCAAAAGGGGGGACAGGGACCACTACTTTTAATGACAAGGCGGTCGTAATTACTCAAGACTCAGGAACAGACACATTGTCTACTGCCGACATGTCTGTAAATGGAAACGTTCTGATAGGCGGCACAAGCGGCCCAGCGGCGTCAACTTTAACTGCAGGGAGTAACATATCTATTACCAACGCCGACGGAGGTATAACGATTGCCGCCACTGGGGACCTGAGTAGCAATATAAACTATGCCCGTCTTAAGATGGGGAGCACAGTATTGAATGGTGGAGGCAGTGCTCAAGACTTTAACAGCACGAGCTTTGTTATAGTGAAGTTTGATACTGAGGAAGACAATGACGGGTCTGAATTAACTTCAAATACTACTACTCACAAAATCACGGCAGCAAGTGCAGGGCTATATCGATTGACAGCAAACATGACGTTTACGTCAACGGTGTCAAGGAATACGCCGTCTGTTTCATTTAACGTAAACGACGTTAGGATTCTTGGGGAGTCTTACGGGTATATACGGGCCTCAAACGGATCAGACGAGTGTTCTGCTAACATAAGTAGAGTTGTTGCTTTATCAGCTAACGATTATGTCAACGTCTGTGCTCACGACACATCTACCGTGGATGGATCAATTTTTGTTACAGAAGCAACATTTGAGGTTGAGAAGATCGGGGCTGGAGTTGCAGGGGCCGATGGACCCGCTACTACATTCCAATTAGAAGACGGAGATGGAACCGAAGTAACTATATCTAACGGGAAAGAGGTAAAGTTTATTGATGGGGACGGAATTGACATTAATTGGACTGATACATCCAATGGTTCAGACGGTGATCCTTACGATCTTACGTTTACGGTTGACCACGACGCGGCAACAAACTATGTCGCAGCGGAGCACTACAGGTGGGATAACGATATAAGCGGAACAGCTACAATAGATATAAATAACATACCTACTGTACCAGTGTCTAAGGGCGGTACTGGTCGAACCACTCTTGATTCTGGTCTATTTCTTTTAGGCAATGGCACTTCAGCAGTAACTTCCTCTGCTAACTTACGTTTAGGCCAAGGAGCCGTACAGGTGCTAGGGACAGCTTCAACAGACCCTGGTCAAATAAGAATTTATGAGGCGTCTGACAACGGCAGTGCATTTACTACAATAAAAGCACCAGCGGACAACTCAAACACAAATCCAGTCATTACACTCCCAGTCGCAACTGGTACGATGGCGTTGACTTCAGACATCCCTGTCCATACGGCTGGAGATGGCCTTACCCTGACGGGTGTAGACTTTGATGTTGACGCAGCACAGACAACAATTACATCGGTACTTAATGCTAATTTAAAGGTGGGTACGGCGTCCGATCAAGAGTACATAGACTTTGGGGCGGCATCCAATGTCATTCGGATGGCAGTCAACAACTCTGTCGTTCTTGACGTCACTAGCGCAGGTGTAGAGGTTTCAGGAAACGTTGACGTGGGCAGCAACAATGTAAGTGTCAATGGTAATGTAGGTGACACGTCCAACAACGACTTCGTCAGTTTTGGCACAGACGGTGAGGTGAGTTTGGTTACAAACAACTCCGCAAGACTGACTGCAAGCGACACAGGGGTGTTTATTGAAAAGAACCTATTCAATAAGACAGCTAGTACAAACTTTACTGCTCAAGGAGATATAGTTAAAATCGGAACTGGTAGTACTACTCAAGGTGAGCTATGTTATTATAAGTCTGACGGTGCTTGGGCGGCGGCTGACGCTGATGCCGTTGCGACTTCTGGTGGGTGTTTACTCGCCATTGCTTTAGGAACGGACCCAGACGTGGACGGTATGCTGCTACGAGGGATGTTTACCTTGGATCACGACCCAGGGACTATCGCTGACGAACTGTATGTATCCACTACGGCAGGGAACATTACTGGCACGGCTCCCTCTGGCAACAATGATGTAGTCAGGATTGTCGGTTACTGTTTAGATAGTACAAACGGACAGATTTGGTTCAACCCTTCTAACGACTTCATCGAGATAACCGCATAATATGGCGAACATATCGAAAATAAATAGTGTAGCGTCTGCGTCAATAAAAAACATAGACGGTGTTTCTAAGTCAAGTATAGGTAAGTTTAATAGCCTTGAATTTGAATCTACTTCGTCAATTATTACAACCAACCTGGTTCAGCACTTAGATGCAGGTGATTCTAACAGCTACTCTGGTTCAGGAACCACTTGGTACGATCTAACGTCGAATAATGTTGACGGAACATTTAGGGGGGCTCCGACTTACAGCTCTACTGAAGGTGGAGGTTCTTTTTCTTTTGATGGGGTTGACGATGCGATCAAGTTCGATTATGATGATGCCGCCCCAATGAGGGTTGGAGAAGATTCAGGAGAGCTAGATGCAGTAGGCGCAAGTGGGATATCAAGGACGTATGGAAACCTCGCTTCTTATGGGGGCATGACTATACAAATGTGGGTCAAGACAGGTACTGGACATTTTAGGTGTTTTAATAATAACATGTCTGTCACGTCCTCGGAGGCGACAAGCAATAGGTATAGGTATTATCAAGGAGTAAACGTCTTAATAGCGTCGGACGGAAGGATTATTTGCTACATTTTTGATGGTAACGGAGGATACAGTTCTGCTGACAGAAGAGACAGGAGGACATTAGCTGCAGGGTTTTCTAGCTACCTAGGAAGTTGGGCCAATGTAACTATTGTAATACCTGGCGATACAATAACGGACATTACGTCAAACATAAAAATTTATGTTCAGGGTGTAGAGACATCATCATACGGGACTGGCAGTGGGTCAGGATCTGGTCTAGGATATAGGGCTAAATACAGTTCTAGCCAAGGAAATAAGTATCATGGTGGCTTTGCGTTGTCAGGTGGTAATTTTGCTAATGGTTCGTTCGCTCAAACTTTAGTGTATGCCGACACTTTAACAGACGCTGAGGTATTGTCGAATTTTAACGCTACAAAATCAAGGTATGGGTACTAAAGGGGATAGAAAATACGTCATTGTACCGTCTAATGATATAGAGTTAGTAGACTTTAATGAAGTGTTAGAAACACGCGAGTACTTGAGGTACTCTATTGACGGCACTAAATTCGTATTAAAATATAATGGAGATACACCGAAAAGCATCTCTGCATTGAGGCTTACTGAATACACATATAGAGACATACTGCCTATTCTACAAGAGATAGAGTGGACTCCAGAGGAGGAGGACGACCTTCTTGCTTAATACTTATATTTGTATTTATGAAAGCTTGCAAGTCTTACAAGAAGGGTGGACGAGTCCGACTTAAAATGGGGAAGCATAAAGACCCTAAAGGCGGGCTTACGCAGGCTGGAGTAAACAAGTATAATAAAGAGACGGGAAGCAAGCTTAAAATGGCTGTAACAACCCCGCCCTCAAAGCTTAAAGCTGGAAGTAAAGCAGCAAAGAGGAGAAAGAGTTTTTGTGCTCGTATGAGCGGCGTCAAAGGGCCAATGAAAAAGCCCAATGGAAAACCGACTCGTAAGGCACTTGCACTGAGAAAATGGAATTGCTAAAAATGGATACGCTAACTCAATTTGAACTACTTAGTATAATCGCGGCTATAATAGGTATGTGGTTAAAGTTT
>Ga0070747_1000250_pt1 | contig 27592 bp, 29 predicted proteins | sample VirMetDEL_Mar_31_FD_77321 | JGI IMG/M metagenome (GOLD analysis project Ga0070747, IMG submission 77321) | Aqueous microbial communities from the Delaware River and Bay under freshwater to marine salinity gradient to study organic matter... | ecosystem: Environmental > Aquatic > Marine > Coastal... | reverse complement strand
TCCTATGGCTAACCGTGCTAGTGACTCTCCATCGTCCTACGAGCAGAAGCTGTTGGATATTTTAGCAGAACGTGAGAAGTCGGCAGATCAAGATAAGTGGTTAGGTCTAGCTGAGATGGGTATGCGACTTATGGCTAGTAGTAATCCTAACGCTCTTGCAGCTATAGGTGAGGCAGGACTTGGCGCCAGCCAGACATTCTTGGGTAACAAGCGGAAAGCTGAAGCGCAGGAAATGGACGTACTTTCTAAGCTGTCTGCACTAGAGGCACGTAAACAAATAGCTGATGACGCTAACCGCACAAGATTAGAAGCTGCAAGTATATCAAGGAGTGGTAGGTCTCCAGTAGGCATGGTTACTAATAAAACTAGATTATCTGAAACTGCAAAACAAATTAAGGCAGTGCAAGCCTCATTAGACGGGTATCGGGGCAGTAATTTATCTTCTACCCAAGCTCAAGAAAAAAGTAAGTTAGAAGATCAACTTAAAATACTTAATGCAGAATATACATCACTTTATAATAACCAAGGCTCTATACTTGGTACTGCGTTAGCGGAAGCAAATACACCTGCTGCTGTAAATTTAAGTAAGTAAGGATACGATAAATGGGTCAAATATCTGTCTCGGGTCCGTATAGCGGTAAAAGTTACCCTATAATTATTGCGGGTGACGTACCTACTGATGAAGAATACGGGCGCATATCTGAATATATTCGTACCCAAGAAGCTGCTGTTAAGGCCGATCTTGAAAGCAAGTATGGAGATGTAGAAGGACCAGATGATGGCACTGCTATTGGTCGTGCTTACCGTAGAGCCAGTGGTAGTGGTTCCCAAGCTATTGGCGACTTAATAGAAACTATCGGTCAAAAAACCGGAATTGCTGCATTAGCCGATTACGGTACAGACTACGCAGAAGAAGCTCGACAAGAGCTTGGTCAAGAAAACATTCTACAATCTATAGCACAACGTCCTGTGGGTCGTTATCAAGATGTAAATGACTTTAGTACCGGACTTGAGTACCTAGGAGGATTAGTAGGTGGTACAGGTTCGTCCCTTGAAAGTGGCTTAAAAGGCGGTATAGCTGGCGGCATTGCAGGATCGGTAATTCCCGGTGCAGGTACATTATCAGGGTTTGGTGCAGGTTTTACTGCAGGATTAGTCCCTGAGTTTGCAGGTAAGAATATACAAGCGCAAGAAGCTGTTAAAGGTGAAGATAACGTAAGTCTTACTACGGCAGTTGGCACCGCTGCTGCTCAAGCCTTAGCTGAACGTCTGGGCCTTAAAGCTATGGCAGCTATGGGTATTAGCCCTAATGCTATTGGTAAGAAGGTTACACAACGTATTCTTAGTGGTGCGTTTAAAGGTGGTGGAACCGAAGCTCTTACCGAGACGTTTCAAACCGCTGCTGAACGGCTACAGTCCGGTGCGCCTATGGATCAAGTGTTTGATGAAGAGGGCATAGATCAGCTAAAGAACGCTTTTGTCGGCGGTGCATTGCTTGGTACTGGAATAGGTGGCGCTGCTGGTGGTATTCGCGGCCCAAGACCCGAACCTATAGTAAATGTAGACCCTGATGCCGTACCTCCTGCAGGAGAGCCGCAAGGGGAACTAGATTTAGGTGATCCTGTTCAGGCTAAACCTACAAGTAATGTAGATGACTTAGCTTTTGGGCCAGTAGTATCGGACGCCGAAAAGCTGGCCGAATACGAAGCACTTATGGCTGGGTTACGGAAAGGTACATTTACGCCTTCTGCTGCTACGTCCATTACACCTGAAGACCGTGTTGCAAAAGATGCCACTGCTGCTACTGCTGCCACTGCTGCTACTGCTGCTGCAGAAAACAAAGCTGCTATAGATGCTGCAGAAACTCCGTTACAAAAACAAAAACGTGAGTACGAAGAAGCTAACAATATAAAACCTACATCAACGGTAAAAGCGGCTGAAGGTGAAACTCAACCTAACTTGTTTGCTGACCCTGTAAGAGATAAAAAAGCCTTAGCTAAAGCTAAAAAAGTATTAGCTGACGATAAAGTAGCCGCAGCGGTAGCGGCTAAAGTAAGCGAAGCCCGAGGTACTGAAGTAACAATAGAAGATGTGCGAAGGGATGCTCAACGCACTATAAAAGACATTGAGGCTTTGGGTAATACAAAACTGTCTCCTGCTCAAAATGCAGACACAACACAAAAAGCTACATGGCAAAAAAGTGCAAAAGTTAGCACTGATGAATATGGCAATAATGTAGACACATTTGATAGTAAAAATGAAGCAAAACGCGCTGATCCTACTGTAGACCCTAAAGAAGAGGCAGAAGCAAAAGCTGTTTTAGATAAAATTAAAGAACAACGCCTAGCCGCTAACCTTGCTGCTAGTAAGGCTCAAACAGAAACAGATCAAGGCCGTGATGTTGAAGGTGTTGAGACAAGCACAGGCACTGTCGAAGTAGAAGAAACTAACCCTGTTGATCCTGTTACTGTAGATTCTACAAGACTACGTACTTTTAAAGAATACTTAGTTAATAAAGTAGGAGACATAGACGCTAAAGGAGGAGCATTAAAAGCTGCTGAGTTTATGGGGTCTGTAGCATTTCCTAAAGACATAGCCACCGCTAGAACATTAGGTTTTGATATACCTAATGACAATGCTACATACGCTGACATTATTAGAGCTATTACACCGAATGCTGAACCTGTTGTTGAGCCGCGCACCGCTGGAGATAAGGTCAAGGCTACACCTATTGTAGAACCTGTTGTTGAGCCTGTTATAAAACCTGTTGTTGAGCCGCGCACCGCTGGAGATAAGGTCGAGGCCACACCCGCTGTAGAGCCTGAAGCTGAACCTGTCGTAGAGCCTGTTGTAGAGCCTGTCGTAGAGCCTGTCGTAGAGCCTGATACTACGGTTGAGCGGATTTATAAACCTAATGCGGAACAGCAATACATGGACAGTATTGTAAAGCCCGAAGATTATACTGGTCAACGCGACCCAAATAAAAAATACTATCATGCTACTACTAAAGAGTTTGATGCGCTTGACCCCAGTATGGGGTTGGTAACAGGAGATTACGGCCCTGCTGCATACTTTAGCGGTGATATGCGCTATCCATTAGCCTTAGTGGGTAAAGACGCTCGCATTATTGAGACTAGGTTAAATACAGATAACTTTCTGGACTTAAACGACCCACGCCCCGTACCTGTGGAGAAGCGAACTGCCTTAATGGAAACCTTAACGGCATTAAACGTAACAAGTGCTTTGACTAACTCTAAGCAAGTACCACTAATGGTAGACGTAAACTACACTGCGGCTAGACCTAATACTGTCGAAACCGCCGAAGAAAAAACTACATCCTTAGATTTTTCTACACCATACAACCTGCTACAAACTCTCGGTACTGTTCTATGGGACTTGCGTTCTAGCGGAGAGAAAACCAACAGGCAAAACCTAAGAGACACTTTAGTAGGTGCAGGGTTCACAGGTGTTATAACCGATGTTGGCAGTGTTGGTCAGGGCGGTAATGTGGCCGTTTATGATGCAGGTGTGATGACCGATCTTAACACTGAGGCTGAGACTGATTTTAATACCGAAGCGGAAGCCGAAGCCCAGACCGAAGCACAGGAAAATGCTGCTCTTGGTCAACGCATAATGGACATTATCGGAGAGAAATACCTAGGCACAAACATAGGTCGTATAGATAGCAAAAAATATTTAGACATACTTGTAGATGCTGCATATACCATAAACCCTGCTACGAATGTTGGTAATCTAAGACGTATGGACCCTACGAATGTTGCGGATAAACGCGAAATAATAAACCTATTAGAAATTAGTCCTGACAAACTTAAAAAAGTATTTTCAAATAGGGCTAAGGATAAAGAAAACTTTAAGGTTCTTGAGCCAGAATTATTAGCAGGGGCTAAGGCTGCTAAGTTTTATTTTAAAACGGCCCTTAATGCTGGCTTGGCTATAGATACAATCGCATATGATATGGTGTACGGTACTAGCAGAGTGCAAACTCAAGAGGGTATGACACCAGAACAACAGTATTTCTATGAGGGTAAGAACAGAGGTGCTGCGGAGAAGGCCGAGGTATGGCTAGAAGAATTTTTAGACCCGTACACATACGCGTACTACACTGCTATGAAAGTAAACTTTGGAAATTTAAAACGTAGCGCAAAAGATGAAGCGCGGCGTAGGACTACTACATCACAAAAAACTGCTGAAGATAAGCAAGCAAGCACTTTTGCGCCTACAAGTGAAAAAGAAAAAGCAGAAATGGATGCTATAAATAAAGTGTTTGGTGCAATAGAAGCAAAACAAGAAATTGATAAACGAGAAGATATACAAACAGAGTTAGAAGCAGGGTTGTACGGTTCTTCTGGTGTTAGTCTAGGGCAACCAAAAAATAGTTTTGCCTCTCGTCAAGGTCCATCTAAAGCAGGGTTTATAGCTAATAAAAAAGCTAAAGCCGAAGCTGACTTCTTTAACAAGTACACGTTTACTAAGCCGTTACCTGCCGATAGTGTAGTATACCTAGATGATCCTATGTCACCTAGCGCGATGGGCTTCCTTAGTGCAGGTAAGTTAAAAGAAACGCTACATGCTATTGCAGCAGGTACGCTGTATCCTAGGCTGGCTAAGATCGCTAACAAGCTGGCAGACATGGCGGGTACTACCAAGATAGTGTTCGTACCAGACCTTGTGGACATGGACGGTGCGCCATCGGCAGGGCAGTTTGATCCTAGGACAAACACTATTTCTATAAACCCTAAATCAGGTATGAACACGCACACCGTTTTACATGAAATGGTACATGCCGCTGTTTCTGCATCCTTGGCTAAGAACTCTGCTAGCACATTGGCGCTGCGTAATGTGTTCAACGATGTGAAAGACGTACTAGATACTGAGTATGGGGCTACAAACCTAGACGAGTTTATTTCTGAAGCGTTAACCAATCCAGCGTTTCAAGAGAAGCTAGGACAGCTAGTGTATAAGGGCGACCTGCATAAAGGTAAGACCGCCCTACAACGTCTATATAATGCTATCACTAACTTTGTGCGGCGCATGATCGGCTTGCAGCCCAAGCCTTTGACCTCTGCCCTATCAGAGATAGACTACCTGATCGAAGGTATGTTGGCCCCTGCTCCGCAGTTCCGTGACGCGGATTCTCTTGCGTTGATGACACCCGCCGCCGCTAACGGCTTCCTAAACAGCGCCATTACAAACGGGCCTATCTTCAACAACGCAGGTAAGACGCGATACCTAGCTTGGATTGAAGATGCCGCAAAGAACGTGAGCCTTGGGCTGTTTGGCGGGGCAAACAAATTCTTAATGCAAGCTACGCCTCTGCACTACTTAGCTGAAATATCTAGGAAATACTTTGGCGAACTAGGAACCAAATTAAACACTACCGTTAATGAAGCTAACGGAGCCTATGGTAAGCAGATTGATGAGTTGAAGAACACCCTGCTACCTATAGTACAATGGGGCAAAAATAACAAAGGACTGCAGGATCAGTTCAACAGAATGGTGAACGAGGCTACACGCCGTGAAGTTGACCCTGTGCTTGACCGCCCTGCCGCAGTCAAAAAGTATGGCAAAGACCCTGAGAAAATGGCTAATTGGGAGCAGGTTAGAAGCGACTACGAAGCCTTAGTGAACGCTAGCCCCGCAGTCGTGCGTATATACGCCACCATGCGTAACCTATTTCGCGGCTTACGGAACGACATTAGAAACGCTGTAGACGAGCGGCTCACCATAGCCATACCTGATGGTGCTGTACGCGCTAGGGTTATGAAGAGTTTTTATGACAAGCTAACTTCCAAAGGCACTATAGAACCCTACACTCCCTTGGAGCGTGAAGGAGACTTGTGGATATACTACAATGGGGTTGATCCAGTTACGGGTAATCTTGAGCGGTATGCCGAATCTTTCACCACACCTGCTGCTAGGGCTAGAGCATGGTCTGAAACTCAAGAGGCTGTACGTAGTGGTATACGTAGCAATCAGAAACTCATGGCTAGTATGGCTGAGTTGGTTCGGCAGAAAAAACACGCCAATATAGAAGAGGCTATAGACGCACAGATAGGCGTCACTGAGGCAGCATCTATATCCGAAGTAAACTTTAACAACGCGCCTCCTGCATCTTTTATCGCGCAGCTTACAAAACAGATACGTGATAACAGCCCTAGCGACACTAAAGAACAGCGAGAAACTACCAACAAAATAATAAACGAAATTGGTGAGTTAGTTCTTAACACTATCCCAGAGACCTCCTACATGCAGTCATTTCGTACTCGTAAGGGCACATTGGGTAACATAGAGGACGCTATACGTGCCACCACAAAACGTGCGACCTTGCTGGGTAGGCAAGCTGTGCAAATGAAGTACGGCAATAAGTTCGACGCAATAAAAGTAGAACTACAAGCGGCTTATGACAAAGCGGGTGGAGAGGGTAACACAACCCCCGCCATGAGAGATATGTACGACACTTTGGTATCTTTCGCTGATAGCGGAACTGGCGTCAACAGAAGTAACTTTTCTAAAATGCTAACCAACATCGGCTTTAACATGACGCTAGGGTTCAACGTGTCTGGCGCTTTGGTTAACCTTTCGCAGATACCCCTTACAGTATACCCTGTATACGGTGCTAAGTATGGGTACGATAAAACATCCTCTGCTATAGGTGAGGCCATGCGCCTTATTCATAACAGTGGTCGCAAGCGTATGGTCGAAGTGTACGGCGATAAGGTTGACGCAGAAGGCAACCCTATCAAGGAAATGCAGGAAGTAACTGGAACTCCCGCAGACAGGTCTGTAAGCAATTACGACTATGCAAACGAGACCGATCCCCGAAAGAAGCGTATGCAGTTTGCAGTGGGTGTAGGTGAACGACTAGGTTTGTTCAAACGCACACTAGCTTACGACATGCTAGACATAGACGGTACTAACGGCGGTATGGAAAAGTTCAACGCCGCATCGGGCTTTATGCTGCACCACGGAGAGCGGATTAACCGTGAGGTAGCCTTCACCGCTGCGTATAACCTTGAGGCAGATATACTAGATGCTCAAGCCGCCAAGGATAACCGTACTGTAAGTGATGCTGAGTATGAGCAAGCGGCTGAAAAAGCGTTCTACATGGTCGAAATGACCAACGGTGGTAGCGCATCGGCGGCTTCACCCCAGATAATGCAGGGGTCTATCGGGTCGGTAGTCTTTATGTATAAGCGTTACGGTGTGTCCATGCTGTCCCTGCTACATAAACTGGCAAAAGAGGGAATGGTCGGTCAGTCTGCTGAAGCTAAGAAACTAGCCGCTTATCAACTCGCGGGTATATACGGATCGGCTGCACTTATGTCAGGTGTGCGCGGTGTGCCTTTCTTTGGCGCGGCGGCTATGGTTTACAACCTACTCAAAGACGATGATGAAGAATCCATGCAATCCATAGTGCGTAGGGTTACGGGCGAAGGATACTACTCGGGTGCTGTAAACTACGTAACAGGTACTAACGTGGCTACACGTATTCAGTTATCCGATCTGTTGTTTAGAGACACATTGATAGACCGTGACCAACCTGCCATATGGACTGCCGTAGAAATGTTGGGTGGACCCGCTATAGGTATTACGTTGCAGATGGATCGGGCGGCTGATTTGTTTGCAGCGGGTGAGTTTGCTAGAGCGGCAGAAGCCTTTGCACCATCGGCAGCGCGTAACGTGATGAAGAGTGTGCGGTTCTACAAAGACGGTGGGGCCGAAACCTTGGCGGGTGATATCATTGCCCCTGTGCATCCTCTACACGCAGTCGCACAAGCCCTAGGGTTCATACCCGCAGAGTTGGCTCGGGCCTATGAATTAAATGCTGAAATAAAAAGCATGGAGAAAGGCACTAAGTCCAGACGCAAGCGTATCCTAGATGAAATCGCTAGGGCCAGAGCAGACGGTGACAATGAAGCCGAACAAGCGGCCTATGACAAAATACCTGCGTACAATGCGGAACACCCTGATTGGCCCATCAACGGTAAGTCTATAGAGAAATCTATGAATAGCCGTGCCGAAAATACGTCTAAAAAGTTCCAAGGCATATCCATACACCCCAAACTACGGGATACATACATGGACTTTGCGGATCAATTTAGTGGTAAAGCTACTATGTTTTAATAAAAAAGCCCCCGCCGTTGCAGTGCGAAACCTGACCTAGCGGGGGCAGTAGAGAGGAGAACAACTAATGAGTTGTCGAGCAGGACATATCACGTTGTTCTCCAGAGGCGTACTCCTAATTTAGCATTTTCGACACGGACTTGCATTTTTATCGTCCATTTTTTCCGCTTTTCTACATTTTTTACCTGTTGGTGTGCTTTTTCGGTATTTATGCAGGGTATGAAAGCGGAACCGCCGACTTTTAAATTGTCCCAATCAACGGTTATTTTAATTCCGTCAGGGTCCAGATCATCAATCATCAACACTTTGCGGTTCATCTAATACTCCTTCTGAGTAGTCCACCACTATACACCGCGATGGAGGTAGGTTTAGGTGAGTACCTTTACTCAACCGCATCTGTACTTTCTTTGCGCCCATAGCCTCGGTCATATCCTGCACAAGGTTATCAAAACTTATCTGGTGATCCGTGCAGTATTTCTTTAGCGGTTTCGGCAGCAAGTATAGTTTTTGCGTGTCTATCTCGTACCGTGCAACAAAGTGATTGCGGGGCGTAGCTTCGGGAACGGCACCGCCATAGTCTAAAGCATTGCCGTTCACAGAGGCCCGTAGATCAGCGGTGCTTTTGATCTGCAAGATATTGTTGTTGTTCTCAAACACATAGTTGTTAAGCGTTTCGGATACAGAAGAACCCACATCGTTTACTATGTTCTTACGCATAGTAACTTGCTGAACAACCCACTTAAACAACGCGGCAGTATCCCAATCGACTATGCCTAACTTCTTGGCTATAACTACTCCCGCCAAGATAGCCCCGCACCCCGCCGACCAAAACCTATGTTCTGCTTCCAATGCCGCAGCCTTATCTATCCGTGCCTGTATACCCAACACCAACGCCGCGACTTCATCACGGTTATTTATTACGTGCTGCACAAACTTAGCGGCAAACCAACCGTGATTAGATTTTATGTCGGTGAATATCTTGTCAGTTATAGGCTTGATGCTTGGGTCTTTAAGAGACTTGTCTACTTTTATCTCCAGCATCCTAAGCATTTCTGCGTGGGGTATTTCTTTGTTTCGGGTCAACAATTCCCACAGGCTTATGTTCGCAGAAGTGACACCGATTAACTCCCAAGGTTCGCCTCTGTGTCTTTCTGTATTACCGTCACTAGACATACGGTTCTTCTGCATACCGCCAGACAACTCGTATACGTACTTGGAAGCCCACTCTGGCGTTATGTTCGTCATTTCGTCAGAACTTAACGGGAGGTTACGCATCAACTCGGCCCTGTTCATTCGGGCGTTATGTGTGTCTGCGTGGTGGTTCATCAAGGCTTCGGGTCTGCCGTATATGCCTAATGCTGCCCTCATAGCCGTGGTCTTACCCACGCCTGATCCACCGAATAGGTGAATACCCATACTGTTTTGCCCTGTGAAGGGCATGAGGATAGAGCCGAATCCAGAGCCTATAACAAACTGATGTAGCTGAAAATTCTCACGGTTATAAAACGCAAACATTTCTAGCTGTCGGGCCTCTGATCCCTTGGGTTCAAAGGTAGAAAACAACCCTGCTGTCTTTTTGGACGGGGGGTTATACTCAATGCTATTACCTAGGATAAGTCTATCCCCTAGCACAAAGGCTTCCTGTCTATCGTTAGTCCACCCAAACTGTAGGTGCGCTTCGTCAGACGCCGCAGCCGACTGCAATTCGTCTATCCACTTAGTTGTGTAAGCCATTAGCTGATCCAATTTGTTGCCCCATGTGGTAATGCCGTTCATAGCCACAATTTTACGGAACTCTTCTTTTGAGGTTATCGCAGACATAGGCGCAGTAAATTCCCGTACCCCGTCCTGTGGTAGGTGCAGTCTAAACACTACGACATAACCCCCCAGCGAAACGTCGTGGAGTAGCCTCGTTACGTAGAAGTCGTTGTGGTAGATTACTTCTTCTTCCACGTCCCCGTCAGCGTTCTTCTTACGTACATATACGCCGCCATGTGCGCCTCGCACGTAGGGCTTAGGGTAAGGTGGGATCATGTGCTTGGTAGACGATGCCGAGAACGGATCATCCTCTACTTCATCGTCACCTAGGGCTTCCTTTAGCCGTTCACCTAGAACCTTGGGGCTTTTTATCTTACCCCAATTAGGGCAATCCATACAGATATCAGGGTTGTTATCGTCAAAGGTAGCGCACTTGTAGGCTATATCTCTAACACCTAACTCCGCAGCCTTGCCTTCTATGTAGTCCCATTTCTTATCTGTTTCCTGCTCCGAATAACCTTCGTAGCCCTTAGATATTTTGTGAGCCTTGGCCCTGCTACCATCCTTACAGGCTTGCAGTACGCTAAGGACACCGCGCCATGTAGGTTCAGATACTTCGTCCTTCGCCTTTATAGCGTGTAATATCTGAGCGCAGCCACGCCCCGCGCGGGTCTTTTCTATAATGTCTTTAAAGACGTACTCTTTGTTGCTGTTGATCGTGTCCCATACCGCGCTGCTATCCCTGCTCTCATGTGGGGATAATGTCGGTTCGGATCGCTCACCAAACAGACCCATAAACTCGTCTAGTATAACGGGTTCAGGTATATCAACACCATACAGTTCCACAGGTGCAGGTGGGTCGGACTTGTAGTTATGTGTATTAGGTACACGCAGCACTCTAGCCGCGTCAGCGGTTACTACAGGATCGGCTTTAAGCCCACTGCTAGCACATACCTGTTTTATACGCTCTGCTACGGGTATCCAATCATCTACAGCTAGGGCTTCGGATAAGAACCAGTAAACATGCACACCGTTACCCGAGTTTACCATTAACGGTTTAGGTAACTTGTACTGCTTGCAGAACTTACGTAGTGCCGTCACAGCTTCGGTTTTAGATGGATAATCCTTACTAGGCCCACAGTCTAAATCTAAGAATATAGACCTTAATTGGTGGGCATTGTCTGCTTTTCTATTTTCGGTTGTCTTAAAGGTAGCTAGTGCAAAGTACACATCGTACCCGTCAGCGTCTAAGTCTTGAGCGGCAGTCTCTACTTCGTCTACTGTGTCATAGAATTTCTGTACTCTGCGGTTATCTCTGCTCCGAGCCGCAAACACACAATAGTTACCCTCACTCCCTAGAACCCTGCTTAGAAACGTTTTTATTATCATAGCCTCTTTCCCACAAGGTCACTGCGAGACGCTACTAGGACGCGTCCTAGTTAACACCCCGCAGTAAGTTATATATCTTTACTCCCAATCAGATAGGATATCCCCCAGATCGTCACCGTCTGTGGGCGGCGGTGCTTTCTTGGTAGCCTTCTTCACAGGCTCGGGGGCTTCCTCAGAACGTGTATCAGGTGCTACATCAACGTCAGCGGGGGTATCATCAATCTCAAACCCCGAAATCATAGTAGGGGCTTCATCGACAGAGAACCCTTCTTCTGCGCCAAAGGGAGAATAATCTTCCATAGGCTTGAGGTCGATAACCTGTATGGCACGTAGGCGCAAAGATACGCCGTGGTCGCGCATACTATAAGGAACAAACGTAACCTGTACGTGTATCTTGCTGCCCGTAGTGAGCATAAAATCATCGTCCAGCTTTTTGTTCTTAGCGTCATACTGAGAAGGCTTTGCAGTGAGTTGCTCTCCATACGCGCCCTTCAATACGGCCTTGCCAGTATACGTACCATCTTCTTGCTTACTAAAGACTTCCGCAGGCGCAGGTAATTTTGCAGGCCACTTAGCTTGCTTTTTCTCTGCGTAGGCCGCAGCCATAGCCTTATACAATTCCTCGGCTTGTGCCTTAGTCATGCGAAAACTGGTTTCGTATTTTGCGCCATCGTCAGATGGATCACACGGTACAGACTTACCTCGCTCCCCTGCGGTCTGGTCAAACCGATAGGTGCGGTTAACTCGGGGGTACTGTGCGATAACACCACGTATGATGTGGCTCATAGAGTTGGCTTCAGCCATGTCGTTCTCCTAGGTTTTTATTTTAAGGTAGTTAAAGGCCGCTCTCGTCTGAGAACGGGGATTTAGAATTGATATGGGCAGAAAGTATAGCCGTATTTATCGCTTCTAAAGTATCTGGATGGTCAATCATGCCATCCACGTCCTGCATTTCGGCTACGTTCAAAGACCTTTTAGGTTTGAAAAATAGCTTAGGTACAGGACTATCTACATCAAAGTAGACGTTAGTAACCACAGACGCAAAGCGCGTGTTGTGACTGCTCAAGTGCCGTGCATAAGATTGCAGGGGGGTATTACCGTTCTGAGGTTTGCCGAATATAGACGTAGCAGATACTTGCAACTGATACACTGTACCTAACTCACCCTCTAATAACACCGCTATGCGTTGATGAAACCTACACGCCCTACCCATACCTGAACCAGAACCGCGTATGTTCTGAGTGCAGTCCATGCACCGTACTGCTTGCACATCTTCTACAGGTACATCCTTGTCAGGGCGATCTGTGTCTGAGGACCAACAGGTAGGTGCAGTAGGGTTATCACTATCGTACACGCCTTCGTAATATGCGCGAGATATTTCCGCTGCATTTACTATGACTGCATCAAGTGATGTAGCCGTATCGCCATCGGGTAGCGTAAACACGTTGCCCCCTGTGCTAATACGGCTAAAGCGTTCCGACATTATTGTGGTCCCATTTCTTCGGGGGTAAACATTTCTAACTGCTCCCCATCGCCATCGTTATACTTTTCAGCCAACAACGCGTCTTGCAGCTTAGATATGTTAAACCTGTACGTATCATTCAGCTTAATGAATGTGCTATCAGGGATACGTCCCTGTCTAAGCCACGCCCGTACTGTGGACACAGACACTTGAAAGTGCTTTGCCACGTCTTCAATCTTACTCAAATCTTGGGTCATTTTTTCCTCACAGATACAGTGTATTCCGAATCCACGTTTAACCCTCTGGGTACGAGATCGGGGTTTTCTTCCAAGAATTGTTTTACGTTAGTCTGGTTAAGCCGTTTCTCATAGAAGTGCGGCACGTCATGCTCCATGATAAAAGCGTTCATGCTTTCCCAATCGCTAGTCCAATACCGCTGCTTAACAGACCTGTAAAATAATCCTTCGGAAGTCCTAACACTATCTACTGCGTGTTCCTTGCAGTGAGATAGCAGAGCCTGTTTAATCTTATCCAACTGAGTAGACAGCGCACCGTCTTCATCTTTAAACTCTTTGGATAACTCGGCCCGTCTTTCGCGTATCTTAATGTACGCCCTAGTCAACTTATCGACTGTCACAGTCATTGCATCCTCCGTCTTTTGTTAGTAATAGTTTGTATATATTAACAATGTGTGTCTAGTCAAGCAAATCTTTGTATAAATCAATAATTTTTGAATGGACGCTAATACGCTGATCTAGCAGACTATAAATGCGTTTCTCGGCACTAGAACCCGCTAACTGTACCACCGTACATTTGTGAGTTTGCCCTGCGCGGTGAACCCTTGCGTTAGCTTGAGCGTAGGTTTCTAGTGAAGGTGTCGGCCCCCACCACACGACTGTATTCGCTGCGGTCAGTGTCACCCCATGTGCAGCGGCGGCAGGTTGGATAACCAAAATCTTAGGGTTATCTTCTGTTTGAAACCTTTGGAAAATCTCAGTACGTCTGTGTACTGGTACGTCTCCACGTATTACCTCTGCGGATATTTTGTCTGCCCGTAGCTTTTCGGTCAGCAAATCTATGGTGTGCTTGAACGGCACAAACACCAAAACTTTCTTGCTGCTCTCTGCTATTACTTCTTTGAGGACGCTGTACCTGTTGGAGATATCGAACTGAACTGTCTCCTTGTCATCGGTATAGACCGCACCACCCGATATCTGTAGTAACTTGCTCATTTGCACGGCGGCGTTTACTGCGGATATCTCTTCACCTGCTGCATTGGTAATCATTTTCTTGCGGAGTTCTTCATAGTAAAACTCTTGCTGCGTTGTTAGCTGCACCTTACGTTTCACGTACACCATGTCTGGTAAGTCCAGACATTCTTCTTTTGTAAAACGTATAGCGGGTTGTAGCGCATTGAATACTGTGTCGGTTGCAGTATCTCTTATCGCCCACTTCCACATAGTAGATTTATACATGACCATATCGCGGAACGCGCCGAAGAACCTAGGAACACCTAGCGGGTTAACCAACTTGGCTAGGCCGAAAGCATCTGTCGGAGACTGTGCAGCGGGAGTACCTGTCATTAGCCACAACCACGTATCAGTTTGTAGTAGGCGGTTAAGGGCTTTCCAACGCTTAGTCTGTGCGTTCTTATAGTGTGTAGCTTCGTCCACGATAATTAGATCAAAGCCACCAGAGGCTATGGCATCTTCTACAAGTTCTACACCTGCGTAGTTTATCACTACAAACTCGGCATCACCTTCTATAACTGCTTTGCGCTTAGACTTGGAGCCATAGGCAACGTCCACCCTGCGGTGCATTGCAAAGCTAAACATATCGTTACGCCACGCGCTATCCATAATAGATAGGGGGCATATCACCAACACACGGTTAACCTTGCCTTGGCTTATAAGGTAGTCAGCCGCCCATATAGCACTAGCTGTCTTGCCTGTACCCTGTTCGTTAAAACAGAACGCACGTTTATTTAACGTGAGAAATGCTGCTGTCTTTTTCTGATGGTCAAACGGCGTGTACTGTCCTGTCCATTTGTAGCGTCTACTGATCGGAGACGGTGCCTTTATCCCTACACTACGTAGCGTATGTACCTCGTCTATGCCCCAATGTACTATCACTTCGTCACCCTTTAACTCTTTGCTTTTGGGTATTACAGAAGTGATCTGTTTTGGGTGGACTACTGGTATTACCAGAGCCTTGTCCTGTAGTATTTGCATGTTGTTCTCCTACTAGGACGCGTCCTAGGACTTTCTTCTTTTAGGGCTACTCATAGCACCCCCTGCGGCTCGGTTCTTTTTACGGCTTTGGACAGTTACCCCGTCCTTATTCTTGCCACCTTTACTTAATGCCTTCTTGTGGGCGATATCCTTGCCCTCGCGCTTGTCGGCTTTGCCGTTTTTGTTGGCATCCTTGCCTGTTTTATCCATCTTGCGCCGTGCGCGTTGACGCTCGGAACGAGCCTTGGTTTCACCACGCGCTTTCTGCTGCTGGTATTCTTTCTTATACGGGCGGGGCTTGTTCTTATATCCCATATCAATTCCTTCCGTTATGTACGCACTCTAACACAGCACAGTGGCGTCTGCATAACCCACTTGTTCGGGGGTTCCACACATCGTTATCGGCTGCACTTTGCATCTTACCATACTTACTTAGCCACTTCTCCCATAATGTTGAGCTGGAAGCTCTATGGTAGGTGTCTTTTACTATAGCTGTACACACAACAAATAGAAGTGCGGCCTTTACGGTCTGTACGTTTGGAAAATGCGCGAACACAGTCAGGGCCATAAGTTCAAGCTGCCCTTTGTCTGCGTACTTAGCGGATTTGCCTGTCTTGTAATCTACAACCCAAGCTACATCATCATCTACTATTACCAAGTCTACTATACCACGGAACCAAACATTATCGTCAAAGAAACCACACGGTTCTAAGTCTGCGGTCAGCCCTAGCTTTTCTTCGCATAGCTTGCGCCCTTGCTTGGCGTTGAGGTTATCCATCGCACCCTGCGCGTAGGAATACTTCGCGGGTAAATCCTTACCGTCACGTACATGTTCTTCACAAGCCAAGTGAAAATCAGTGCCGTATCTCATAGCATCTGATTCAACTACAGGATACTGCTTGAGTATCTTCTCGTGGTAAAACTGCTTTGGACACTGCTCAAAGGCTTTGATCTTACTAAAAGACCACGGCGCTACTTTAGTCACGCTCGGGAAACCTCTGCATAAAATGCCCTTGGGCTTCTTCTATTGAGGCTCCTAACATAGCTAACAACACATCGGTCATTCCAACGTTAGGTCGATCTTCATCGGCTCGTCGATACGCTTCACACAGTTTCGCAGCCATTTCCAATCGCACGTATGTTGCTTCATATAACTCATCATCCAAACTCATAGACATTATTCGCACTCCCCATATGATTTAATTTTTCCACTTGTTTACTTCCACGTACCATTTCCCAGACTTGCTTTGGCACACTTGCGCGTTGATCCACTTCCCTTCTTGCATCGCTAACCACTGCATAAGTTCCTCTTTGTGTATAGTTACTCCAAATTTAACCCAAGGGAGTGCGGCCTCATGCGGTTGTTTAGCGTACATCCCGCGAACAAACTCTTTTGTGTTAGGTTCTGTCGCTCGACTAGCACGTTCTTGGGCTTCCAACTTGTCTGCCATTGCTCTACATGCCGCCGCTTCTGATGGAGAACATGCAGGGTCGGCAGCTTTTTTCCGTAGGGTTTCAACACGGTTCACTCGCACTCCCCATATGATTTAGCTTTACCGCTTTCGCAGTTGATAGGTAGTCCTTCGGCCCAATCAGGTGTCCAACGCATACAATCCTCTACATATCGCTGCGCTTCGTCCACCTGCTCGTCAGGAACGCAACAGGCTATACTGTCGTGAACAGTTAGGACTACAGGGTATTTCTTAGCAATACGTAGCATTTGTTCACCAATAATGCAACGGGCTATACCTTGGCACACGTTCTCCACGACCTTGCCACCGTATAGTTTTTTGCGCCCTCGGCGTACCTTATAGGTGTACTCAACGCCCTGTGAGTTCTGGTAGCCCGACAAATCTTCGTAGTAGATATACAACTCAGAAGGTAGCTTTATACCAGACTGCTCCGCGCAGTATGAAACCATATTGGACACCCCGAAACGCCCTGAAACACCCTGCGCTAGTTGCTTCACCGCGTGGTGCGCTTCACGCCATAGTTGACTTATTCGCCAGTTGGCATCGCGGTAGATATTGATGATCCGCTTGGCCTCATTTGGACTAACTTCATGTCCAAAAGTCTTTAGTTGCATACCAAATTTCTCAGCACCCATACCATAGCCAGCCCCTAGGATTGTGGTCTTACCGATAAACCGCTGCGCTCCGGTAACTTCCTCTTCGGCACAACCGTATATCTGTGCAGCCATCTTGATGTAAACGTCCTCGCCTCGGGCAAAGGCTTCGGTCAAATCGTTTTGCCCTGCCAACCAAGCTAACACCCGCGCCTCAATCTGGGAACTATCCGCATCTATGACACTGTGGCCTTCGGGGGCAATAATACTGTTCTTTAGTTTCTTACCATTGGCCCCACGGCTCGGTAGGTTTTGCAGGTTAATCTTATCTTGCCCACCCCAACGACCTGTATGTGCCGCATAGTATCGGATAGGCACAGGCAGAAGGCCACGCTTGGATATAGCTATGAACCTTTGAGTACGTGTCTCTTCTAATGTACTCTTGTTACCTAAGCGAGCCGCGACTAAAGACTGTACCCTATCGTCCTCATGTTCTTGTAGTTCTTTGAAAGCCTCGTCCGACTTGGCAAAGGCATAGGTTTCCTTGCCTGTCGTAGGGCTGATCTTTCTAGGGGGAGATACACCTAGTTCTTCTAGTAGCGTAGCAAACTTAGCATTACTCATCAGGTCTTTCTTGTCAGTAATGTTTGCATCCAGTAGTAATTTGTCTTTACGATCTTTCACATCTTCAAGATGCTGCTCTAACAAACCTGTATCCAAGTCTAGGAAGGGTTCTATAAACATACGTAGGGTAAGGTCTATCAACTTTAGTTCCTGTCTGGGGAACGTCCTTACCATCTGCGAAAACAGTTCGTATGTTAGTTCTACGTCATTAATACAATAACGTGCGTAGTCACGTATTTCTTGCGTTGTAAAATCGACTAGGCGTTTACCTTTCGCCATAATAACTTCGTTGCCTTTGGCACCAATACCGTATCGCTCGGACATAGCTTTAAGCGAGACACTGTGTTCTGTACCGTGCAAGGCTCTACCCATACACATAGTATCAAACCATGCTTTAGGCTTCACCCCGTAACGCCAACTTAGTATCGCTCCATCAAAAGCCGTGTTGTGTGCAATGACGCCAGTTTTTGCAAAGTCTACAGAACCTAATAGTTCCTTTACTTGCTTATCACCTTGCGCCCATTCGGTTGAGTTGGGGCCATGTTTCAGCCCCAACCCAATAACTTCAAACCTACGGTCACGTATATATTCCTCTGTCGTTATCTTCGACAAAGAGAAATCTTGCGCGTAGTAGGTTTCAAAGTCCAACGTAACAAGGTTCACTTCTTTGTTACTTTCTTTAGTGCTAACTCACCCGCACACGCCATGTAACCACAGGCGTCTATGTAGTTGTCAGGGTTATATTTGTTGGACTTGAGCCGTGCGATCTTCAACAGGGCCATCATCATCGCAACATCGGTGGGCGAGAAAGACCACTCATAACTAAAATACTGCTCCCACAGCATAGCTATGGCCTCAAAGTTATTCTCCATATCGCCATGCGTAGCTTCACGATCTTTGGTGACGTACTGCTTGGCGGTATCAAGGACATTGCTACGTGTGTATGTACCTTCTTTAGGCGGCTTGCCGCCCTTAGTCAGTTCGTAGGCAATATCGTCAACCCCTGCAAGTTGCTCAGTTGTATGTACGGGCAAGCTAATCTTACCCTTCCAGAAATCATACTTACGCAACTTACCTACGTATGACACGCTACACCCAACTTTTTTGGCTATAGACTTATCTGTGTCAGTGCCAAGGGATTTTTCTAACAACCTAAATACCTTATCACGTTTCTTATCTTTATTGGCAGTCATAGTTCTCTCCTTATTCAAATTCTGGTACAAACCAGTCATCATCCAACGCCCATATGCAGTAGGACGCTTTCTTTTGGGAACCGAGACGTGATATCTTGGCCTCCCAAATCTCTCCATCGCGGTGCAGCTTGCCCAATGCAGACTGAACCTCGTCATTACTTGCGTCTAGCTTAGATGCTATCTCACTAGCCCTATGTGCAAACTGATTGTCTGCTTCGGATAGCAACGTAAGTATGCGATCTTCCATCTTAGCTACCACTACGCGGGGTGTTTCTTCTTCGTATGCTTCACCTGCATCGACAGAATGTGTTACGCTCTCAGCAATAACACCCACAACTTGATACTTGGTTGCGTTAGCCATCTTTGAAGTGTTGGGTATCACTCGCATCTGGGCAAGTGTACCTTCGGCAAGGCCATACTTATTGACAAGGTTAGGCGGTATAAACACGCGCTCCCCTTGGTCTATGTCAACTCCAAACCCACATCGCTTATCCACCAATACGTGCTGCACGTATATCTTTAGTGTGTTTAACATTGTTCTCTCACTCTTTTATGATATTGTTTTTATGAGGGTGGCAATAATTTAAACCGAGTTACCTGCGGTCTGCTTTATTACTGTACTACACCTACAGCCACCCTCACCCCTACTAGGACGTGTCCTAGTTAAGGCAGGTGTCTTTTCTGAATTATTGCGGCCATGAAGTTATTAGCGTCACGTAACGCTACATCTTCATCTTTCTCTGTGGCCTCTTCACGATCTTCTTTTATGGCTTCGCTTAGAACAGCGGTCACTGCCACCATTATAGAAGGCCATTGTTCTTGCTGGTTAAACAGCAAAACTAAATTGGCAATTATCAAAGACATGATTTCGGGTGACGCTTCTTTTGGCGCGGCCTCTGCCATACGGCGCATCAATACCTCAAACTCTTCTCTATCCATCTCTTCTTTATCCATCTTGGTTCTCCTTGAATTTTATCTGGTAACGTCTGGCCCTACTGATAATTATCTCTACGGGTGATCCTGTAATCCTTGCGGTTTCTGCTATAGAAAAGCCTTGTTGCGCTAGACGTAGTATAGCCTTCGCAGGTCTTGATCTTTCTATCTCCGACATGCGGGGCTTACCGCTGCCCTTAGTATGTTCCTGCGGTATACCGTAGTTAAGTGATCGACCTCCGCAATAATCAATCATCCGCTTGTTCTCGGCTTTCGCCAACTGTTTCCACTGCTCCAACGCTGTCAAGGGTCTCTCCTACCTTATTGATACGGTTTATAAGATTGCGTAAATCCGCTTTTAGTTCGCGGTTCTCTTTACATACGCGCTCGTACTCATCACGGTTAATCATGCTAAACTCCCATTTAGTCATATCGCCTTGCCCCATGCACGTAGGTCACTAACATAACGTGTTAGTTCTTCTTGTGCTGCAAACAGGTTGTTCTTGGCATTAGGCATCGGGTCTTTATCGTAAGACTTCTCTTGCCACATATCTACCTGTTGGCGTAGGAATTTTAACTCTGATTGTTGAGCGGGGGTTAACTCTGCATTTTTATCCATTTGGCATTGCCGCCCAACTGCCTAACATGTCGGTCAAGTCACCAACTGTCCACTCGTTCACAATCATATCGCAGCCCCCCGCTGCACGTATCTCTCTCAGGTTCTTCTCTTGCAGAGGCGTGGGTGTGTTTTTACCTGCCTTACATTCGATCCCAAAGAACAGCCCTTTGTAGCAAGCCACGATATCAGGTACACCGCTTTTACCAAACCCTGCCGTAGCGGGGAAGAAATAATAAGCACCTAATTCTTTAAGCTGCTTTACTGCTTTGTTCTTAACTTTTGCTTCTGGCGTCATAGCCATGTTGCTCTCCCATTTGTTTGTGACGGGGCAACCAAAGCCCCGCCCTAGGACGTGTCCTAGTATGTATCAGGAACAATCCAATACTGATTATCGCTAATCCTACCCCCAACACCTGCCACTAGTTCTCCTACCTGTAGCATGGCTATAACAGCTAACCTCCCCTGCACCCAATCGGGCAAATCAGAGACACTGTTGTATATGGGTGAAAGGTCGGTGTCAACACATTCTATACCTATACACGTTACCTTAATGATTTTTCTATCATCTGATAGCGTTATGTGGTATATCATATCTCGTTTGATAGCGGCCACTATATTTCTACAGTGTCCATTACGTAGACAATTTCGTCACATATTCTCATGCCGACTTCATCTACAAACTCACCATGCTCCATCATAGATAGAACAGCTACCTTGTCTTTTATCTCGTCAGGTATCTTATCTGCGCCAATGTAGTATTGGTGTGTTTCTTGCAGTATCTTGCGTCTATAATGGCTCACTCTCTCGCATCGAAAAGTCTCAAACTTCTGCTCACCTTTCAACGTAGTACCCGTACAGATAACAGCCGTAGCTGCTAAATCCTTATTAAGGGTTGCGCTTGCCTGTTGCTTGCGGTGAAGTTCAAAAAACTCATGCGCTTCGGCCTCTAGTTTCTTATCTATGAACGAATACCCAGACGCGACCAGATGCTTCATCTCTGCCATGACAGGCGTATCACGGCTGGAATCACGCCCAAACAAGGTAGTTCGCATCTCGTTGACTTTACTGGTCAACTCTCCGTGGCTCATACCCGCAGCAAATCCTACATCTTGTAGGTTGATACCGACTATAGTGAGGGCTTTGTATGGACGCGTAAAGGTACTTGTGAAACCTACGGCTTTCTTTAGGTTCACCGACATACGCATATAGTGTTGTTCTCTATGGACATCATAGCGATTGTTTTCTACGTTAGGTGAACACACCACGTAGTTACTATCACCATTACCCGCATCTTTGAAGTCACCATAACCAATCCACGCGGCTGTGTACGGATCACCTTTGAAGTGCAGGTATATCTTACTACCTGTAACAATGGGCTGTACGCTTGGCATGACCTTCTTAACTTCGGTGAAGAATTTATACAGGTTTGACCTACCAGTACGTACATGATCCAAAGTGTTGTGTTGAGGGTTCGACGCTGCCTTGGCCTTTGCGTCTTTGACAAGTAGATGTGTATACGGCATTGTGTATTACTCCTTGGTTGTGTTGTAGGTGAAGCCAAACATTTTGTTGGCCCATCTGTTGAATGATGAACGCACACCTGATGCGTCCTCTTTGGTTCTGACTGTTTGTATTTTGAAGGTAGTGCCTACGCCCCACTCGTAGGTTTCTGTAGAGACAGCAAACTCTAGTGCTAGGTGGTGAAAGCCTACGTCACCCTCACCTGCTTCTAGTGCGTCAAGTGGAGTAATGGCCCATCCGTTTATATCATCTTTACCGAAATGTTTTCCTTGCTCACGCTTCATATTATTTAGCCATGTGCTATCCCCTAGAGGTAACATCGGTGTCATTACACACGCATACTCGTACAGGGCGTTGAGTTGAGGCTTCCACTTAGCTTTCCTTTCTTTATCTACGCGTGTCGTAGGTTCGGGGAACGCAGGGCTTACCAGACTAAAGATGCTCCACCCGTCTCGCTTGAAGCGCAGATACACATCATCGTCCTCGGCAGGGCTATCCATGTTCTGCCCCCAATTAGTTTTACCGTTGGGAAAGTATGCGCTCTTGGGTAGGTAGTGTTTATCCTCTCCATCAAAGACACGGTTACGTACAAACTGTTTGCCGCCAGTTACTTCAACGTCCATCGACCTAGGACACGTCCTAGCTAGGAAGTCATACCTACCTGAGTGTGTCCAGTTAAGACCCGACCCGTTGCGTAGGGTAACGTATTCATCTTTACCGTCACGCTCCCACTTAATAGGGGCAAGGGCTAACATCTCTGCGCGTGATACTTGGTTGGGCGTAGAGTAAGTCCAGAAATCTACGTTATCTCCTGCGCCGTTACCATCGAACAAGAGATAGCAATCATCGCTGATCTTTACGATGCGCTCCCACTTGCGCCTACGATCACCTATAGGTCTTACGTCCTGATCTTTCAGTTTACCTCGCATAGGCTTAACACTGTCATAAAGTGCAGCCACTTGATCGAAACTATTTAATCGGTGATTTGCCTTAGCCATTGTCGTTCTCCATATTATCGGCTTGAATTTCCCCCAAGCCATTACAATTATCGCAGTCTTTCCACACACCTACAGGTTCGTGTACCCCGTTTGATGTTAGTACCCACCGCTCATGCTCCACTTGACCTACATGGTCAGAGCCTTCGCACTCAGGGCAAGCAATGAATGGGTTAAACCGTTGCTTGTATCTGTCCCACGCAGCGGTAAACTCGGCTTCTTCGGACTTGTCCCACGGCGCGGTACTTGTCGTTACCTTCGCCGTTCTGCTTTTGACGGATGCGGTTTGCCTGTTCCGCACCCTGATCGAACCGTCTTTAGAGACGTTCATTTCAGTTTCTCCCTGCTATCTTTAGGTAGCTGTTCAGCATATCCCTTAGTTGCACTGCGTGTTCTGGGCGTAGGTCGGTGATCCAGATACCCGTATGATCTTCGTTCTCGGGTACGGATCGTATACCTATCTTCAAATCCCATAGGGACAGTTCACCATCTGCAAACCCATCTGCCGTGATAGTCCATTCTTTGTCTTGGACTTGATCCTGTACGTTGTGCGTTATGGTGACGCCTTTAGATGGACACTTTCGATCCACAGGTTTTAACCATTCACGCCATTCGTCTATCTCAGTTATATCAGCCATTTCAGTTCTCCTTTATTCCTTCAGTTTTTGTAGAAGTCGGTTCGCTTCTTTGATAGTCACTAACGCCTGTGTTCGCGTTGAACTGTTGCCTGCGCGACCTGATACGTAGTGTTCCAACAGAGCCTTGAGGTCTACGATTACGTTGTAGATATCTTCCTCTGTTTGGATCATTTCATTAACCCCATGATTGATGGTAGTCATATGCTTAGTCCCTTTCGGTTTGTACTAGGACGTGTCCTAGTACGTTGATTTTACATAGTGCTTGCGGTGATGTGCAGGGCTTTGCCGTGTGTTGGCTTGGCACCTTTGTTGTCGATGATGCACCAGAGAAGAGGGTGATCCCACGTACCCCAACCGCCAAACAAGTAACCATCAGTAAGAACGATGGACGCTTGGGGCTTGATGTTGTTCTTAGTCATGTACTCGTTGACACAAGTGATATCTGTACCGCCGCCGCCTTTGACTTCGGTGCTAGAGATAATCGTATCTAGTTCATGCTCTTCGTAAACCTCAGCGCCGCACACTTTAGTATCCCAGTAGATGATGTGTACGCGGGATGGATTTACCGTCTGTGCAATAGACTGCAACTCGCCCATGAAAGCGGGGAGTACATTCGGCGCGTAGGTAGAACCAGATGTATCTATCAAGATAGCAAGTTCACCAATCTTCTCGGAGATACCACTAGGAAGATATACACCTGCCGACATAAACCTGCGGTTCGGACGGCGATAGGTAGCGAAATCGTTGCCTGTAAACAGATCAACAATAAACTCGCGGGTTGCTTCACGCCAGTTGACTTGCGGCTGTAACAGTTCGTCAAAGTCACGATCACCGCCAGTGCCATCTTTACCCGCAGCAAGTTCACCTTGACGAACAGCATCGTCTATCTCTTTCTCAAGGTCTTTCTTCTCTTGGTCAGACATATCTTTTGCGCCTTCCCAATCATGCTCGTCAAAGCTGCCATCATCGTCACCAGTTCCACCGTTACCACCAGTGCCGCCATCGCCACCCTCACCATCTTCCTCGCCTTCCTCTTCCTCGCGCTCTTTCTTTTTCTTGTAGATGTGCCAGAAGATTTTAGCGGTATCCCATCCACGATACTGTTCATCGAACAACACCATGCTAGGCATCTTGATAAAGGTGTGATCTGTCGCGCCACCAGACAGCTTGATGTACGTGTCATACAGTTTGATGTTGATGTAGTAATCCATCGCACGATTAGCGGTGTCAGGACAGATAGCCCACAGGTGCGCCCACGTAATCAGGTGACGGAAGGCTTTGTGATACCCTTCGTGCATAACGACAAAGCGCAACTCTGCGTCTGTCAGCTTCGCCATAAACTCTTCAGAATACCATTCGTCTCTGCCGTTGGTGCAAGCGGTACGAACATCCCTGTCACTAGGACGCGTACTAGATACAACCTCGCAAGAGCCGACCATCAAGATACCTGCGATTGTCGGGTCTTTAGACATGCAGGTGATGCGGTTCTTCTTTAGACGTTGATCGGGTGTTACAGTTAGTGCGAACATTATAGTTCCTCCTCATGTACTAGGACGTGTCCTAGTAGGTTATATAAGCTGAGATTTACCCGGAAAGAGTAAGTTAGAAGTACCTTCCCCGGGTACAATCTTAGTTAGTGTAGATGGGTGTACGCGTTACACGTTGTGCGTATCATCAGCCTTGAACATGTACTGGTTCTCACGCATGAACTGACTAAACTTAGCGTTAGTCATAACCAGCGTTTGATGCTGGTATTTTTTGGTACGGACGCCATTGGCAAACATACCCTGTGCCTCGGTGTCGAGACGGTTGAGATAAGTCATCCACGGCGTGATGTACTCTTTGTCCATCGTAGCCAAAGAACGGAACACCACCATACAAGTAGCAGATGCAGACTTGGGTACGATAGCGTTCATGGGATCAGTTTTGATACTCTCCCGTGTCGGGAGTTGATCCGACATTTTGATATGGGCAATGCAGTCCATACCACCACGCTCACCGATAGTACCGCAAGCGGCGGCGATCAGAGTTTCCTCGTCAATCAAGTGCCGCTGCTTCACGATGTTAGACAGCTTCTCCAAGCTGCGCGGCGTGACAAAAGATGTACGCTGCTCGGCAGGATGGAAGATGTAGGGATTGTCGGACGGGTCGCGCACTTGGTCAAAGCCTTGAAAGATCATTTCGTTGTCCTTGGCCCACGACAGTACAGAGTGATCAACTCCGTTGTTTATACCCCAAGTGATCCACTCCATAGCGGTAGACTTACGCACGTTCACGATGGTCAACCTGTTACGTGCATGTGCAGGTAGTATGTCACCCACACCCTCGCTGCCAAGATTGGTAGTACAGAACACGATGCTATCAGGATGCAAGGTGACGCTGCCCATCTTGCGCTCCAACATCAACCGCGTCAAAGCCAGTTTCACAGATGGGTTCGCCTTGCCATACTCGTCAATCATAAGAATGATCGGCTCGTTCAAGTGCAAGCCCAGTTCTTCGTTGGTCAAGTAAGTGACGTACCCTGTAGCTGTATCCATTTGTACGATGTTCGGGATGGTAAGATCACCCAAGTCCTTCGTGGTACAGTCGCAATAGAACACAGTGTGTTGTGGTTTCTTCATATGGATCAAGCCAGCGACAGATGTTTTGCCAACGCCCATGTGACCCTGCAACATCATAGTGTTGTTAGGTACTGCGGTAATAAGATCAGCGCACTGATCAAGGTTCAGTTCATAGTTCATTGTCGTTCTCCTCAGAACATGTACTAGGACGTGTCCTAGTGTTGATAATTTTCAGGATGGTTGGTAGGGGCGATCACGCCGCCCCTTACCCTTAGTATTTATCTTCGCTGTCAAAGATAAACTTACGTGCCGTTTCCAAATCGACTTCGCCCGTACCCTTACAGGTTCGGCAAGAGAAATCAGTTTGGTGTGATGTTGTCGGCATACATTCGGGGCAGCGCACATCTAGGAACGCGTACACATCGTTGTCGATCTGCGGCAAACTTGGCCCTCGCTTGAAATCTCTACTAGGGGGATGCCACCGCTTCGCCTTTAACTGCATATACTTAGAGCGGATCATTACCAATCGCTCCCCATGCCCAAAGCTGCGATCTGGTCGTTGACAGTTTTGAGCGCGTCTGCTGCTACTGCCTGTACTTCCTGACGTAGTACCTCATCATCTTTAAGCTGCTCGCTCGTAACATCGTTAACCAATGCTTCATCCAGTTTGTCGGCAACGGCAGACATATGCGTATCGTTATCAAGGTTCATTACACGTAGCAGGTCGATCATTTCCCGCACGTTTGGCACAAGCGTACCCTTGAAGGTTTTGACACCAACCTTACGGGTTTTCTCCACACCGTATGGATTGGCTTTGGTAGGCTTGGTGTAGTAGGTTTCCGTTAAGCCTGTATCTACGTAGTCGAGACGATCCGCCATGTTAGATACAGCGAGATGAACCCGCTGCCACATGTTCTTCATGGATGCGTTCCACCGATCACGGTAAAACTTTTCCAACTCGGCTTCACGCTCACGCGCTGCGGCATCTGGTACGTCTTGACGCCAATCCGCTGCTGTACCCAAAGGCATAAGCTGTGCGCTGAAGTGAAACTTCTTACGCATATCCTCGGTGGACACGTACTCGGTTGCATCGAACAACGGGCCAAGCTGAAGCTGCGCGTCGATCACTTTGTCCTGATACACGTTGAGGAATGTATCAACAGCATCCCAGTATGTCTTGCCACACTCGGACATTCTGCTGACCCAATCCGCGCTTGTTACTGTCGGCACGATGTTGACACCCTTGATCCAAGGTGACGTTAGAGCGTCATGCTCTTTGCGGGTTGAGGTGATTACTTTCTGGATAGCGTCCAGTTCATCGCACTTACCTAGTAGGTCTTTGTATAGACGTACCACGTTGGTCGAGACGCCGTTGCTGTCGGCAACTTCCTCTCCCGCTTTCTTGTCTTTCTTGCTACCGCTGAAATTGCCAATAGACAGAACAGCAAGTGAAGCCAT
>Ga0070747_1000249_pt1 | contig 27850 bp, 43 predicted proteins | sample VirMetDEL_Mar_31_FD_77321 | JGI IMG/M metagenome (GOLD analysis project Ga0070747, IMG submission 77321) | Aqueous microbial communities from the Delaware River and Bay under freshwater to marine salinity gradient to study organic matter... | ecosystem: Environmental > Aquatic > Marine > Coastal... | reverse complement strand
TCGGTCATACATGGCCCGCTCGCGCTTGGCGGCGTCCTCGGTGCTTTCAATCTGCACGATGCCGCGATTTTCGGGGAAGGCTTCGGCCAGCGCTTCGCGGGCGTCGTCTTTGGTTTTGGCGCTGATGCCTACCCCAAATTCCATTCCGCATTCGTCGAGCATTACTGCGTGGAAATAAATCATTGGTCGTTCTCCTTGGTTGGTTGGTTGTCGTAGTGACAGATTACTACTAATCAGGGGATATGCAACACTTATTTTGCCACTCGTTTTCCCGACCGCTTCGCCTCGGCAACCTGCCAACGCTGTTCGGCTTCTGCCCGGTGTTCCTCGCAGTGCCACAGATAGCCTCGCTTGTCCGCTGGCAAGTCAGACCTAAACCCCGACAAGCGAAGGCCGTGTGGCGCGTTGTTTGCGCAGCCTGCGTGGAAACACCGAGGCATCAGGGGTTCAAGTCCTTGCCGTCAGCTTTGATGTAGGCGTAAACGCGAGCCATCACCTTGCTGGTCATATCAACCTCGCCTGCTTTCAGCGCCTCATAGCGGGAACCCGCGTTGGCGGCGTATTGCAGCACGGTGGATGGCTTCCAGCCTTTGCGCTCGGCGTATTTTTCAACCGCTTTGAGCATCTTTTCCATGTCAGTCATTCGGCGTTCTCCATTTCTTTCTCGGTTGGTCCATGCACGGCGTATGAATATGGCGCAAATTTTTTGGAGCATCTCGCCAACTTCTTTCCATAAAATTGCTCGGTGACATCTCTAACGATAAGTAGCGCTTTTCGCGGGCTTATATTGAACCACTCACCAACCATTTTATTAGCCTCAAGTCTGGCGTGTGTTCGCTTTTCAGCGGCGAGAAGTTTTTCTGTCTGCACGGGGTGAAACCCATGAACATGAAGTTTATGCGGGCTTCCTGTCTGTAGCTGTTGTAATCGACCATGGTGAGGCAAATGTGTGGTAGCTCCAATTTTAACAAAATTAAGCGTTTCATATGCTCCGATTACATAAATCCACGATGTTAGTTCGTTGTTCATTCTGTTTCCTTCAATGCTTCGGCAGCGATTGCCGTGTGATAGGCATCATCGCCCGCGTGGGATTTTATTTTTTTAAGCGCAGTCGTCAGCTTTTTGATGTGCGCTTGGGCATCATACATCAGCGCAGCGCCATTAGTCCCGTGAAGCCCTGCCCTTTCATAAAGGCTTTCTGCTTCTTTCAGTCGGTTCATAATGTTGGTCATACGATGTGCCTCAATGATGCTTCAAAGGTCTGGAATAGTTCCTTTGTTGCAATACATGCCATTTTGCTATTCATCAGCCGCTCATAGTTAAACACGGCGTTCCTGCGTTCTTCGACTGCGGTTTCATAGACGCCGCTGCGATAGGCTTCCGCCTCTTTGGCCGCGATGGACTTTTCGTCAGACAGCGCCATCGCGGTTGATTTAACAACGCGCAAGCGGTCCTCATGATAAACCATCATGGCTTTCCGTCTGGCGATTTCCTCGGCGTGGTCAACGAGCCATTGCACGGCGCGGTCAGCGGCTTCCCGGCTGATGCCGCCCGTGTTGGTGAATAGTTCAACCGTCATTGCCCCGCTTCCTTCACCAGTGAATAGCTGCCAATCCATTTGCCGCTGTTTGTCGGTATCAGCGTCATTTCGATGTGATTGCCGCCGTCGCGCAAATCCCTGATGCGAGCCGCCAGCCTCATGCACCCGTATTTATTCAGCGCCTCAATCGGCGTGATGTTGGGGCGGGTGCGCAGGTGGCTTAGAATTACGTTGTTCTGTGACATGGTTTCATTCTCCTTTGGTTAAATCAATTTGCGGTTACATCATCATTTGAACGCGGGATGGCTCTGTGTCGCAATATGCGCCCGCGAGTTCGCGCAAAACTTTAATTTTGTAAATGTTGGCGTCGTTGTCCTCAATCTTAAAGACGCAAACTAAATCATCAGAGACAAAATACCTATAAATGAAACCATGTCTTGCGGCCCAATTCCCGTGTCGCAACCCGCCTTTAAATTCTTCAATCAAGCACTCTCTGGATGAATGGTGCGCAGTAGCCGAAAACCTTTCAGCTGTTGACCGATTTAGGTGAACTTTTATAAAGTTGACATTGCGCTTGCCCATGATTTTACCAAGCATTACACCGCACCTTTCAACTAATTGGTATTCGGCCTCATACTTTCGGCCCCACTCCCAATAGAATGGCGAATTTGGGTTGGCTTTTGCCATCAGTCCGCCCCTAGCATTTTCACGACTTGGCCGTGCTTTAGTGACAAGTTTTCGGCGGCATATGTCCGCATGTCCCATTCTTGGCGGATACTTTTGTGCAGTTCGCCAGATAGCCCGACAAGCGCGTTTGCCTGTGATACATTCAATCTGCCCTCGCACACTGCTTCCATTGCTGAAAGCAAAAGCGCTCTATGCTCTGCTGGTGTTGTGATTTTATTGCATGCCATTTTTCATTCTCCGTTGGTTGATTGAAGCGGGCAACCGAAGCCGCCCGCCGGGTTGTTTAGAATGGAATTTCATCTTCCATATCTTTGCGCCAGTCGTCGCCGCCGTTTTCATCGCTGCCTGACTTGATGCCCTTCATCGTTTTGAACTCTGGGCTTTCAGCGATAAGGTTCTGCCAGTAGTCCGACAGCTTGTCATATTCGGCTTGATTGAAGTCGGCCAGCGATAGGTAAATCGGCACGCCTTCCAGCTTGGGCCAATCATCCTTTTTGACAGGCGAGCGCATGACGCTTTGAATGTTGGCGTAAGTCTTGCCGTTGTTGCCGACATTATGGACAATCTGCATCAAGCAAGGCACACCAATCAGCGTTTTCGTGTCGAAGGTGTTGAAGTCGGCTTCCTTAAATTTGACGCCGCGCCATGCCTCAAGCACTTTGCGCAGATTTGCCTTTTCGTGCATTGACCAAGTATAGCGTTCTTGGTGCAGTGCTGGCGCGTCTTTGCCGTCTTGGTCAGTCACGCGCACTTCTGGGATTTCCCAGCCAATCATCACCTTATGCTGATGCTTGATGCCGTGGATGCTATCGACTGTCTGCGTTCCAAGGTCAACAAACCGCGCACATATGGCGGTAAATTGTCCTTCTGGCGTTGGCTCAAAGTCGCCGCCTGCTGTGGGTTCTGGTATCTTCATTTTTCAGTTTCCTTGTTTTGGGGTTTAGCGTTTCCGCATTGTGATCTTATACTAAATTGCGGCGAGGTCAAACGGCTTTTGTCTCTGCAACCAAATCAAAGCAACCGTCGATGATTTCCTTGTTTTCGCGGTAGTAGTTCGCCGCCCAAATATCGCAAAAGGCTGCAACCGCGTCTTTGTCCTCGCGGGCAATGTGATTGATGAGCGCCTTGTAGTCGGTGACGCGGGTGCGCTTGGTCGTGCGCAGGCCCTTGGGTTTGTCTTTTGCCATCGCCTGCGCGTTGCGCTCGATTTCACGCGCTGCGGCGGCTTGTTCGTCGGCGTGGCGGCGTTCTTCAAGGTTGCCATAGTCGGCTTGTTCTTGCGCTATCTGTGCCAGCCGTGCGGCCTCTTGCGCTTCCCGGCGGGCTTCGTCGGCCTCGGCTTTCTTTGCCGCCGCCAGTTTGATTTTGTATGCGCCGTTGATGGCGTTCAGCCCCTTGACCCAATCGTCTAGGTCTTTCAGGTCGGGCTTGTATTCAGCGACAACAGCATCGCAGGCCAGCTTGTGCGGGCGGTATTCGGTTTCTTTTTCTGCTTCAAAGTCCTTTGCCAGTGCTTTAACTTCGCCTGTCAGCGCATCAACCGCCGCCATCTGGTCCTCATTTTCGACGCGCTGGCCGTCTAGCCAGTTTTCGATTTCGGGCAGTAGGCCCGCTTTCTTTTCGCGCAGTTCAAATTTTGCTGGCGGGTTGTTGTGTCCGATGTTCATTTTGTTTCCTTTTTCTCTATGTCTTTTTCCATTACTTTGAGCACGTAAGATTGGTCAGATCTTGTCATTTCGCGGAACAATTTATCGAAGTACCTAACCCTGTCGGCATAGGTCATTTTGTTGGTAATCTTTTTTGTCAAATGCGCTTGGCCCATCATCATTGTTGCTTCCGCCGCGTAAAACAATGATGGGTTGTCCCATTTGCCTTTGATGATTTTATCTAGTTCTTCTTGGGTCATTTTCTCTCTCTTTTTCTATTTCTAGGGCTTTCATAAGTATAAGGGCAAATCTGCATTGGTCGTTTGGTGTCATTTTTTTGATTATCGAAAAGACGCCTTTTGAGTTGCCGCCTTTCTGAAAAATAATTGCGGCTTGATACAGTTCTGGGTTTTCCCATTTCCCAATGTTCATTCTGTTTCCTTCGCTAGTTTGAGTTTGTTCGCTGTTATGATTTCAACCAATTGCCCGACGCGGTTCAGCCGCCTGGACGGGTTGGACAGGGTTTCGATTTCGTCCATTGCCAAATCAATCACCTGCTGGATTTCGTTGCGCTCGTCTTGGGTCATGCGTTCTCCTTCGCTGCGCTGTAGCCCAGAATAAAAGCATCAATCACAAGGGCGCATTGACGCGCTGGAATGTGGCCCGTGCTAACGGGGATTGTCACGCCGCCGCCTTCGGTTGACATGCGCTCAAGCTGGTATCCGCCATAAGCGCCGCTGATGTGATAATTGCCGGGGCAGGCAACTAAGTCGCCGCCCTCGGTGCGCGTGTAAGGCTCAAGCGGTTGGCCCGCGATTTTGTTGAGCGTCCGCGCTTTGGCCTCGAGGTGCTTTATTGTGATGCGCTGGCTCATGCTGTCACCTGCTTGCGTGTCGCGCCAACTCTGCGCATGATTTCCTCGACATCATCAACAGCAAGATTGGCTTCTGCCTCTGCCGTCACGATAAGCGTATGCGGCACGGGGCGGGCTGCAATGAATGCGCTGACCAGCGATAAAACCTGCGGCGCGTGGGCAAACGTGCCGTTGCGGGATTGCGTTGTCAGCGTGGATTTGTTGACCAAATCGCCGCCGTTGAAATTCTCCTGCGTGATGCGGAATGCCGCGCCCTGCATGTCGATTGTGATGATGGAATTTCTCATTTGGTTATCTCCGTTGGTTGGTTGCCTTAGTGAGACTTTATAAAACGCAGACGGGATATGCAACACCTATTTTTCGTCGCGCTCCAAATACCGCGCCAGCGCATCCAGCCCGTCAGTCAGTGCGCCATCTACGGGGCTGGATTGCAGGTAAAGCGGAACATAGCCATAATCAGGGCCGTGCGTAAATCGCCACGTCCGCTTTTCCTTGTGAATGGCGTGCCGCCCTTCGCGGTGGCATTCTTGGCAAAGCGGGATTGTCAGCCAGTCCGCAGGGCGTCGGTTGCTGTGCCTGTCGTGGAATACATGATGCGCCTCGCTCGGCCCAAATCTGCCGCACACGTGGCATTCGCATGTTCTGACCCATGCCATATGCTCGGCGGCGGCAGTTGCGCTTGTAGCGGGCTGTTTGGCGGGCCTCCGCTTGAATTTCGCCGCCTGCTTGGTTGCTTTATTGAACGGGATGATTTCAGCGCCGCGCTTCAACTCGGTTTTGCGTTTGATTTCGGTGCGCTTCATTCGTTTGGAAACATCAGCGGGTTGCCTGCGCGGGCCTTGCGCAGCGCTTTCATTTCGGGACTGTCAGGCGCGGCAACATCTGCCCAATGCGGTTCACGTTCCAAAGCCGTCTGTTGATACAATTCCGCCTCGCTTTTCGCCATGCGCTTGCGCCTCACAGCTTGCAACCGCTTCGGGGTAAAGCCTGCTTTTTGCATCGCCAGCAACCCGACCGCCCGCTCATCGTCGGTGCGCTCTGCAATGGTTTGTTTTGGTTCGCCCGCCAGCCTTTCGCGCCTTGCCAGTTCGTCGGTCAAAACCTGCATCGCCCTACCTGCAAGGATATTCAAATCGGCTGGTGATGGCCTGCGCGTCCCTGTCCGTTCCCATTCATCGAAAGCCTTGGCGACTGCCCACTTGGGACGCGCTGACAGCGCCTTGCGATAGCTGTCCATCATGTCGGCACGTTCTTCAAAGCCCATATCCGGGTCGTAATACAATTTCAGGCAAGTGCGCGTGCGGTCCAGCGTGTAAGCATCATCACCCGCCGAATGGATTGCTTGGGTCAGGTCCGAAGTCGATTTCACCTTTGCCAACGCGGCGGGTGTATTCGCGATGCGCTGTGTCGAAGTCTGCGCGGGAAGTTTGCTTTGAGTGTCCATTGGTTTTGCCTTTCGTTTTCTCAGGGAAAATGCCCTGCCATCCGTTTGCGATGCTGTCTGTCAAAACATCGTCGGGCGCGGGGTGGCCTTCAAGTTTTTTTATCATCGCGCTTGCCGCGTTTGCTGTCATTGGCTTTTTCAACTCCTTGCGGTGCTGAACAAAAGCCGCTGCGATATTTGGCGAGACTGCAATGCTTAGAATTTGGATGATTTCAGCATCGTTGTCGCCTGATTTTATAGAAGCTTTAGCTTCTCTTTTATATGGTTCTGGTTCTGGTTCTGGTTGGTAGAGCATTGCTTTAGCATTGCTAGAGCTTTTATTGTTAGATTTCGCGGCCTTAGCCTTACCCCCCATTGAACCTGCTTCAACTCTTTTTCGATGTGCTAGGTCTGTTTTCTGGTGTTCCTTAGCTAACCTAGGACTGATAATGCGGCCAGATTTTCGCGTGAAAAATTCGCCAACGACTGTCATCACGGTTTCAAAATCTGCGTCTGATTGGCACCTCATGCGCCGTCTTATCCAATCTGCATCATCTGGCAATGAACAGCCCGGCGTCATCCACATGAGGCGCAAGAGGCGATTATATGCGCCATCTTCGGCAAGCGTCAGGTGGGACGTGTCGGCTTCAAAATCTGTGGGATACATAGGGAAATATGGCAGGCTCATATGCAACACCTGCGCATCTTGTGCTTGTGCGCAGCGTGAGTTGCTGGTAAAACTTTAGACATTGGCGAAACCTTTCTTCGCTGATTTAAACCCGACTGCTCGCGGGTTGTTTAGGCGGGTTGAGCGCACCACACGCTCCCCGCCTGTTTCTTTTATACCGAAGCCCGCGCTGTGTAAACTTTCATCTCGTCATAGACTTCCTGCGCATCAGCAACCGAGCGGCAGACAAAGACGCGCAGGCCGTGCGTCTGCAATATCGCATGAAGCGCCTTTTGCGTCTTGTCCAGATATGCGCCCTCGCGTTTGACTTCGATGAAGAACGTCGCGATGCGCCAGTGGATAATCAAATCGGGGTAGCCTTTGCACACGCCAAGCCGTTTCCCCCGCGCCCCGTCAATCATGCCAGCCCGGCCACCGCGCGAGCCTTCGTTGCGGCTATGATGAACGATGGCATCAGGTGCTTGCACCGCCCAAAACTGAACGATGCTGGCTTGTATTTGGTCCTCGGTTAGTTTCATTTGCCCGCCTCGTATGGTTCAGGCCACGGCATCCAAGCATCTTTCTTTTGTCATTGTGTCTCTCCATTCCATTTGGTATCAAGTTTTGTGGGGCGATTTCAACCGTTTAGTGTTGATCTGGTCAGTTGCCCAAAGAGCCGCAGCCACGCCCCACACGATTATTCGCTTTGCTTTGCATCCCCTTCAATCAGAGGCATTTCATTGACTGCAATCGCGGTTCTGACAAAATCCTGAATTTGGATTTGCGCGGCCTGCGCGATTTCGTCGCCAGCAAGGGCGAGAATGCGCACGCATGTTTCGTGTCCTAGCGTCACTTGCATTGTGTTCTCATTGTAGCTGACACGCAGCGTTGCAATGTATGGGTTTTTTGGCCCGGCGGCGGAGTAGGTTTGCTTCGGGGCGATTGATAGGCTTTCGAGTTTCATCGGTTCTTTCCTTCTGGGTTGGTGGGGGTAAATCCCCGTTGGTTAAGTCCACTGCTCCGCCATAGCGTCAGCAATGCCTTGATAAGTCGTGCTGCGCACTTTCCACCTATCAGGCGATGGCGGCAGGTAGTGCAACCGCTCGCGCACGTTCTTTGGAAGCTTCATCATTTCGTCAAAGACGTTGTTGGTCTCGACAAGCGGCGGCAGGCCGTGAAGGAACAGGCCAGTTTTCTTCTGTTCCATATGCCCAAACTGATACGGCTGCACAAACTGCGGGGCGTGCATGTTGCCAAGCCTGCGCAAGACGCCGACAGGGTTTTCCATGCAGACGCGCGGCGATGCGGCTTTCATCGCGTTCCACAGCGCAACGGTCCATTCAACCGACGCAAGCCGCTCGGCATATTTGGGTTGGCCTTCGCCGTATGTGCTGTTGCCTGCCACGGTCAACGCCGTGCATGGCGGGTGGGCTATGATTAAATCCCACGGCTGATTAAGCATGTCATAAACGTCGCCTTGATGATGAGGGCCGTCTTTGTCAGTCGGCAGCAGGTCGCAAGATATGGCGTCATGCCCCCGCGCAATGAATGCATCGCGCACCGTGCCAGAGTATTCGCAAGCGACTAGGATTTTCATCGTTTCGTTCCTTTGGTTGGTTTTCTTGGTAATCTTTTACAACGGGCAAACGGGATATGCAACACCTAAATGCGATTGATTGACCGCGCATCACTGCGCATGTATTCTGCAAGCACCGCCAAGGCAGGACGCCAAGGCCACAAACGGACGGGACGCCCGATGACAAAACAAGAATGGCCCGCCGATAGCGTGGCCCGCCGCAAGGTCGCTGACCTAATCCCCTACGCCAAAAACAGCCGCACCCACTCTGATGAACAAGTCGGCCAAATCGCCGCATCAATCAAAGAATGGGGCTTCACCACACCAATCCTCATAGACCCTGACGGCGGCATCATTGCAGGCCACGGGCGATTGCTTGCCGCGCAAAAGTTGGGCTTGGACGATGTGCCAACCATGACCGCGCACGGATGGACCGACGCGCAAAAGCGGGCCTACATCATTGCCGATAACAAGCTGGCGATGAACGCGGGCTGGGACTTGGACATGCTAAAAGTCGAGTTCAAAGATCTTGGCGACTTGAATTTCGATTTGACGCTGACGGGCTTTGATTTGGGCGAGTTGGGTGATTTGTTTGATGAGCCAGAAATGGGCGACGGCGACGGTGCTGGTGGCGCGGGTTCGCTTGCTGACCGCTTTGGCATCCCGCCTTTTAGCGTATTGAACGCCCGCGAGGGCTGGTGGCAGGACCGCAAGCGGGCTTGGCTTGCTTTGGGGATTGCGTCCGAATTAGGGCGTGGGGAAAACGCTTTGGGACATCCTGAAACCACAGGCAATATGGACTTTTATGCGCAAAAAAGGGCGCTAGAAAAAAGGGAAGGCAAGAAGTTTTCAACTCCACAAGCGAGGGAAAGACTAATTGCCGATGGGCTGATTGGGCGGAGTTCATAATGGCTAAACGTAAAGCGGCCACATTCGGCCAAGACCTAATGCGCGGCGAAGGCAAAGAGGGGGGGGCAAAGATGGGCGCACCTATTAAGACGGTCGGCACAACGGATTCGATGCGTGACAAGGGGCTTTCTGGCGGTTGCTCGGATGGCGATGATGCGGTTGCATCTGGCACGTCAATCTTTGACCCCGTTCTGTGCGAATTGGCTTATAGCTGGTTCAGCCCGCCTGACGGCGTAGTGCTTGACCCCTTTGCAGGCGGTTCAGTGCGCGGCGTTGTTGCGTCAAAGCTAGGCCGCAAATATGTCGGCGTGGAATTGCGACAGGAACAGGTTGAAGCCAATCGCATTCAGGGCGCGGACCTATGCCCCGAAAACCCGCCGATATGGCATTGCGCCGACAGCCGCAAAATCCCTGACGTTTGCGGCGACGTTGAAGCCGACTTTGTTTTTAGTTGCCCGCCTTATGCTGACCTTGAAGTTTACAGCGATGACCCCGATGACCTTTCAACGCTTTCCTATGCAGAATTCAAGCCAGCCTATTTTGACATCATTGCAAAAGCCTGCGCACAGCTAAAAGACAACCGCTTTGCCTGCTTTGTGGTTGGCGAAGTGCGCGACAAGAAGGGCAACTATTACAATTTTGTGGGCGATACCGTCGAGGCGTTCAAAGCCGCTGGGCTGAATTACTATAACGAGGCAATTTTGGTCACGGCTGTCGGTTCTTTGCCGATCAGGGCAGGCAGGCAATTCGACGCGGGCCGCAAGCTAGGCAAGACGCACCAGAATGTTTTGGTGTTCGTAAAGGGCGACGGCAAGAAAGCCACGGAAGCGTGCGGCCACGTTGAATTTGCAATGCCAGAAGGCGGAAGCGACGATGGGGGGTTTGATGCCGCATAAGGAAATCATCTGCGCTGACGCGATTGATTGGATGCAGCAAAACACTTGCGGCGCAATCGTCACAAGCCCGCCTGACGCAGAGGAAATCGGTTTGCCTCTTGCCGATTGGCGGGAATGGTTCATCAACGCCGCCCGCCTTTGCTTCAAAGCATCAGGCGGGCCAGTTGTGTTTTATGTCACAGACAGAAAGCACGGCGGCGAAACTTGGTCAAAGCCCAAAGCCATATTCGAGGCATCAGGGGGCGCATCGCTTGCTTGGCATAAAATAGCACTGCGCCGCGATGTCGGGGCGGTTGATATACACAGGCCGGGGTTTTCGCACCTGTTAGCGTTTAACGGAAAGCCGGGGACAGCAACGCCCGACACAATCAGGCGCGGCAATGTCTTGTATCCAAACGGCACAGGCATCTTGGCCGCAAGGGTTGCAGTTGAATGGGCTATGAAGGCATCAGATGAAATTGTTGACCCGTTTTGCGGGCAGGGAACAATCCCGGCTGTGGCGGAGGCGTTGGGCGCAAAGGCAATCGGCGTGGATATAGACGAGGCACAATGCGAAAAAGCGCGTGCCTGCGTCTTGCGGGCGAGGTAGATATGACAGGCAATAAGACAGGCCCAAAGGGACCATCAAAGCCGCTGACCGACAAAGAATATGAGCAGATGATGAACATGATACGCATTCAATGCACGCGGGATGAAATCTGCTTTGTCATGGATATGTCAGACACCACGCTAAACCGTCGCTTGAAAGAACGCGGCGTGCCAAATTTTGAAGCCTTGTATAAAAAGCACAGTTCGGAAGGCAACGTTTCAATCAGACGCGGGCAATGGAATGTCGGAGTAAACAAAGAAAACCCCGGCATGTTGATTTGGTTAGGCAAGCAATATCTCGGCCAGAAAGACCATGTTGAGGCCCAAACAAACATCACACGAATTCCTTTTGACGGATGGCACATTGAAAGCGCAACGAAACCCGATACGCCTGACGCTGACTGAACCGCAAGAGCGGTTTTTGGTGTCAACGGCCAAGCATCCCGCATTTGTCGCGGGCTTTGGCTCTGGCAAGTCAGAAGTCATGGCCTATTCAGCCATCAGTGACGCGGCACACAGCGCCGACGCGCTCATCGGGCTATACGCGCCCACCTATGACCTTGTGCGCCTTGTCACGGCCCCGCGCATCTGCGCCAAGCTGGATGAAATCGGCGTGCCGTATGTTCACAACAAAAGCGAAAACATCATTTACACCAGCTACCCGCGCTTCGGGGATTTTGTTCTGCGCACAATGGACAACCCGGCCCGCATTGTTGGTTATGAAACCTACCGCGCACACTGCGATGAGTTGGATACGCTCAAGACGGAACACGCGCGGCTAGTTTGGAACCAAATCATTGCCCGCAACCGTCAAAGGCCGCAAGGCATCGCCCGCCCGTTTAATCGCGTATCAGCTTATACGACGCCAGAGGGCTTTCGGTTTACCTATGACCGATGGAAGCGCAACCCGACTGCCAATTATGAAATCATCCAGGCCCCGACCTATTCAAACCCATTCTTGCCAGACGATTACATCGAAAACATGCGCGACAGTTACCCCGCCGCATTGGTTGAGGCTTATATTGAAGGCAACTTCGTCAACCTGACGGCAGGCACGATTTACACCAGCTATGACCGCGCCCGCTGTCGCTCGAAGGAAACCATCAAGGCAAACGAACCGCTGCATATCGGGCAGGACTTCAACGTCTACAATATGGCGAGCGTGATTTGCGTGCGCCGGGGCGATGAATGGCACGCAGTCGATGAATTGAAAGGGCTGCAAGATACGCCGCACCTCATCAAGACATTGCAGCAACGATACGAGGGCCACCACATTACGGCTTACCCTGACGCATCGGGCGGCTCGACGAAAACCGTCAATGCCAGCGTGTCAGACATTCAACTGTTGAAAAATGCGAAGTTCAGCATTCGCGCACCCAATGCAAACCCGCGCGTCAAAGACCGCATCTTGGCAATGAACGCCGCGCTGGAAAAAGGCCGCTTGCTTATCAACGACCGCGCCTGCCCTGATTTGGCAGATGCGCTTGAGCAACAAAGCTATGATAAAAACGGGGAACCTGATAAGACGGCGGGGCATGACCACCACAACGACGCGCTTGGATACTTGGCCCACCAGCGGATGCCAGTTATAAAACCGGGAATGCGTCAGATCAAGATGCCAATTTAATGAGGGCCAGATATGTCTAAAACAGTTGCAAAACGGACGGCCACAGTCACGGCCATGATTGAGGCCACAACCAAAGGCCGCGCCCTAATGGGTGGCACCGCAGCAATGCGCGCGGCGGGTGAAACATACCTGCCCAAGTTCGAGGCCGAAACCAACGAGGCATATGCGGCCAAGCTGGACCGCAGCACGCTATTCGAAGCCTTCCCCCGCGCAGTCGAACAAATGACGGGCAAGGTGTTCAGCAAGCCCGTTGAACTGGTTGACGCATCGCCGCAAATGGAAACATGGGCGCAAAACATCGACATGCAGGGCCGCGATTTATCCCGCTTTGCGCTTGAAGTATTCCGCGACGGCTTTTCCGCAGGCATCAGCTACATCATGGTTGAAGCCCCGCGCAAAGAAGGCGAGGCAACCAAGGCACAGGCGGCAGCAAAGGGCTTGCGGCCTTATCTGGTTCACTTGCGGGTTGAGGACATACTTGGCTGGCAAACGGCGTTATATGGAAACGCTATGGCGCTGTCACAGTTGCGTATCATGGAAACCGTGACGGAAGTTGACCCCAAGGACGAATTTGCAAGCATTGAGATTGAGCAAGTGCGCGTGTTGGATCGCCTGACGGGCGCGGTGCAGGTGCGCTTGTATCGCAAATCAAAAAAAGGCGACGAATGGGTGTTGTTCGAAACGTATCTAAGCGCGTCGCCTGAAATCACGGTTGTGCCGTATTACGCGCACCGCACGGGGTTCTTCACAGGAAAGCCACCGCTGGAAGGCATGGCCGACATCAACATCAGCCATTGGCAGTTGCAATCGTCGATCCGCAACAACTCGCATTATTCGCTGATCCCCGTCATGCTCTTGGCGGGCTTTGATGACGAAACGGAAATGGTGCTTTCGTCCAACATGGCAATGATTGCGCGCGATGCCAGCGCGAAGGCCGAATGGGTCAAGACCGACACCGCAGCCACGCAAACGGGCATGGATATGTTGAAAGACATGGAAACGCAGATGGCCGAATTGGGTTTGCAATTGCAGGCCAATAAAGTCGCGCAATCCAGCGCAACGGGCGCGGCGCTTGAGGCGGAAAAAGAAAGCAGCACGCTTGCGCAAATGGCCGACAGCCTCAAGGACGCGATGGAACAGGCGCTGACGTGGATGAATGTCTATGCAGGGCTGGGCGAACAACCGTTTACAATCGACGTGAACACCGACTTTGGAACCGCCGCCCTTGCTGCGCAAGACGTGATGGCATTGCTTGCCGCTGTGACGACGGGCAACCTGTCGCAATCCAAGTTCATCGAAGAACTGGCGCGACGAAACTTCATCAGCGCTGACACGATTGCAGAGGATGAAATCGACCGCATCGACTTCACTGCACCTGATCTTGGCGAGGCATAAATGGCGGTCAACGACGAAATCCTTGATCGACTGACGGACAGGGACATCGCCTTGCAACGGTTCTACAAGGGCGCGACCCGTCGCGTGCTAAACAGCCTCAAGGCAAGCGAGGCCCGCATCATTGAGCGGCTGTTGACGGCTGGCGACAACCTAAGCCGCACGCGGCAAGAAAAGCTGCTCAAGGATATTCGCGCAATCATCGCCACGGCTTACAAGGACGCTTTTGGCGTTCTGCAAATCGACATGGATGGCCTTGTAGGGGTCGAAAGCGAATTTATAGCAAAGGCATTGAATGAGACAATCCCGATTGTGGTCAATACAGTCACGCCTGCGTCTGCGCAGATATTGGCAGCGGCAAAAGCCCGACCATTCCAAGGTAAACTGCTCGCCGATGTCTACCGCGAATTGCCCGACGCGGCCTATCGCAAAATCCGCGACACAATCCGCTTGGGGTATCTTGAGGGGCAAACTACCCCACAAATAATTCGCGCGGTGCGCGGCACTGCAATTCAAGGCTATAAAAACGGCGTGTTCAACAAAGCCCGCCGCGACATGGAAGCCACGGTGCGCACTGCCCTAAGCCACACCGCCAACGTGGCGCGTGAAAGCGTCTATGGCGACAACGAGCGGCTCATCAAGGGCGTGCAATGGGTGTCAACGCTCGACGGGCGCACAAGCCCGATCTGCCAAGCCCGTGATGGCGTTGTCTACCCGCCGAACAAAGGCCCGCGCCCGCCTGCTCATTTCAACTGCCGATCCAGCACCACGCCAATTATCAAGTCGTGGAAGGAATTGGGCATTGATCTGAAAGAAGCACCCGAAGGCACGCGCGCAAGCATGAACGGGCAAATTCCAGCGGGATCGACGTTTGACGATTTCCTGCGCAAGAAAGATAGTAAATTTCAGAACGAACTTCTTGGCAAACCAAGAGCCGACAAATTCCGCGCGGGCGAAAGCGTGCGCAGCTTCGTTGATAATTCAGGGCGCACATTGACCCTTGATGAATTAAACCGATAACCCCCACAGGGCAGGAAGCCCGCAACCGACAGGAAGTCACACCATGAAAATCGAAATCCCCGACACAACCACATTGCCAGAATGGATGCAGCCGCTTGTAGCTGACGGCCACCTTGACCTTGGCGCGGTTCCACCGCCCGAAGACGTAAGCGGCCTTAAAAGCACCGTGACAAATCTGCGCGGGCAAATTGAAGGATGGGGCAAGCTAGCCAAGCACCCTGACGAACTTGCTGCAAAGATTGCCGACCTGACTGAAAAAGCCAAAGGCACAGGCAAAGGCGCAGAGGATGCGCAGGCGCGGCTCGACGCAATGGAAAAGAAGCACGCCGAAGAAAACGCGGCAAAAGATGAACGCATTTCTAAACTGTTTCAGCGAAACGCTTTATCTGAATTGAAATCAGAGCTTGCAAAAGCTGGATTTATAACGGGTGCAATCGACCCTGTTGCTAACTCTGCGCTTTCTCGTATAAGATATAGTGAAGATGGCACGCCAGAAGTGATGATGCCAGACGGAACACACATGCAGGGGACTGGTCCTTTGCATGGCGGGACTTTAGCCGATTTGGCGAAAGACCTTTCGGTCACGATGTCAGATTTGATGCGTGACACATCTCTACCGGGCGGCGGGAAGCCACCGGGTTCAAACGGCGGGAAGCCATCCTCGGACACAATTACGCGGGCGCAATTCGATGCCATGAGCCACGCGGAACGGTCTGCTCATTCAAAATCAGGCGGCAAGTTAAAAGACTGACCGCGTTATAGGAGTTTCGCCAAATGGCAAACGTACTCACAGACCTTGCAGCGGACATCTACAAAGCCGCTGACATCATTGGACGCGAGGCCGTTGGCCTTATCCCGTCTGTCACCATCAACAGTGGTTCAGAAGCCGCAGCGCAGGGCGACACGGTTCGCTCGCACTTCACTCGCGCCGCTGTTGTCAACACTTCCGCAACGCCATCCATGACCATTCCAGAGGGTGACGATCAAACGGTTGACAGCAAGACCATGACCGTTTCGCAGATTGCAAATGTGCAAATTCCTTGGACTGGCGAAGACGTAAAGCACGTCAACAACGGTTCTGGCTTTGAAACCATCTATGGCGACCAGATCGCCCAAGCCATGCGCGGCATCACCAACTCGATCGAAAGTTTCCTTTGGGGCAAGCTGCGTGCAAACGCTTCTCGCGCTGTCGGAGCCGCTGGCACAACCCCTTTCGCTTCAAACTTCAATGAAGTTGCCGAAGTTCGTCAGGTTTTGTTTGACAACGGTATGCCAGTAAATTCGGGTCAGAACTCGCTTGTGGTCAACTCGCTTGCAGGCACTAATCTGCGCCAACTGGCTTCGCTGACTGGCGTTGACACAAGCGGCAACGATACAATGCTGCGTCAGGGTACTTTGCTCAATCTGCAAGGCTTCAACCTGAAAGAAAGCGCTGCACCTGTTTCGACTGCGGTCGGCGGCGGTGCAAGCTACATCACCGATGGCACTTATGCGGTTGGTGCAACTGCCATCACTGTTGACGGCGGCACAGGTACGGTCTTGGCTGGCGACGTAATCACCTTTGCGGGTGATACAAATAAATACGTTGTCACCACAGGCATCGCAGCCGCAGGCATTGTGACCATCGGTGGCCCCGGCCTTCGTGAAACACTTGCTGACGGCGTTGCATTGTCGATCACAGCGGCATCAACTGCAAACATCGCAGTTCATCAGCCATCTTGTGAACTTGTCATGCGTCCACTTGCCAATCCAAACGGCGGCGACGCTGCAACTGACATGATGACTGTGCAAGACCCGCACAGCGGCATGGTTTATCAGTTCTCAGCCTATAAAGGTTACAAGAAAGCGATGCTGGACGTGACGGTCCTTTATGACGCCAAAGTCTGGAAAGACGACGGCGTGGCAATCCTGCTCGGATAAGCTAAACGGGGTCGCTTTCGAGCGGCCCCATTCAACAGGAGCGCAATGTCATGGCTATCATTCCGACTATCAAAATTGTTCACGCGACGCGCGGTTGGTGCGTTATCAATGAAGCTGATTTTGACGCTAAGACGCAGGTGAAGTTTTCGGATAAGCCCGCAAAAGTCACAAAGCCTGCCGCGAAATTCAAGACTGGAAGGAAGGGCGCTAAATGAGCATCCACCCCGTCCAAGGCGCATATCCCGCTGGTTTGCGCTTGGCATCTGGCGAAATGCCGGGTCATTCAGTTGTTCACAAATTCGGTCGCAATAGCGCAATCGGGGTCACTTATGGTCCTATTTGCAGCGGTGGCCTTCTACGCACGCCCCAAGTCGGCGCGGCTACGGCATTGCGCGTTAAAGCAGGCAACGCGGCAGACACATCAAACGGCGCTGGCGCACGTTCCGTCACGGTGCAGGGCATTGACCAGAACGGCAACATCATCACTGAAACGCTGGCAACCGCAGGCGCAAGCGCAAGCGCGACTACATCGGCCACATTCATTCGCCTGTTTCGCGTGTTCGTGGCTTCATCAGGCACCTACGCAACCGTCGCATCGGGCAGTCACGTCGGCAGCATCACAATTGAAAACGCGGCTGGGACAGAAGATTGGGCGCTGATTGACGTGACGGGGTCGCCGCGTGCGCAGTCGCAGATTGGTTTTTACACCGTGCCGCGTGGCTATCAGGCATTCATCGACAACATTTACATGACGGCGGAAAGCACAAGGCTAATCAGCCTAAAACTTTACACGCGGTCGGGCATCTTGGAAACGGCAGCGCCGTATTCACCTCGTCGGCTGCAATCTGAATTTGTCGGCCTTGAAGGCTCATTCGCACAGCGCTTTGATGCGCCAAAAGGGCCATATCCTGAACTGACCGACATTGGATTTCTGGCGAAAGTATCTGCCACAACGTCTGACGTTTCTATTGATTTTGAAATTGTACTGGTGAAAACATGACCCTTGACGCAACAATAAGCGGCGCGGCATCCGATACCTACATCACGCTTGCCGAGTGGGAAACCTACGCAACAAATATGGGCTGGGTGACTGTCGGCACTGACGCGGTGAAGGAAGTCTATCTGCGCCGCGCAACGCAGTATCTCGACCGTGAGTTTTTGTATCTGGGCTATCCCGCAGAGGAAGCCCAAGCGTTGCAATGGCCGCGCCATCTTGGCAAATACATCGACGGCTACTGGATTGAAGCCACAGAAATTCCGCAAAAGCTAAAAGACGCGCAGGCCGAAATGGCTTGGCTTATCCATGAGGGGCTTGACCCGTTTGCATCAACCGATGCGGGCGCAGTCAAATCCTTGGCCGTGCAGGCGGGCAGCGTGTCGTCTACAACGGTTTATGAGGGCGGCAGGGCTAACCCCCGCCAGATGGCTATTCGTGGCCTTGTATCGCGCTATTTGGCGGCAGGTAGCGGCAACGCTAGATTGGTGCGGGCCTGATGGTTACGACAGTCGCCCAAATCGCAGCATCGGCATTCACAGCGGTTGACGCGCAGATAACGGGCGTGGTTCGCGCTGCGTCCATGTCGTATGACACAAAGGGCGCATATAACCCCGCGACTGGCAAGCATATCTCATTCGCAACGGAAGTGACGGGCGGGCGCGTTGTTGTCGATACGTCGGCATCAATCGCAAATAAATTCCCCAGCTATGTTGCGGGTGCTGATGATCTGGTTTTGATCTTGGAAGGCTTCACAACCGTTCCGCAGATCGGGTGGACAGTTACCGCAGGCGGCGTCACGCGCACCATCAAAGCGATTGGCGACATCGTTGGCGCGGGAACATTCTTTGAGGTGGTGGCAGCATGAGCGTCGGCGTCACACAATTCAAATTTGAAATGGAAAAAGAGTTCGCACGAATTGAAAGCAAGGACTTGATGAACTTGAAGCAATCAATCGCGCTTCAAGCATTGGCAGGCGTGACGTTGATAATGCCAGTTAAAAGCGGGCGGGCGCGGGGCAATACAATTGTTTCGGTAAAATCCCCTGATGCCACGTTCACTGATGACACTGACAAGAACGGCGAAGCAACCAAGGCAAAAGGCAGCGCAACTATCAACGCTGACAACGACCCATATGCGGTGGTCTACGTGCAGAATAATCTGCCGTATATTGAGCGGCTTGAGGGCGGGCATTCCAGCGAGCAAGCGCCGCTCGGCATGTTCGGCGTTACGTTCGCAAGATTGCAGGTACAATTCACATGAGTATGCAACTTGCCCGCCAGCACTTTGAAACGAAACTTGCAAGCGGGTTGCCGTCTGGCGTCAACGTGACTTATGCGGGGTTCAGCGGCGCAATCAACACGCCCGAAGTCTTGGTGTCATTCCCTGCCGTTCAATCGTTCCAAGCCTCTTTTGGTTCGCCCGGTACAAACATGACGCGCAACGTGACCGTGGTTTTCCTTGAATTATACGTGGACGGCGGGGCAGGCACGACAGCGGCCTATGGCTATGCTGACACGCTTATGACGCTTTTCCGAAACGCAACATTGTCAGAAAGCTATCGCTGCGGCATACCCTACAAGCAAGGTGAACGTTCTGACGAACCCTACTTCATCGTGACTATCGCCGTCCCGCTTCAATGGGACGAATTTAATGCTTAAAAGGAGTGTCATCAAATGACCATTGCAGAAAGTGACGGCACCCGGCTTGCCTATATTGCCGAAGTAACCGAAGGGACAACCCCGGCCACACCAGCCTTGCAGGTGTTGCGCTATACGTCGGAAAGCCTGACGGCGGCGAAAAACTCGCTGCAATCAAATGAAATCCGTTCTGACAAGAACCTTGCGGACATCATCGCAGCGGGCGAAAGCATCAGCGGCGGGATTGATGGCGAATTTTCGTATGGCACGTTTGACGATTTCCTTGAGGCTGCAATGCGCGGCACTTGGTCTACAAACGTTCTGACAAACGGCACCGACCGCAAATCATTCACGATTGAAAAGACGTTTGATTTCGGTTCTGCCTCTTTCGGATATGTCCGCTACCGGGGGTGCTTTATCAACGGCGTGACCATCGACATGCAACCCCGCGCCCCGATTGGCGTGTCTTTTGACATTCTCGGCATGGGTTCCGATGCGGCAGCGGCGGCAATCATCTCGGGCGCGACCTATACAGCGGCGACAACCGAGGAAGTGATGCCATCAGGCACCTACATCGGCACAATCACCGCAAGCGGCCTGACGTTGCCTGCCATCAAGTCGATGAACCTGCAAATCAACAGCCAAAACCGCGAACAGTTGCAGATTGGTTCTGATGATTTGGCGGGCGTTGCGCTTGGGCAGTTCACCGTATCGGGAACGCTCGGCCTCTACTTCGACAGCATCGATGAATACAACGCGATTAAAAACCACACATCAATTGCGATTGCTGTTCCTCTCGGCTCTGTCACTGGCGAAAAATACACGCTGTCAATCCCTGTTGCAAAGCTGATGTCGGGCGACCCGACCAGCGGCGGCAACGGCAATGACGTGGCCTTTGATGTTGATTTCATGGGCCAGTATGACAGCGGCATCAGTGGCACCGTGCAAATCACGCGGGCCGTTGTCTAATGAAGGTCAAAGTTGAAAAGAGTTTCACGGGGTATCCGAAAGGCGCTCCCGTGGATTTCGCCAAGAATGACACAGTGGTTTTGACTGCCGATTATGTGGCAGATGCAAAGCTGGTGGAAAAGGGCCTTGTGGCTCTTGTCGAGGAACCCCCTACGGAAATTTGATGCGTCAAATCGGGGGCTGCGCTCTGTAGGGGTGCGCAGTCCCCACCTAAACCCTACAAAGGAATTCTAAGATGATGAAACTTGATGGCTACACACCGCCCGACATGGGCATTGCGCTGGATACGGGAATTGAGTTGAAATACACCACTTCTCTTGGTTCGTTTACGTTCCAAACAAGGATGGCGGGAACTGAAAACGCGACGTGGAAAGCCGCGATGCGGGCATTTGAAAGCAAGAAAGCGATTGCTTTGCGCGGTGTAAAGTCTGCGAATGATGATGTCGAAAAGGAAAACGAAAAGACGTTCCTCGGCATGATCCATGACATTCTGATTATTTCTTGGTCAACGACTGCCACGGGCGACGGCGGCAAGCCGTTCAAGTCAACGCGCGAGACTTTCTTGTATTTGTTTTCATTGCCTGTCTTGGGTCAAGTCGTGACTGAATTAACAGGTGACATGGCAAACACTGCACTTTTCGCAAAAGAGGAAGAAGCCGCCGCCGCAAAAAACTAATTGATGTCCTGCTCTGGCAGTTGGAGTGGGGCAAGGATTATCAGTTCTTGGTTGATCGGTCGCTAGAACGCGGCGAATTGACTAAATCGCTACAAGACGAACCAGACCTGCTGCCGGGTCTGGTTATCATTTGGGAAGCATTTGCGATGACCACATCAAGCCGCAGTTATGGCAAACGATACGGACGCGAGGGGCGTGAGTACATTGTCGCGGAAGCTATCCATTTGTCAGAAATTGCGGCATATTGTGACCTAGCTGGGGTTGCCTGCTTTGAATTGCGAAAGCAGATTGCCCGATTGGTGCAAAAGATGGATGATGCTTACAGAACTTACGTCAACCCGAAGGTGAAATAAATGGCTCGCTTATCCATCGACATCGATCCATCGGGCGCGAAACGCGGGGCCGCAGTTGTCAAGCGCGAGTTGAACGGCATCACACGAGAAGCCCGCAAAACTGATAAGGCAATGGACGGCGTTCACGGGCGTTCCAAAGCGTTAGGCGGCGGGCTTTCTAAGGTTGGTTTGGCCGCTGGTGCTGCATCGGTCTCAATGGTTGCACTGACGACTGTTGCGCTGGGCTTTGCGGCTGCTGCCGTCGCTGGTTTCTCAGGTGCTAAAAAACTAGATGCCGCGCTGGGTGAAGCGTCAACGCTAATCGCTGGCACAACTGCCGAAATGGAGTTGATGCGCGATGAAGCATATAAGATGTCAAACCAGTTCGGCGGTTCAACCACGCAACAGGTCGAAGCATTTTATCAGGCAATTTCGGCGGGCGCTGGATCGGTTGCGGATGCGGCAGCACAGCTTGACGTGGCGAACCGCTTGGCTGTCGGCGGCGTGTCAAATACCGCCACGGCTGTCGATGTGCTTTCAACTGCCGTTAATGCTTATGCAGGAACGGGCCTAACGGCTGAACAGGTATCCGATACGCTGTTCACTGGCGTCAAATTCGGCAAGACAACAATTGACGAATTGGCTAGTTCATTGGGGCAGGTTGTGCCTATCGCGGCGCAAATGGGCGTCGGGTTTGATGAAGTGGTGGGGGCAACGGCTGCGCTGACAAAGAACGGCCTTTCGACTTCAATGGCTATCACTGGCTTGCGCGGAATTTTGTCAGGGGTTATTCGACCCACCCAAGAGGCCGCAGATGCAGCGGAAAGGTTGGGGATTGAATTTAATTCTGCGCAACTTGAAGCGGTCGGCCTGCCCGCATTTCTTGATGACATTCGCATCAAGACGGGCGGCAATAGCGACGAAATGGCAAAGCTATTCGGATCGGTCGAAGCATTGGGCGCGGTCTTGGCATTAACTGCCAATGACGGAAAACCACTTACAGATAGCATGATTGCGCAAGCGAGCGCAGCGGGCGCGGCTGATGCGGCCTATGAAAAGATAGCCGCATTGCTGAATACGCGATTGACCGTTGCCATCCAAAAGGCTTGGAACATCTTTGAAAAGCTAGGCACGTTGCTTTTGCGCGTGGTCGTCCCTGTCCTTGAAGGATTGGTGCGCGTGTTTGAAGCCGTTTACGACAAGGCAGCAAAACTTGCTGATTTGATCGGCAAGGCTGGTTCTTGGTTCCGCGATTTAATCACAAATTCGGATGAAGCGCGGAAACAGCAAGAATTGCTTGACCTAGCGATGGACAACGTAGTTCTTTCGGCTGATGCGGAATTGAGGGCAATTGCTACTCTAAATACGGATTTGCAAATCGCGCAACAAGTATCAGTGCAAATCGCCAACCAGAAGCTAGTTCAGGCACAAGCGCACTATGAAACCGCCAAGGCTGTCATGGCTGAAAACCGTGCGTTGGCGATGGGAACAGACGCTTATCAAAGCGCATTGGGGCAGTATCAAGGCGCAGTTGAGCAAAGGCAGTCCATATCACAACGCCCGGACGTAGGTGGTGACGCACTAAGGAACCTTGCTGCAATAGAAGAACAAGAATTGAGCGCAGTCGCAGCATTGAATTTGATGTCAGAAATGATGGATAATGTCTTTGACGAAGACGTGTCAAACGCGGTCAAGACGGCGGCTGAAAATATCAAATTGCTTAAAGACGCGATAGCAAAAGCCGAAAATGGGATGGTTCAGTTGGGCGGGACAACTATGCCAATCGAAGAAGCCGAACAGTTAACGCGAGCAATCGCGGGCGCGGGTGCGGCAGCAACTGAAACAGCCGATACAATAACGAACGGCGTATCGTCGGCAATTCAAACCATGATGGACAAGTGGGCAGATGCAAACGCAGCGGCTTGGGCAACGGCAGAAACCATAGCCAACGGGATTGCAGGCACTATTGGCAGCGGCCTTACGTCAATCGTTGATGGCACAAAGAAAGCAAAAGACGCATTCCGCGATATGGCCCGCGACATTATCGCACAACTTTATGATGTGCTTGTGGTTCAGCAACTCGTCGGCAGTTTTAAAGTCGGCGGCGGTTCTGCAAACACGGGCTTTGCGGGATTGCTTGGCAATCTTATATCGGGCGCAACGGGTGGCGCACCTATCACGGCAGAAGCCAACGGCGACGCATTCAGTGGCGGCAACGTCATTCCATTCGCCACTGGTGGCATCGTGGACAAGCCAACCATGTTCCCTATGGCCAAGGGCATGGGTTTGATGGGTGAAGCGGGCCCCGAAGCAATCATGCCCCTGTCACGCGGCCCTGACGGCAAACTAGGCGTCAAAGCGGCGGGCGGTGGCGGCAGCACAGAAGTCGTGCAGCACATCACCATCAACGCAATGGGTGACGGCGACATTGACCGGGTGCTTGCCAAGCGTATGCCGCAACTCAAACAAATGACACTCGCCGCCGTGCGGGATGAAAGAAAAAGGGGCGCGATGTAAATGGCGATTACATATCCAATTGCGTTTCCGACAGTACGCGGCGTGATGTCGCTCAACTGGCGAGCCATGCGCGTTGATGCACTATCGCAGTCTGGCTTTACGCTCGCGCAGCAAGTTGTGCGCCATGCGGGCCAGCGTTGGGAGGCTGATGTCACGATGCCGCCGCTTGAGCGGGCAGAGGCGGCGCAATTCGACGGGTTCCTGCTCAAGCTAGACGGGCGCAAGGGGACGTTTACATTCACCCCGCCTGACGCTGCATTGCCGCGCGGAGCTATTGGCGGCACGCCTGTCGTTGACGGGGCAAGCCAAACGGGCGCGGAACTCGCAATCAGGGGCGCAACGACAAACGTCACGGGCTGGCTATTGGCTGGCGATTTCATTCAATTGGGAAGCGCATCAACAACGCGGCTTCACAAAGTTGTCTCGGATGCAAACACGGATGGCAGCGGGAACGTGACGCTCGACATTTGGCCTAACCTGCGGTCCTCCCCCGCCGATGGGGCCACAGTGATTGTATCCGGGGCATCTGGCCTTTTCCGCCTAGCAAGCCCCACGGCAAGCTATCAGGTGGAACACCCCGGCATCTACGGACATGCGTTCAGCATGATTGAAGCGCTATGAGCCGCGTTGTCCCTGCCGCCATTCTCACAGCATTTCAACAAGGCGTGGTTGATTTCGTGCTTTATGTCGAAGCCGAATTTGACAGCGGCGACGTGTTCTTGTGGTCAGGCATTGGCGAACGCACAATTGGGGCAAAGACGTATCAGGGCGCGGGCAATCTGCTTGGCTTGTCGGAAACCGTCGAAACATCAAACGTCGAAAGTCGCGGGCAAACCGTCACGCTGTCGGGCATTGATGCCACACTGATTTCGCTGGCGCTGACAGAGCAATTCCAAGGCCGTCCGTTCACGTCGCTGATTGGATTGATGGATAGCGACGACCAGATGGTTTTGTTCAGCGGCAAGATGAACACCATGCAGGTTGAGGACACGCCAACATCCAGCACGATTGGCCTTGCGATTGAAAACGACATGGAAATGCTGGACCGCGTTGTGCAGCGTTATTACACATCCGCCTCGCAGAAATCCCGCTTTCCTGATGACCGGGCGTTTGATTTCGTCACGTCGCTGGGCAACCAGAATTTGCCGTGGGGCAAGGGGCGATGACCGCACTTTTGCCAAACTGGTCCTTGCGCCTTGATGCATATCTGCTTGCAGTCGGTCACACGCCGTTTGAATGGGGCAAGCATGACTGTCTGTCATTCACCAACGGGGCGCACAACGCCATGACAGGCTTCGGCTACTGCGATGATTTGGTTAAGCGGGCCTTCACAGCAATGGAAGCCAAGCGCGAATATCTGGCCGAAATGAAAAAGCGCAAGCTATACAGCGGCACGGAATTGATTGACGAGCGCCTGACGCGGGTTTTCCGCAATCCAGAGCGCGGCATGATTGTTGCGATGCTGGCGCAGAAAATGGCGACAGGATATGCGCTCGGCGTTTGCATTGACGGCGACAGCGCGGCCTTTGTCGGCTATGAAGGCATTGAAGTGTTACCCGCAGGGGCAGGGGAATTTGCATGGCGCGTTTGATTTATATTGCGATTTTCTTTTGCCTTGCCGCAACACAGTTGCAGGCCGACCCTGTGACTTTGACGATGGCGCTGATTTCTACCGTATCCACAGCGGCGACGACAGGCGCATTCATTGGTGGTTTTCTTATCGGTGGCGCGGGAACATTCCTGACGCACTTCGTTGTCACGGCGGCGCTTGGCTTTGCTCTCAATCTGCTTTCTCCCAAGCCCGCGCGGCAGGCCGACAGCGGCTATACAGTCAACGCACGCGGCGGGGCAAATGCTCACGCGATTATATATGGCGAAACGGTTGTCGGCGGCGTTGTGTTCTTTGACAGCGTGACGAACGGCAACAAATACCTACACCGCTGCATTGCGCTTGCCGGACACGAATGCGACGGCATCACAACGATTTATATTGACGACGAAGCGCTGACACTAGACGGCGACGTGACGGCGGGCGAAGTCTCCATCACAGCCCCTAGCAAATGGGCAGGCAAGGCCGTGATGCGTGTTCACCTTGGCACGGATGCACAAGCGGCAGACACCAATCTGGTGAGCCGCACAGCGTCCTTGGAGACAGAAAAGCAATGGACGGCGGACCACAAGGCGAGCGGCATTTGTTATATTTATGTCCGTTTTGAATTTGACCGCGATGCGTTCCCGAATGGCGTTCCCGTTGTCACTGCAAAGGTCAAAGGCAAGAAGATATATAACCCGTCAACGTTGGTCACTGAATGGACAGACAACGCGGCGCTCGTTGCGCGTGATTACTTTACCAGCGCCTATGGCCTGCAAGCGGCATCAACGGCAGTCAACGACACGGCATATATCGCAGCTGCGGCTGTCTGCGATGAAGTTGTGACAGTCACGGGCGGCACAGAAGCCCGCTACACCGTCAACGGGTCGTTTTCCACGGAAAGTTCCCCGAAAGAAGTCGTAACAACCATTCACACCCACATGGCAGGCTTCCCCGCCTATGCGCAGGGGCAATGGTCGTCAGTCCCCGGCGATTGGACTGCACCAACTAAAACGCTGATTGCTGACGATTTGCGCGGATCGCTTTCGGTGTCGCCAAAAATACCCCGCTCGTCAAACTTTAACGGCGTAATCGGGCTATGGCGTTCAGAAGCAAGCAAGTGGCAACCGACAAGCTATCCTGCGCTGGTTGGCGCTGGTTTTGTCGCAGAGGATAACGCCGTCGAAAACCTTGCCGATTTGAACCTGCTGATGTCGGACAGCCCCGCGCGTTGTCAGCGCATTGCCAAAATTGCGCTTTATCGCAACCGCCAACAAATGACTGTCAACGCGGCTTTCGGATTGAACGCAATGGACGTGGCAATCGGTGAAGTGATTAACCTGACTTATGAGCGGTGGGGCTGGACTAACAAAACATTCGAGTGCGTCAGTTGGATTTTAGCGATTGGCGAAGAAGGCGAACCGCTGGTTGAAATGACGCTGCGCGAAATATCCGAAGCGGTGTTCGATTGGGACAGCAATGTTGATGAGGCTGATTTCACGGCTGATGACACGTCATTGCCTGACGCTTTCATCGCGTCTATCCCGACCATTGCGCTGTCAAGCGAGCTGCGATTGCAGAACCAAAAAGTGTCGGGCGCATTGATTGTGAGCTGCACCGCATCAACCGCTGGATTTATCGACACCTTTGAGGTCGAGTTTCGCCAATCTACCGACACCGAATGGACGAATTTGGGCCTTGCCAGCGGCGGCAAGTTCGAAGCCTTGGACGTGCAAGATGTGCTTTACGATGTCAGGGCGCGCACCATCAACACGTTCGGCGTGCGATCCGCTTGGGCGCAAACTGACGATTTCCTTGTTTCCGCGTTTAGCGACGCGCCCTCCGATGTGACGGACTTCCGCATCAGCGTAGTTGACGGCAACGCGCACCTTGCTTGGACTGCTTCCCCTGATTTGGACTTGTCGCATTATCGGGTGCGGCATTCATCAAAGCTGACGGGCGCGAACTTCGACGAAGCCACAACGGTAGTCGATAAGATTGCGCGCCCAGCCACCAGCGTTTCAATCGCGGCCCGATCTGGAACCTATTTTGTGCAGGCATACGACAAGACAGGCAACGCATCGCCCGCCCCGCCTTCTGTTACGACAAACATTCTGTCAATTCAGGGTCTGAATGTCATTGAGGACATCGACGAACACACAACATTCACAGGCACAAAGACCGACACGGAAGTGGTTGACACGTCATTCCTAGCCATTGAAAGCGTGGCACTGGGCGGAACAGCGCCGATTGAAGGCATTTATGAATTTGCGACGGCGACAGGCACGGCTGCAATCGACTTGGGCGCGAAGTACACCAGCCGCGTCTGGTCAACGGTTGCATTTGTGCGCGATGCCACGGCAGCG